>Ga0307511_10000196_pt1 | contig 60289 bp, 73 predicted proteins | sample 13_EM_MG_FD_200266 | JGI IMG/M metagenome (GOLD analysis project Ga0307511, IMG submission 200266) | Populus trichocarpa ectomycorrhiza microbial communities from riparian zone in the Pacific Northwest, United States - 13_EM | ecosystem: Host-associated > Plants > Roots > Unclassified | place... | reverse complement strand
CCGTTGGTCTTCCTGAATGCCTATCCGTTATACGGTGGCACGATTACCGTGTGTGGACATCCTACACAACTTCTTGTGGGGAAACAGATAAATCTTCGGGTATCCTCCAGGACACAGCCGTTCGCTAGCATATGGAACCGCTTCCGACAAGCGATCCAGGAGATGAGTGGTGTGGAAACGCTCGTCGTGGGGAGTCGGGTCCCGTTACTCGCGGTCCTGATGGTCAAGGACTTACTCCCAAATCAGTCTGCGATCACGTTGGTGACTCCATCCCTCGACGAGATTGTGCCCTTTGTGTCCTCCGTCATCGTTCGTAACGGAATCCCCGACGCGAAGAGGACCAAATCTTTGGAGATCTTGTGTCCACTGTTTGAGGAGGATCTCATTGTGGAAGCAGTAAAAAGACCATTAGAAGGTCATATCCGGGGTCTGGTGGAGGTGAGGCCCGCCCGGGGCGTTGGGAAGGGCGGCCGACGTCTGGGCCAAGTCCATAAAACGGTCCATCGAACGCGAGTTCTTTGGGTAGTGGTTTCGTATTGTAATCATAGACGACATTCACATGGTTTAGATGAGAATTTAGACCCCCAGTTACAAAGATGTTTCGCTCCCAACCTCTGCGAGATAATCGAGACACCAACACCAATTCGACAGCGGAGCGGTTGTGGCCCTCGTGGACGACAGAACCCGAGACTTCCAGTTTTAGCAGTGACCTATGTAACATTGAAGTTTGCAACCGTACAACGTTAAGAAGCGAAGCAAATAAGACGGGAGATTAGGAAATACAGAATACAGTACAGATTTGTAGCGAGCAGTGGGACAACAGAACGTGGGATACGGGAGATCATCCAGCACGGGGGAGCATCCTTGGGAACCAGAGGGGGATAAGAGGTCGTGCCCGGAGCAATAACAAAGAACGCTACATTCAAGAACGGGGTGGAGGGTTGCCGCCTCGCGAAAGAATATGTTTGAAAAAACTCGTGGGACAGCATCTGGTATCCTAAGCTGGGAATGGAGAGTTAACCAGTGCAGGGAGTGGCAACGTTCAGAGGAGATCACCGGGAACTGCTGGAATCCGACCCACCAGAAGGAACTGATGTTTTCATTTCCCTTTCAATACGCCTGAGGATCTCTCCACAGTCCTCCAAATCCTTTGTGGCCCCAAGCTTCCCATAAACATCGGCAGCACGCAAAACCTCAGACTTCGCCTCTTCGCACCTGCCTTCCCTAAACAAAATCCGAGCATACATCTCTGTCACCCGACCCAGACAATACAAATCATCCACCTGCGACTTGGCACATTCCATTTGAGCGTAGGCGTGATCGAACCTCTTTTGGTCGGAAAACAGCCCCGCCAGGGCAAGATGGTTCCAAAATTGTTGATTGTGCCAGTTGAAAGACGATGCAATCCCAAGGGCTATCTCGAAGTGGACGATGGCCTTCGCTGCCTCGCCCTTGGAGTGATATATGTTGCCAAGGATACGGTGGCACTTGCAGACCTCAAATTGATCGCTGTCATCCTGGAGGTTGATCGCTTGGGATGCGGCTTCTTCTGCGGCCTCAAGCTGTTTGTCATCAACGAATAACCAAGCGAGGTTTTGCAAAGCTTGTACTTGTCCCTTTCTGTTCTCAAGCTGTTGGTAGATTTCCGCAGCTTCTTTTGCCTGCTGAATTCCTTCCGTGTAGCGGCCGAGAATCCGGTTCGTATCAGCTAGGAAAGACAGCGTTCCAGCAACCGAAAAGTCGTTGCCCTGCTCTCTCCAGAGCTTCAATGCGTGAATAAGGAGTCTCTTGCTCTCTGCATCGTTTCCAACCGACTCGAACAACCGCGAGAGCTCGAACAAGCATGCTGGCTTGGAGCAATGGTCTTCCGGAAGCCCTTCAAGCTTTGGCCCCAGCACAACAAGCCGTTTTTTGTGCCAATAGAGGTACTCCATGAAGTAGTTGCACACGTCCCAGATGCTATCAGAATCCGCATCAATTGTTGTGAAAACATCGAGCAGGTGCTCAACATTGACATCCTCCGATACGATCCACCGTGCTTCTTCCAACCCGGGTGTGTTAGGATTGATGGCAATTGACAACCGGCTGAAGTAATGGTCCTCGGTCGTGCGCAGGAGCGAAGATGATGCTATATCTTTGGGGGAAAGATAGTCCCGGAGTGGTGCCAGCATCGTGATGAATCCATCGCTTCGATGTGTCAGAGAGAGGACACAGAATTTGTCAAAGATGGTTCTTCTGCCGGAGATTGTAGGAAATAGCCAGTCCAGGTTGTTCTCGTTGATCCCTTGCGGGAAGAAAGCGACGACACTGAGGAGGTTACGGGCATCTGGGCCGAGTTTGCGAAACATCGGCGAGGCGAGCGAAAGTTCGATGGTTGCTATCAAACTCTCGTTATAGTCGGTCCGAAGCACCTGGACGCGGTGTGCGTCCCATTCCTGGGACAGTCGATTATAATCCCACATGTTGTGAGATGCGGTGGTGGCGAGTAATGTGATCGAGAGCGCATGGTAGTCCAGTCGTCTGAGGAGGTTGTTGACAATATCAGACCGGCCACCGTTGTCACAGATGCCATAGAAGATGTTGCACGCGGACTCCATCGACAACGTGGGGATGGCTGGGCGTTTGCAGTGTCGGGGGACGGTGGTGATGCGAGAGGTGACGCAAAGACATACAGTCTTGAACTGGCTCAGCTCCTCCACTATGGGAAATATCTCCTGAGCGCCCGTTCCCTCCGGATCGAGGATGGATTCGGCATTATCGAGGACAAGGATCATCTCGGTTGAGGATAGGAAGGGTCGTAGGGGAGTTAGATCGTCGGGGTTATCCACCCCTGCACCGATGGCATCGGAAAGCCGACTCAAGAAATGAGTGCGCGATGCAGGGAACTTGTCGCAACGGATGAACCGACGGTTGTCTCCAAACCGTTCCCTGATGCGATCGTCGTGGAGGACGACCAGAGCGATAGCCGTTTTTCCGATTCCCCCTGCGCCGATGAGAGCGATTGGAGTGAGGTTTTTCGCAAGACCGACGAGATCCTCGATCAGTTCATCGCGGCCGAAACAGGCCCTCGGCGGTGGGGGTGGGGATTCACCAAGGGGAGTGCTACGTAAACGTGAGATGGTAGACTTCATGACATTCGAAACTGCTGACCTAACTTGAATCTGGGGGAGGTGAGTGCCGATTCAGCGGCGAATAGAGTACAAGTGACACTCCATCAGCAAAACCGTCCGATTGCTGTGGTGGTGCTGTGCCCGCCAAAAAGATCGCATAAAAACGTTACGTAACGATCGCCACAGAGGCATCCCCCTGCGCCACAGCAGCTCACAGCGCCACAGTAGCTCACAGTCCCACAGTGACCCCCACAGCAGTTTGACTGTTTTGCTGATGTCACCGGCAGATTTTGACCGTCAACCCCTCCCTGACTCTTTACCATAGTACGATGCATGTCAGTAACTATGGCGTGGGCGTTTGCAACGCCCTGACGAACGTCAGAAACAACTAAATTTGTGTTAATCGCAAGTTCGGTCTAGAAGAGGTCAGTTAGCAGCAGTCATGCAGAAGCGGCGGAACGCACGTTGAACACATGGGGGATCCTGTTGAGGTCCAACCTCCAGGTGACAATTACCTCTTTATCGTTCTTCGCGTGGAAATGTCGAGAGACTACGTTCCGTTTACCCCGAGCGATGATGCTCCTCTGGATCTCGGCCACGGCCCTGCGATTGAGAGCTCGGTAAGTGCGTCGCCCGGCACGTCCACCTCCGGTCCAACATACGTGGTCAACTGCTCAATCGCCTCGAACACCGACTGACCGAGTTCATCCATCCCCCTCCCGCGCATCCCCCGGTCAAGGACTCTACAGACATCAGCACAGGCTAGTCCGAGGTCGATATAATCCACTTCGTTGATCGTGGAGTCCTGTACACATTATCCAGGAATTAACTAGCATGGAGCAGAGGGAAACCCACTCTGATTGTAGTGAGAATGACGCTGACGGTGCCGAAAGCTGCCTTGGCTGGTGTCATGCCCAATACATCTTTCGCGATATTCATGGTATCGATAGCCACATTCAACAAGGAAAGAGTAGCATCCGAACGCTTTGGTCGCTGCGATGTCGTGGCCATGGTAGAAATCAGAGGTGGCGGGGAGAATCGGCGTGACGCGCAAGCTGTGGGGGACCTAGGCCCTATAATTTGGACGAGCGGCCATTTTGCCGGACACGCCACATGGGAACGGAGTCAATTGAATTGTTCGATTGGCCAACCAACTCTTCGTGGACCGCCCGAGAACGATGCATCCGGACGTTCCTGTCACCGGGAGTCCTCAACCATTGGGTGGGCATTTTGTCTTGACAAACTTCGTGTAAACGGAACCATTTTGGAGGTGGCAGGTGGTTGGCTCGCATCGTTATTGCAGGTTCTGGATCCCGTTTACGAGTCAGTGCGCCTTCTGCCAAGAATGCCATCCGACGGGGTCGATGATGCTTGCGTCAATGGGCTGTCCGGAGGTAGACGGTCCAAACATAGCAGCCACCACGAAGTCCAAGCTTGGGTTGGGTACTAGCGTAAGCATGAAGTCTTTCTTGAGGCGTACGGACCAGCTTGTTGTCCTTTGCTACCTCCTTTGGACGTATTAGCCACAACTCTATGCTGGGGGATCTACCGTTTGTAAGCTTTGTCACCATCTGAGATCTGACAAATCGCTTTCAATGGTCGGCGTTATCGGAGGGTGAAGCTTATCGATCATCGGGTTAGCATTTCTAAATGACGCTCATCCAAAGACAAGATCCAAAATTGGAAGTAGTACAACACAGCTCACTAATCCGCCATGTCAGGCAGATCTCTGTGGAATTCCAGGAGCATAAAAGGTGAGGAGTCGATGCGCCAAACCACAACCAACCAGCTCCAGTTCCTAGCTTCACTCCAAGTCTCTCGATAAACTCGACCCCTCCTACTACTCCCGACAAATGTCTTCTTTCACCGAATCCTCTGCTCTCTTCACTCCTCTCAAAGTCGGTCGAGTGACCCTCTCGCACCGCGTCGTTCTTGCCCCTCTCACCCGCTCTCGAGCCACCAAGGATCATGTACATACCGACCTTGGTGTAGAGTATTACGCACAGCGTTCTTCGACCCCTGGATCGCTTTTGATAACCGAGGCCTCCGCCATCCACCCTGCCGCTGGGGCACACCCCCACGCTCCGTACATCTACACCGATGCACAGGTCCAGGCCTGGAAAAAGGTGAGCCTCGTTCACATCCACCGATAAGCTTCCATCTGACCTCCATTTCACACAGGTTGTAGACGCAGTCCACGCCAACGGCTCGTATATCTTCCTCCAACTTTGGGCTTTCGGTCGCGCAACAGACCCTGAGTTACTCAAGGCCGAGGACCCCAGTTTCGAATTCGTCGGCCCATCCGCCATCCCTATCTCTCCCTCCGACCCGACCCCACGTCCTCTGACGGTCGAAGAAATCAAGACCTATTCCCAATGGTACGCTGCCGCCGCCGACAGGGCTGTCAACCAGGCCGGATTCGACGGCATCGAGCTCCACTTTGCCAACGGATACCTCCCAGACCAGTTCCTCCAGGATGTCTCGAACCAACGGACGGACGAATACGGTGGATCGATTGAGAACCGTGCCAGGTTCCCTTTCGAAATCATCGAAGCTGTCTCGAAGGCCGTCGGCGAAGACCGAGTCGGATTCCGTATCTCCCCTTGGAATCCCTGGCAAGGAATGGGAATGAAGGACCCGAAACCGACTTTCGCCTACTTCGTCTCTCAGGCCAAAGGGAGGTTCCCTAACCTCGCTTACCTCCACGCCACCGAAGGTCGTGTCTCTGGGATCGAAGACCGCGACGACGACGGTCTGGACTCGAACGACTTCCTCAGGAAGATTTGGGGCGATAAGGTGTTCATCTCTGCGGGTGGATACACCCCTCAGAGCGCCGCGGAAACCGCTAACAAGCGGGACGGGTTGATCGCCTTTGGACGTCATTATATTGCTAACGTGAGTTCTCTTTCCTCCTCTCATTCATGGGATGGGATTCTAACTTTCCTTTGATTCTAGCCCGACCTGCCATTGCGCATCAAGTACGGTGTCCCATTGACCATGTACCAACGTTCCACCTTCTACAGCCTCGAGGACCCACACGGTTACACCGACTACCCAGCTGCCACCCTCTCTCAGCTTGCCGCTGCAACTGCCACCATCACTCCCAGGACCGGGGACAGGGTTAACCCCACTACCCTTGTTACCGCGGCCTAAGGGGCAAAGCTACGACCCCACCTGAATGTAACTCGCCAAGAGGCATAATTTATAGACTTGTAGCATATGTACTGTGTATTCCACTACTATACCTAGCGAACCGAATAATAACGAAGAACGAAACAAATACGGCGACAGTGTGAGCTAAGTGGTATCGACTCTATTCTACCCAGAGCGAACCCGGAACCCTGTCCGTTCCCTTTGCATCAAATCGTAGTTAAATTCCACCTTTGGGTTGGTTTCCTCAACAATAGCGGGGAGATGGGGCCCGTTGCGCTTGAGTTGGGTGACCGTTTGGACGAGCTGGGCTGAGAACTCTTCGTGAGACGCCGCCGTTGAAAGTGGAACACAACGTGAGGTTGACGTCGATGTAGGAACTTGAAGTCGGGGTAATGGGAAGCTCTTTCGGAGGTGACAGTGTTGGTGCTGGAGACACTGAATATTCAGCCTTCTCGTATAACCTCTGGCCCTCTTCGAAGTTTGGAGCAGGGCCGGGTAAGTTCACCTATTGTCCGCCCATATGCCAAATCCAGTTTCATTGCGCTGATTTAGTAAGCGTGGCGATTATTGTGTGCTGTTACTCATGCGCCTTATGTCCTCCCGCTTCACCAGAAACGCCGAATCGACAAAATTAAGAATCCACGTGTAATAGTGAGAACGTAATGCAGGATGGAGTTCAATATCGTCAACTTCCCGGTTGAACTCACGGGGCCAGGAATATCAACCGTGGACCAAATATTCAAAATCTCGGTTTCCTACTCCAGGATCTTGGTTGGACACTCGATAGGAGGGGCGTCCACGAACTCTCTTACTGTAGCGTGGTCCTCGTGATTTTACTGGAACCCTCTTCCGACTAGGAGATTTTTGAGCGGCATACCGCCCAAACCTGATTCCAATCCAAGAACCATGACGCGTTCTGGTGTGGGAATGGAGGTGACGAAGGGTTGGCTGGGGTAAACAGTCCAAACACTCGAGGTCCTTCAAAGGAGGAGAATGTCCGGTGTACACCGTTAGCGTATTGTACCAAAATGACATGTGGACAGCACACCAAAATGGTGGCCGTCCGGAAGGCAGAGATGTACGGTGACCCCATCCTCCCCTCAAGGTTGCTCGACTCACGTGATGCTATCTTCAGGATACTACCTCCAAAACCTGAGTTTACGGGCCACGACGTAACCCTCACCCCCACAGATCGAATTATGTGCGATGGTCTCAAACATTCCACCCAGGAGATTCGGACGCACGTGTCCGATTTCGCTCTCAGGCGGAGAAAGAGCGCCGCCAGACTAGCTAGTAGAAGGGGATGAGTTTGGAACAGAAGAGGAGGCTGTGGGCGATCATTTCACTCTGTGTAGGCGGCTGCAATACAAGTAGTTCATATGGTCAATCAATAGAATTTTGCTTTTTCCTGGGTCCGATCCTTATTCGGGAACATTTTGCGGGTTTGAGGCCTCCAGAACGGGTTTCTTACTCCCGCCCGGTTTTTGCGACTTCGCGGATCGTACTTACCTGCCCAGGTCGAGATTCCCCCCCCCCCCCCGCCTCTGATCCGATCAAGACTCGGGACGGATCCTCGGAGAATGATCGGTCACGTGAGCGGACCGTTCCTTGGTCGTGACCATGGCCACCAATCCGTCGCACATTCTCATCGCTCGGAACTCCAGGAATAACAACAACCCAGCTGCATCCCTCAGCATTGCCACTGAGACCCACGCCGCGGCTGCCGGCGTTTTTCGGTCCGCTGGTTCTCCGCCTTGGACGTTCCAGGAGCACGAGGTCGACATCTCCGTGGATGTCAGCGAGTCTGAGGACGATGCCTCTATTGATATCGATGATACGTTCACCAGGCACAGTCAACTGCCTGGAACTGTGAAGATTGTTGTCGAGTCCACAACCTTCTGGTAAGGGTTCGCGTATTGTTTTCCTGCGCAGTCACAGATCAGACCCTCTAGGGCGCACAAGGAAGTCTTGTACTGGGCATCTCCATTCTTCCAAGCCGCGCTTAGTGGCGACTGGGCGGAGACAGGCCGCCCAGCGTCCATGTCCTCAATTATCACGATCTCTCAGCCCCCTTCCGATCCGGGAAATAGGGCGGGGGAAGCTTCCATTCCTGTGATGACATTTGTACCGGTGGAAATCACTGGGGACGAAGACGATGAAGTGATGGACCCGCGGAAAACGGATACGGACACCACCACCGCCAGTGATGTGGAATGCAGCCCGACCAGTCCAGATGCAATTGCGGATGCGAGACTCGACAGCCTCAAAAAGCTCCAAGGGGATTCACAATCTCGCCCTGATGAGCCCAACGAGTTATCTCCGGCGAAATCAGAGAAGTCGAAGACACAGAATCCTTGGACAAGAATAGGGAACGGAATCCCTGAAGCCGTGATTGTTCTCAAAGAGGAGAGGGTATGTTCTGTAACCTCATAGTATTTTGGGGTTTACAGCTGACACCGAACATTCCAGGCTGCCACATTCCACGACTTCCTAAAATTTGTTTACCCTCAGTAAGTTCGGGCCTCCGGCCATAGAAAAAATATTCACCAGTGATCCCATAGCACTGAATGCACGATCACGTGGAACAATGTCGAAGGTTTGATGAATATTTCCCACAAACTTTCCGTACCCGCACTTCAGCAAGGTTGTATGACATTCCTCCTGACGCACGCTGCTGGTAAACCAATAAAAGCAATGCGAATCGCCGAGCTGTTCGAAGAGGAGGACCTCTATCGCGAGGCAAGTAGATTTGTGCTGGAGAACCTGAACGGTTGGACAGAACAGGAAATGAGTTCTTTGAGTCAAGAAACTTTACTGAAGCTGGAGAAACGGTTGGTCGTTACTTGGTATCGTTGAGAGGAACAAACTCATCCGAGTGCTAGGAGAAACTGGTTCTTGGAGAGGGTGTTAAAGCTTGGACTTACCCAAATCGCAAAAGAATACCAATGCGTGCGTCCCTCATATATTCTGCCGATTCAGTTGTCTGAGATGCCCAGTGTCCAACCTGCCCTGAGCCCGCCACGTGTGCTCGTCTGCTCGAAGAGAAATGGCGGCAGGCCTACCACGCAATCTTTCGTTTTGGTAGACTCCATTTCACCCTTTCGACCCTATCACACCTTCTTACCGATCCACAGGACCGTGTCAACCATCTATGGTGTACCGGTACCTCAGAACTCTCGAGGGCGTCACCCCGCCGCTTAGTCTGACACATCTCAGTTGCCAGATCACGGCTAAAGCTTTTGCAGCAACACGTATGGGCCTCTATCTTCCACTCTCTCCCACTTCACACTTACACTCAGTCTCCCTAACAGTTTTCGATCGGATGTTCTCGCTGGGGCTGCGCGGCAGCGGGCTCAACACCACTCCACTAGGAGCCCAGAGTGGTACAACCGCTCAGATCGGTCCTCGGCGTCACTTCCTATACTGTGCTCTGAAACCAGAGACGTTCCCCCACACAAAACGACCGAGGGAGATGTCAACGGTCATCTCTTGATCGGGGCGGGGTTCTTGGCAACCCCACTAAAACCTTCTCCCGACCACATTCTTGACGGTCACCAAGCAGCAACCCATGGGTCTTTCAGTTTTCACATGCGCATCATTCGCACTGAAACGGGGCGGCGAGAGGGTACAAACGCCTGGAACCACTTAGGAATCACGCTATACGGTCACGGTGGATGAAGATGGTTGGGTAGAGATGCGATGAAGTGGGTGAAGACGCGTGATGGGGGGTTGACGACCATGAAACAAAAGCTACGCACATACAGTGACAGTGATGAACACAGTGAGAACCCAAAATGAGGTATCGAGACAACCATAGAAACTAGACCAGGGTGGGAATACATGCCGAGGTGAACAGGAAAGAAACCGGAGGAAAAAAGTGACGAAGAGGTATCCAACTATCCACACAAAATTCAAACGGTATACCAGAAGCCGCCCGAACCGGCTCGAACTGAAGAGAGAGAAGATCGAAAAGAAAGTCGTAATAAGATACTCCATAAAGAATTTATTGGCTCGATGGATCGGAAGCGGGGGCAAAGATCATAGGTGCGTTTTCCACGAGCCACTCAACTGTGAGGGATTTTCCGGCCATATCGCTGAATTCAGCACCTGAATCTTGGGAACGCATCAGGGTGGCTACGAGAGGGTCAGTATACGCCACGATGCATCGTTTAGGCGACCAGAACTCACGTCCAAAAACAACTCCGAGGTTCCTCGCAGTCATGAGGTTTACTTCACTCTGTTGAGACACTCTATGGAGGTGCATCATCAACAGTTTTGCGGTGTGCAGGTGCTCGGGGGGAAGCCTAAAGACCAACTCCGACAGCACACTGCTCTTTGTTGCCGGATCCCGGATCTGGGACGCTTGGACAAACTCATCGTGCAAAGCGAATGTGAAGAGCGGGTCAGGTAAAGAACGGAAGTACGTCTTGAGGACCGATGTGACACTACTGATGTCGTTGAACCTGTCCGAGTCACGAAGGTCGAAGGAGTTGTAGTCGCCTCGTTCAAATAGTTGAGTGATCGCCTTGGACTGGCCAGAACCTCCAGTCTTACGGTAGATACCCTCATAGTCAAGGGCTGTGGATAGGGGAATTCGAACCTAAGAAACGCATCCAAAGACGACGAACTCACCAAGGGCATCAACGGCATCAATGCACTTCTCAACGATAACCGGAACATGGCGCCCCTCGCCTTTCGCATCCGCACGAACTTGTTCGATCAGGTCACGACCAAACATTGACGGAACTGTAGGAAATCTAATATCAGAACCAATTGCGGTGGAAGATCAAACTTCGAGCGTACGGAGTGGGGCAACGTTGGAAGCTGGCTCGTTTCTGCCACCAGCCGGAGAACAGGACGTTTGGACATGAGGGAGGCACTTTGGGTGGACGGACGTGTTGCACCCTGAATTAGGTCAGCGGTTGGTACAACCAATAGACCCAACAAACTCGATACTAACCAGCACAACGGAGATGAGACCCCCACATTTTATCCCCACAGTGATCACACCTCGCGAATCGAAGAGCACTGAACTGTTGAAATGTGTGTTCCTTGGTGGAACGGGGTTTGGAAGGCATCGTTTCCGGGGGGACGATATTGATCGCGGGCTCCTTCGTGAGGTGCTCCCTGCTCGCTTTCCCGGACCACTTGAGGAACTTTGGTGGGCGGAACGAGCTTGCCGGGACATCCAAAGCATCCGACTTCACCACGCGAATAATCTTGGGTTCTACCTCATCGTTCAACGTTGAAGTGGAAACCGACCCGTTATATTGAGGTGGTCTGGCTTTGTCCAGGGATTGGCTGGACTTCTCCCGTTTGGCGGGGGTGGCGGGGACATCCGCGGCTTCCATGCGACGGAGGTACTGTTGAGTGAGCTGAGCAAGTTCTTCGTTCCGGAGGTTGAGCATGGTGGTCTCCTCCAGGAGAAGGTCGCGGTGTGCCTTGAGGTCATCAACCTCCCTCTCCAATTGTTCGCGCTGTTGGGTTAGAGGTAACAGTTCTCGTTTGTACTGCTTCTTGATCTTGTCCAAACGAGTGGTAAGGTTTCGGCTGAGCTTTGATCCAGTTCCGTCTGGGGTCGGGTCACTGGAGCTGCGGGGGGGTGAATACTGTGCAAGGAATGTTTCATGTCATAACTTACCCCTTGGATGCAGTCAACTCCTCTACCTCAGCCAAGGTCATATCCCGCTCGACCTTCAGGGTAGAAAGGTCACGCTCCAGTCCTGTCATCTTCACGCTTAGCTCCCTTGTGAGCTGGACGTGTGCGTCCTGCCGCTTGGCCTCTCCGGAGAGCGCAGTCAGTTTCATCGCCTGTCCAGAGAGTAAAACCCGCAATCGTGTGACCTCCGCCTCGGCGTCCCTCCGAGTCCGAACTTCACGATCGTACTCCGACTGAGCAACGTTAAGGCCGTCCATGTATTGCTGGCTCGCGCGCTGTAAACGCCACAGGTCAATCAATGGAGATAAGGTAATCGACTATTCGTCCACTCACCTTGAGCCCATCGAGTTTCTTCTTCATATCCAGGTACTCCTCTTTTCGCTGCTCCACCATTGTCGCGATTGCCTCGACGAACTCTCTGTCGAACTTCATGTGAGGAGCCCCTCTGTCAGCGGCGTTCTCCAGCGCCTCCTGTAACCTTCTCCCGACCAGGTCGGAAGTATCCGTCCTCAGTTTCCTTGCAGCATCAAGTTTCTGTGCTTCGGAAGTGGGCTGTGCGAACCTGACCGACACGGTTGAATCCAACCTCTCCCTTGGCCCAGATTTCCCGACAGGTTTCTGGTCCGAGTCAGAGGATACCCTATCAGAGGAAGGGGACAACATGGCGGTTTCTGAACGAGATGCGTCGAATTTGGCGGGGGCGGCAGCTCGGGGGGTCTCGTCCGCCTCTGAAGCGCGCCTCCGCCGGGGAGGCGAAGCCTTCAGCCTCTTCGGGTTCCACCTAGTTGATGTCGACCGTGTGAGTACGGATTCAGGCGGTTCCGCCAGCAAACTGGCCATCGAGGGCGAGGGTACAGCGGTCATCAAGATGCCGTTCTTCCTCGGGGTGGAGTCCGTCTCGATGATGGTTTTATCGCTCTTGGGAGTGGAAACTGGAGGAATGTGCATATTACTTTCGTCGATGGGCGTGACGAGGTCTTCGGAACTATCTTCCGCGACCTCCGGAACATTTGCCACCTTTCCCTTGCGCTGGGGATCCTGACCACCAAGGCCCATGAAGTCCCCGAAATCAGAGCCGCTCATGGAGAACCGGATTGGTGGTAATGCGGGGGCGATGAAAGTTGAGTGAGAGGTCTGCTGAACAGGGGAGGATTCATGAGAAATCTCAGATCCTGAGGGTTCTTCGCTATCTGGGACTTCGTGACCATCGGGAACATTCTCTGCGATCGTCGTTGAGGATGCAGGGCTCTGTATGTTAAGACTGGGGGGCCGTGGGCGTTTGTACTCCCTCGAACTCTTCCGTGGCAGTGCGGGGATGGTGTCGTCGTCGCTGGGTGGGGTGGAATGAATACCCGGTGAGTCGACAATTCCCACCCTATCATCGCTCTCTTGATCGCTTTCACTCTCGACACCTGTCGGGACATCCACGCGGTGGTTGGGAGACGTAGGTGACACAGGAGAAGCGTTTCCTATGTTCGGTGACAAACGGCCGTTGACGCTGTATGCGGGGCTGAAGGGGGGTCGGTCGGAATTAACCGAGACTGAAGAGTTCCTGTCCGAGGGTGACAACCGGCCATTTGGGTTCGAGCGCCCGGAAGAGCTACGGTCCAAAGGGGGTGAGGCTGACCCTACCGTAACATCGATACCGTTTTGGGGCAGGTGGTCACTGGCGTCGTTTGGATGTAGCGACGGGCGCGAGGACAAGGAGCTATCTACGTGTGAACTAGAGCCGGCACGTCCTCTTTGCTGGAACAAGTCCGCCGGACTGGTGGAAAGGGGAAATGCTGGGGGAAATGCTCCGGACCTCTCTGTGGGTCCGTGGGGTGAAAGTGGTACGTCGTTCTGGAATCCATCACGTAACGGAGATTGAACCTGGGGAGAGTCGCGACCGAGATTGTCCGAGGCAGATCGATAGGAGCCTGAACGATTGGAACTGACCGAAGCGACGGAGGACCTCTTCTGCGACGGCTCCATGAAGGCTGAAGGATCGAAAGCCATTGCGGGATTTATCGACTGCCGTTTGGCTGCGCGTGACGTTGGGGGTTGTAAGGAGCCATTCGACCCGTTAGTGGTGATGTTTGCAGAGTCTTTCATCAGTACCTGAAGGGGGCGGACACCATCATCACGACTCGTTCGTCGACCAGAATCCTCAGGAAGTGGGACTGTTTCCCCTGGGGGCCGGAAAGACGACGGTGTATTGGCGGACGGAGGTGCAGAATCGGATAATGAAGGGACTTGGAGAGATGTAGACTGGGGTAACGGAGGAACAGTGGAGTCTTGAATCGGAAGCCCTCCCCCTGATGACTGCGACTGATGCCGTGAGGGGGACCCCATAGGACGGGAACCGGAGGGTTTGGGAGCTAGCTGATGGGAGTTGGCGGTGTCGAGCGATTGAGAGCGGTCTGGGGGGGAAGCTGGGTTTCGCGGGTTGGTAAAGGCTCCATTATATTGGGGGGTATTAACGGAGCTACTGGGGTCCAAAGGCTGTTTGGAAGGGGTAGTCGGTGGATCGACGGAAGGCGAGGTCAGGGTACTTGACTTCGACCGCAATGAATTGTATGCGTCTGAACCGCTAGAAGGATACTGCGGGATCTAGGGCGTTAGTTCGCGCAAGCGATACATTGATTCAATACTGACTGAAGAGTTAAGGTTTTGAGCTTCGCGCCGCCCGCTCCAACTCGAACCAGTCGTGCCGTTGGCGGCCGCTTGTGCTTGCGCCTGAGCTTGGGCAGCCTTTTTCTCCTGGTGCCGCTTTCTACTCCGTGCCACCCGCTGGTTGTGGCAGTTCATACAGTAGATGCCCTGACTTGTTTTGGCAAATACGAGTTCGTCGATCCGATTTCCGCAGACTTTACATTTGAAACAGTGAGCGTGGTAAGAGTCGTCGCCGGTCATGATAGCTTCGTCAAGGATGGGAAGTTTGCAGACATTGCAGCAGTAGGAACAGTTGGCGCAGATGGGGGAACCGTCGGACAACAAGAGCAGGTTAGTGTCTGCTGTGACTCTGTCGCCGCATTTAGCGCACTTGAAACAATCAACGTGGAAGAAGGATTGTCTAAGAGCCGGAAGAAAGAGTGAATCTGGAGAACTCAGAGTAATTAGCCGATGACACATACCCAAAGGCAACGACCACGCCGCCAGTCTCATTTACAACTGACAGACCGCAACCGGGACAGGTTCTATTCTCCGAGATGAGAGAAGGGTCTGGCATGACTGTGCTCGCCCGCTTGCTGAACTCGGCCATTGGAAAAGATTGGGAAACAACGTTCCGAAGCGCGCCGGGTGCTTGTGAATCTGGATTGGAAGTGGGCCGGTTGACGAGCCCCGGACCGAGACAGGAGGTCGATTTGCCTCAGGATTAATGAGCGCCTTTGGTGAAGAGAGTGGAGATGTGGTTGAGGTAGGTGTGTAAGGAGTATGTCAGATGGTGGTGGTCGAGTCCGAACAGGTTGATGCTGATGTGGAAGTGAGACTTTGGGTACGATGGTTGGGGGTCGTTAGCAACACACCGCTCGAGTTCCTCTGCTCGTGGTAGGGCCAGCAGATCAACCAGATCCACGCTGTTGGTTTAACCGACGGTGCGACGCGCACGCCCGCTTAACCTCCCCCCTATCCTCCTGATTCGTTTTGCCCAACCGTGCGCGTCAGAGGTCGGACACAAGTTCGGTCCCGAGCCTGTTCGCTCTAGACTTGCTCGTCTCCCATACAGTCTTCGGCCTCTTTGTCCCGCACTGCATACGCTGAACATCCTTTATCTCCGACGCAAGGCAGCGGGAAGCAACTCCCCCAATCCATCTTCGGCCAACGAACGTGTGATCGCCGAATCACCCGCCGCGCGTATGTGGCTACTGGGTGACCCGAGGTTCCCCAGAGCCATCTGCGTCCCGGCCAACCGCCGCCCCAGTCAATGGCATCGAGGCATATCAAGTCCTTTACACTCACATCCAAGAAGAACTGGTGGTTAGGTCAGTTTCACGGTCACCCGCTCCCGTTGTCCAGGAGATAACGCTATCGCACAGTCGAAGTTGATCCAGAGGACCCAGAAGAGTCTACTGGTACCTCCCATTCTTTTCGCTCCGACCAAACAGCTGTAGCAGACAACTCCAACGTTCATACGCTTGCCCACTCTACAGCACATGGCCGATATACTCACCTCGCTACCCCTACCACCATCTCGCGCGCGGAGTCCCCACCCCCATCTCCACCCGTCTACAACCCCCCGAGGCACCCAAACTCCATATTCTCCTTCCCCACCCCGACATCGTACTCCGCTCCCTCAAATCCTGTCGCTAACCTCGCCCCGGTAGCCTATGGTTCCGCCTCAGAGCTGTTCCAGTGCGTGGTAAAGAAACCGAATGTGGTGCAGCTCGAGATTAACGGCGAGATGCAATCAAACGCATACGACGTCACCACCCAATTCCTCGCAGAATTACGTGTTTACACCACCGTAACACGACATCGAAATATTGCCACCTTTCTTGGAAGCCTCGAAAACGTGGGGATGGTGCTGGAATACATCGATGGCAGGACCCTTTACGATGTTATCAAAGTTCGCCCTCCATTGACCAGATCTCAAAAGATCGATTATCATAATCAGCTGCTGGATGGCCTAGCCCACCTCCACTCTTTCGGCCTCAGTCATGGAGATCTATCTCTCCTCAATATCCAGGTGACCCACGGTTCTGATACCATCAAACTCCTTGACTTTGGTCGCTCCGTTTCGTGCAACTCCGTCTACTCTTCCCCGGACGACGAACCCGTTGACCCGTTCAAGTTCCTTTCCCACTCCTCGTCTGGGCACAAATTCCACATTACCGTGGAGCAAATCCATCCAGGGACACGTCCCTTCTCTGCCCCAGAGATTCTCCGCGGGGAGTGTAGAGACCCTCGCCTGGCGGACGCGTATGGCTTCGGTGTCATCCTGGTCTGTTTGGACAGGTGCGAATCTGTTGACATGAAACCGTGGGACCAGAGGAAGGATCTCATCCCTCCCGGGTTCTTGGACGGCTGCGAGGTGTTCGCCGAGAGGTGTCAGCAGTACCTGCGAAGGTGGAATCAAAGAAGACGACTACAACGGGAGGATTTGTTCGAGGTTTGATCTCGCGGGGACCGAGTGGCGGCCTGATAGAGTTTAGGGTAAGTCACCGATCTTTGTTCCTACGGGTGCCTGAGCATTGAACGACCCCCCTAGGCCCCGATGTGTCTCGTGTTTCTTTCGTGGTCCTGATACCAAACGTTTAGCTTCCTTTGTACGTGCCGATTTTGTAACATCACAGATCACATGCGTAAAACACGTTCCCGTCCTCCCCTCTCGATACCACGAACCCTCGTACGACAGCCCTGGCCTCTTGAACCCGATCGGCTGACTAAAACGACCTGACGGGTGCGGGCAAGCTTCGCTAGCCCAGGCCACGAACGGAATCGAGAAGCGTCCATTCACCTTCCGTCACTGTTACCCCCGATCAACAGTGTGGTGTGACGACACGGCGCTCCAAAATTCTTATCAGATCACGATCACCAACACCGGACTTCCTTTCTTGGTGATCATTAGGCCGACGGTCACTCTCAGACCTAATGGCTGGTGACCTGAACCCAAACGCCCCCCGCATATATCAACAGATTGTTAATCCATCTAATAGGGGCGTTGACGGAGCTTTTTATAACCCCCAACTGTTGATCACGAGCGGGAAGGGTAACCGAATGGTGTGATTGTTTTGGCCAAGAATTCGCTGGCAACGAACTAGGGGCACCCCCTGTCCTCCCGCCACCCCCGCATGAGCCTTTATACGAGGCAGGTCATCCAACCCCATGCGCTTACCTGGCCTGAAAAGGCACACCTCGGTTTGTCTGATTGGTGGAGGGTACGACATCAATGTGAACATCTTCGGCCACTCTAGCACAGCTCTCCCTATTCCCTTTATTGACAGCTTCCCCCATGCAAATGGCTCCACTATGAATTAATATCCCGTTTAAGTGGTTTCTGCACAAACTACGCCGTCAGCCTCTCAGGATTCACTCAGATTCGTACGTTTTCCTTGATCCTATCACGGGGTGGGGAAATGTCTACTACCGGTAAACAGCTTAGGGTCACTTGGGCTACGCTTGACCTTTGTGGGTATTGTGGTCCGGCCTTGAGAACGTTCTGCGTAAGGGCCCAAGTCGATTGGATATACGCACTGCAGCTTGACCAATCCCGATCTCGGACTCTCGCCCGGGCCACCTTTGCCCGGGAACATCGGAGGGTGTTCCATGGCCCGACCCGCCGCCTCGAATCACGCCTTCTTCGAGCGGATCCGAAACACCCGCACCTTCTCAAGGTGGGTCTGAGGTTCTGCTTCCACATGTGTCTTAGCCCCAGTCACAAAACTGCCGGCGCGATCATTTCCTGGATTCCCAACATCCTGCACGTAGGCTTTAGTAACGCATCACACATTCATGAGAACTACCAGGGTCTACCATACAGGATGAAAGCTGCTATGCTATATGGGACATGTCGTGTAGTACAATCAGCGGAAGAACGATTATACAACAGAGAAATGAACAAATGAAAACGTAAATACACTCGAGATACATGATACAGGGGCTGATCACGACGGTAGGGCGTTCATTGCCAGCATCTGGCGTCCTAGGATCCGGGTTGAAGGATCTCTTGTAACGCTTTGCCCGTGGCCTCTGCATTCTCCCACGTGAAGAAGTGTCCAGTGTCCACGTCCTTCATGTACTCCACCATAGTACGGACGCTCCAACCAAAATAGCCATCTTGTCGCCCAAACACTATCCACAACTCATCGACCGAACCTCTTGCCGTCCAAATCCCTGGGGCGGAGACAGTGGCCTTGATCATGTGAGAGACAAACGGGCGATTGTAGGATACGTCTCCGAATAGCTTGTCGTAGATGGAGGATATCAGCTCCTGGTTAGACTTGGCGTCGGCGCCGAGCCAGCTGAACAAGAAGAGGACGAGGTCGTCGGTTTCTTGTGATCGAACCTGATGGGCAAAAGCGAGCGCCATCTCTGGAGGCTCTGCGGGGTCAGCTGGGCCCATGAGCACCAGGCGGCGAACTTTGTAAGATGTGGATGGATCGGCCGATTGGCTGAATAGAACAGCAAGGGAGATCCCGCCTTGCGAATGGGCGACAACGTCGACTTGGGTTCCTGGTGGGTAGCCAAAATGGGAGAGGACGAGGGCGATGGTGGATACGGCGGAGGCGAGTGACCAGGTGGCCATTGACTCCAGCGTTGACTTCCCTCGGCCTTCCAAGTCGAAGACGACGCGCGTTCGCGCGGAAAGATGGGATAAGACGGGGGTGAATGAGGACGAAGAGTAGAGGAAGCCATGGATGAACACGATCGGGGTGGGGTCTGCGCCATCCCCGCCGTTGGTTGGGTGCATCTCGGCGTAGATTCGTTTGCCGTCGTTGGAGTCGATGTAAGCTTTGTTTGGCTCCATGGTCGGTGGGAGCGGGAGGAGCCGTGGGTGAGGATCGCCGATATACTTATACTAGGAGGCTGAAGATGCGAAGATCAAGATGAACACATTCTATACGCTGACTTGCCGCGCAGATCTCCGACTCGGAGTAGTGAAGAGTGGCGGGAGTCCTGCGGCAGAGTACTGATAGCTTAGCATCTGATCGTCAGCGGAACAGTGAACAACGCACTCGCCATCAGGAAACCGTAGCCAGATATCACCCAACACACGGACACATGACAAGCCGTTTGCTACTCCAAACCCCACTGAGGGGGCGGATCGTACTCCATAGGTCTGGGTTCCTCCGAGTCGGAGGAAGGACCTCGAAAATGGAATCAATAAAACCCCTTGATTACCAGGTCTAACCCTAGCGAAAGGAGAATTCACCGTAGTCCTACCACGAGCCCGTTCATGACGCTGGTATGATGTTGTCCGTGGCGCTGTACCACCACGATTCCGTCAGTCCTCGAGGATGTATGACGATAATTGGAACGAACTCGGCCAAACCATGTCCTGAAGCAGCCAACTCGGTTAGGGGTTGCCCAACAAGCGCACATAAAGACCGGGTCGAGAGGTCCGGGTGCCACAGGGTGCCGCCCCGATGCGACCTGGACCACTGATAATCGACATCCGTGAGCAGCCTCAACGCACCGGAGTCCGTTTACCACCGGGCCCCCGTGCACGCGCAGATTAGGTCGAGCCTCATACAGTCTCGGCTGTTCCGGCGCTGCGGTCGGTGGACCAGGGATTGTTCGAGTTCCCCACCCTCTAGGGTCCGGGGTATTGGAAATTCAGATATCAGACGCCCAACATAATGGCGGTCGTTTACATATACGTCGCCACCAAAGGTACCCCAGCCGCAGTAAGTATACGAAGGATCGGCCCTCCCGAAGATGCAATGGTTCTGTAGAGGCTTGCACGGTCCGGCCGCGGTCGATCAATTTGCAAAACCGATAAAACCGTCTCCTCGGGAAGGAAGATTTTTGTTTCGTGCTCCCAAACGCTTGGCAATGATGGCTTCGAAGTGGTTGTGGTGTCTGTTCCGTACCCAAACAGCTCCGGCGACCGGGGAAGAATACCCGATGGTGACGGGGTCCTCGCGTTCCAAGCACTTCGAAACTTAGGAAAATCCACACGAGGAAGCTCTGCATCGGATGAGAAGGTTCTCCACGCAGTCAACAAGGTCACCGAACCGAAGAGAGCGGAAAGCCCGGTTGTTGTGGACGGCACCGGTGGTGACAGTTCTCCCTGGACAAGTTCAGAAAGATGCCGACTCAATTCTATCTATCACGCGTCTTCGTGGGCGGACGGACGCGTCAATCGACTGATCCAGAACGCCTTCAGTTGGCCAGACCTCATTAATGCTTTCCTAGGTCTAGCCAGCAGATCGAAACTGCTGGGACATTGGCACGACCCCCGTCGGATAATAGTTCAGACGGCGTCTCGTCGGTCCCCTGAACACCAAAAGTCTAGGATAGGGCGCAGGGCTCGGGAGTCGCAGATCCAACGCTTTCGCCGGACTCGAACTTGCAGGCACTGTTCCAATGTCAGTAAAACGACCGTCGACGCCTGCCTCCACGCATCCAGACAGAACTGGTGATCGACGTTACATAATACAACCGCTCACGACAGGACAAATGCCATATGCACTGCACGACCAATGATGGAAAAAGGAAGTCTGCCACTCCCGTTTTGAGTAAGGTCACGCACCGCAAGGATGTGGGAAAAATACACCCATTCGGCTGCAGTGTGTGGCCATGTCTCGATAACGCGATAATCAATCACAGTAGGATTCGTTTCGGAGTGGATGGGACCATAAAAACCCATAAGCAAAATAGAGGCACGCCCCCCAACCCAGCCCAAGATAGCATACAGGGGTCCGGTTAGAAATCGGATGCATCCACAGATCGGCAGGGGTCGAGACAAAAGGTAAATCATTCAAACTCGACGTTCGACTGTGTTTGCTCCCGGACTCTGGAACAGACGTCAGAACGAAAGCAGCCGCATAGAGTGGAATGTTGTCGCCGCCGAGCCACAACAAGAACTGCACACAGAACCGCACAGCGTTACAGTCGCTTGCAATTCGGTGGCTCGTTTTTGAAAAAACGCACGCAGCATTTCTCATTTGTGTCTGGGGCCCGGCGTTGACGACACGCTGTTGCTTCGGGAAACCGTTGTAGCGTTACTTCGAAATCCCTCATCTCTTCGTAGACGCTCCCTGCTCTCAATGGATGGGTGGTTATATATCATAATGCATTGGGTACGCTAGGGAATGAGTATGCGAACAACAGGATTGGCTGCCGAAGGGTTCCACGAAGTAGCCTTAGGCCAATGCCGAGAGCGCTGGAATTATCGGTCCTGCGACAAGTGCGATTTCATACACACCAAATACCTGAGCTAACGTCCAGTTGTGCCAGTACTTCAAATTGTCGAAAGGTCCCCCATCTCTTCCCTTGTGAACTGAAGGGAGACCTGGATACGAACCGTAGTGCCGCCAAAGCATGAGTGTCACAGCGGAGGACAGGATCGAGAGTGTGATGTAGATTTCACAGAATCATTTGTCCGGAATGGCTTGCGTCTGGTATCTGCCAGCAAATCCGCGGTGAACCGACTGACGACACGAATAGATCATGAAGGATGGGTGCCATCTGGAAGATAGGTTCTTGGAACAATGTAAGGACGGTGTACGAGGGTGGTGTGCGCTGCTGCCGTGGTTTCCTGAGGCGACTACGGGCGACAGCAACGGACTGCGGAACATGCCGTCAACACCGAACCCCACACCCAAATACAAAACAAAAACGAGCCATCGAATTGCAAGCGGCTGTATCGATCTTCAATGTTCCCCCTCTGGGCTTGAGGTTGGATCCCAGCTCAAAGGGATGCAGGTCCCTAAAACCAAAAACCGACGTACCCCCGCGACGGGTTGAGACCAGCCGTCGCTCATGTGTGGGCAAGGAAAACCAGGTGGTTGGTTCAGTCGGTGGTGTACGTAGCGATGTAGTGCGCCAAGCGTAACCCGGGCCGAAGCCGCACCGAGCGTCCAATGAGGTGGAGAGACCCAGCTTTCCTTCCGCCACAACCGGTCACATCACAATCCCACCATCCGCTATCTTATCTTCTTATCCCCCCTCTCCCGCCCCAGTCAATCATCATGGTGCATGTTCGCCAGCGTTGAACGTTGAACCTGTGTATTAGACACTTTAGGCGAACAGCCCGTGGTCAGCGAATCGCAGCAAGACGCCCCCGCCCTCCCGGCGACTCCTCCTTTCATGCTGGAACCCAATCATACACATTCTCACCGCTCTTTGATTCTGGCTTGTGACCTCACAGCGACGTTCGAGGTATGTAAGGCACGGTACGTCACGGCCCTTGCCGGAACGTAACATCACCTCGTCTGTATCAACCCCAATGGGTCAACCGACAAGGGGCACGTTCCCCTTCCTTTGAACGGTCTCACGGAAATGTCCGAGAACTACGACCGGTTTACCCCCACGCGCGAAGAAACAAGCCTTCCACCCCAGACTTGCTACCCCGGCACACTTCTCGTTCATCCCTGGAGACTTGAACAGAATAACAGCCTCTACCGCACCTGAACTAGACTCTCATCGTGTCATTTCATTCCGGCCCCGTGCTTGGAGGGCCAAGTGGCTATCCATAGAGTCTCGGTGTGCTCTCGGCGGGAGGCTGTCGTATGCCAATTAAAATGTCATTCGATCTGATCCTACTCAAGGAGTCCCCTTTCCCCTTCTGGTCTGGTTTAGAGGTTGCAATGCAGACCAGGATAACAGGGGCGGAGTCAAACATGTGCCTCTCCTATAGTTCCTATTGCTTACGTTTTAGAGCACACGGTGCGATCACACTCGAGTGCTCTTACCCTGGACGTTCCGTCTGGAGCCGGAGTTACAGATACTTGTCATAAGTTGCAATCTGGGTGAGAACTCTCAAGATTCGCCTCATCGAAGCCATAAGCAGAGCGGGTAACTTGGTCAACTGAACTTCACGGTAGCAAATCTCGGACAATGGCCTAGGGTCCTGATGGTTTCCTTTATCGCTCTCACATTCTGTCGTTCAAAACACAGGCCAAGTCCCATGGATATGGATGGTCGCTCAGTCGCCCACTGATTCAACGGGGTTCGTCACCAATCCTTCTTCCATCTGACGCCCGCTGTCAAATGTCACTCTGAGTCTCCCAATTCGTCCGGTCATGCCCGCCGGCGCCTGACTCTGCGGGGAAGACGGCTCTGGACCTCCGCCAAATAAGGCCTTTTGGTTGACAACTTCGAACTGCGATCAGAGTTCGTTGGCAGTGAGAACGAACCAGGCCATTCTGCGAACCACCGTCTTCCAAGTCGCACCCAATGGTTCGGCTTCGCGTACCCTCCGCTACCCCACCATCGTGTTCCCTGGACTCTAAGTCTCGACAGTTATAGCTGTCGCTCCACCACAACGACCCATCGACGAGGTCAATTCGACCCCACTCGCTCTCGAGGCTCTGGGCGGTTCACTTGACTTGACGCGTGACACGGGATTCGTAATAATGGTGATCTCGTCGTTGTCGACTTCGGGTGGTTTCGAGATTTTGAGCGTTTAATTTTGGCGATTGGGTTCGACGGGATTTCCGGGAGCCGTCCCTTCGCCCACTCTGCTGAACTTCTTCGGCTAGAACGTCAAAAAATTGTTCCCGCCGCCTCTTTTCATCTCGGCGTCAGGGCCATCTTGCTGGTCAAATATGCCATCTCGTTATCGGTCCCGTGCACTGTTGCCTCAACAGCGGGACTTGTGGTTCTGCCTCCAGCCCAACTGAATATAAGTGGTCTGTGGGCTGATTCAATAGGGCAGACCACTTCCCTCCGTCTCCGCACTCTATCTTCTCCCCGTCCGCTTCAAAGTGCGCTGGACGAACGACCAACTTCGATGCGCCAGAACACAACCATTAGTGCTGTTGTCCATCTACTGGGCGTCTCTGTTGTCAGCCACCTGATCTCTCGCCGGCTCCTCATCGATGGGGTACAATGTTCTCTGAGGAAAATGTCATGGCCACGACTCTGCGTCTTGATTGTTTTTCTCGACTCGTACCTCTTCCTCTTCACCGCCGGTGTCTTGATCCTTGGTGTTGGGATGGCTGCTAGCGCAGCAGCATGTTCGCTCGGTATATATCTTTGCATCCTGTTCTATGGGACCTCAAAGATCTTTATATACCTCTTCCTGAGTGAGTTTTATCTCCACTGGGGATAACGATTGTGACCATGTCTGTTTTTTACCCCTAGTCGAACGCGTCCACGTCGTTTGGCGTCCGACTCCCACGACTCCCCGATTACGCTCCAGAGTATATGTGGTTTGCATGAGTCTCCTCACTTTCTACCTAGGTGTCGCTGGTATCATGTTTTACGGTAACAGTTCCAAGCGTCACTCCCAAATACACCAGCTGACCGATGATTCTAGGCAACATATCTGCGATCGAAGGGGATGTGTGTTATATCGGTCTCAAGTTTATCGCCTCCGCCCCTCTCTTGGCTTACGATCTGTGAGAGACTTTTTCCGGTACCTCAACCTCGAATCCTCACCACTTGTAGTTTCATTACGCTGCTTTTGACGGCGCTATTCCTGTGGCCGCTCCTCCGCAAGTCTTTTCGCAACAACACTATCAAGCGGCTCGCAGTCAGGACGCTTATGTGTGTACGTTTTGCCCCCCGTGTCGACCGTTCTAACACGACCCCTACCAGTTCGTCGTTCATTGCCTTGGTTACATCCTGTATAAACGTTCTCGTCTTGATCATGATGCATGGGCGTCAGTTAGGGTGGGTCTGCTTGGGAAGTTGTAGTGCAGACGTAAGTTTTACAGCCGAATTTGCTTACGTCGTGGGAGGATCCCAAGCTGATGATACACCGATTGTCCGCAGGTTGTGGTGAATGCACTGGCGTTATTCTGGGTGACCGATTCCATATCAGAACGATCTGCGGGACCACCTCAGCCTTCAGCGACCAACGCCACCCTGGATTATCCCGTCTATGAGATGTCATTGGCGATGTCCTCCCGTAACAAAGACCCTGGCGCCTCAACCGATGAGAGGATTTCTGTCAACCGTCGGCGCTCGCGTCACTCGTGGTCACCATTCGTGGCCCTTGACCGGAGCTTCAGAGCATTATTCCTTCGGGAGCCAACACCTCATGAGGCTGGGACAGTAGATTTCGAGGTAAGTTCTCAGTTCGATTGACTCCTGCACAATGACCGAGGTCGGAAAATACAGATTGCGGTCCACACCGAGACAAACGTCGATATTTCTTCTCTTCCTGAAGGCGGTCAGACCCCTGGGAAGAAAGGGAAGTCTAGGACCATTCAATTTACCTAGAGCGACATACCTGCCTTGGACGAGTGTAGATAGATCATTAATTCAGCATTTTTCCGACTACGACCCCCACCGAAATCTTATCATACTGTAGAAATAACATTGGTGAAACGCCGCGGGGTTGAACGTTGATCATTTTCGAATAATTTCCAAAATTCGGCCCCGCTCTGTATTTGAATTTTACCAAAGTTGGGTTTGGGTCCACGACAACGGGATGTCTGGAAGGGCAATCGGACCGACCATTTGAAAAGACACGCTGTGCACGCATATGTGCAAAACAATGACACTCTGTCGTCATCGACCCCCGCTCCTGTCGTGCGCTGCCTAGAACCCATGAGGATCGTACTTCAGCAGTGGACAGCGAGGACCCCAGTCGCGTGGGTGTATGGTACCCTTCACTCACGGCTCGGTATCTCACCTTTACGGACTTCGCGAACAGCCTCGGACGACCGCAATTGGTTCCCCTCATTTTTATTCGTCTCGCATTTGACACCCGTTCGGATTCCGGATGTTCCCCGGTTCATCGCTTTCGTACGTCCTCCGACGCCGTGTCTCTACTTCTCATGTGCTCGACATCAGCCCTACGTAGGCGGGCCCATCAGCAAGTCGTGGAAAATCGTACACTGGGTGACTAGCCATAAGACTAGACAAAACCAGATTTTTACATATCCGTCGCAGAAGGGTGCCACTAGCCGAGGTTTATTCCTCAATATCTATGGCCATCCATGTAGCGTAGCTCAATGAAATCGAAAGCTGGGGCGTGCGGGTAACACGAGCACTCAGTGGGCCTGAGGTAGGTAGGGTTGTGGTCCTTCCCGCCCCCCATAATTTGGGCAGTTGGCTGGGCTTCGAACGAAATGATCCCAGTGTTACGATTCCAGATGAGCGGTTTGGAGTCAATATCCGTGACCCGGCGCAACGGTCGGGGTCCTGACAGTTCCCTTATATGGCGCCGATATTCATCTGGATTCATGTGTACACGTTAACGTTGTACATCCTACGGACAGTCACCCACTGTAATATCATGGTCTACGAAAGTGGTAGACCCAGATATTCAATTATAACGCGTTATAATAATCCTGGGCGTCAAATGTGACTTATAAGCCCATATAATTCGTTCCAAGCCCTTGTAAGGGAAGCGGCTTGATCACCAGGTGCTGCAAGGCTATAACAGACTTTCCACGATTTGCTGATGCACTGACTACATTTCTGGCTGATCATCACGCGTTTCGTGTATTTACATATTAGTTTTATTATTATTGCTTGAGGGGTTCTGGAAATGGCTGGGTGATCCATGTTGTGCGTACGCGTCGGACAAAGTGTGCCGTTTTTGGTCGATTTTCCACCAACTTCATTCCCACAGTGAGTATGCGTCAATCCACCTCACTTGGAGAGGCCCGCGATCTTCACTGGAACGCGATTGGAAATTGCGGGTTCAGTGCGAACTTTTTGGGCGGCACCTCGGTCACGACCATTAGCTTTCCAGAACGACCAGCGTCTGGGTCTGCGACAAACAAATCAACAATACTCTTCCAATGGGTTGGTCCAATCTGGCTGGCAGAAGGGGACTCCTGACCGAGTGATTGGTTGGCGCTGCGGACCTCGCCACCCCGGCAATTCCTCAGCCATTCCCTGAACCCGGCTCGCTTGGGAAGATTACTGCATCAACTCGTTCACGAAGCGTCCCAAAAATTCATAAGCGTGCGTCGCCTATCTGCGTGAACATCCCAGCCAACATGAATATCATTCGAAATCTTCCAATCACGTGGTGTTCGGATCGCGGCGCCTCCATCAAGCCAAGGCTGTCAGCAGCCCCCATGGTCCGCGGCCCGTGAAGTTCGTAAACGTGAGTCCAAGCCCGCTGAAACTCATGCCACGATCAATCTTGGAATCGTAAGCTTACCGTAGGGCACCAGCAAATGATGTGAGAGGGGTGGGGGCTCCCTCAGGGGATACTTGCGAGACACGAAACGGGCTGATCCAGGGCGACCCAAATCGAGGGAGGGTCGGCCAAAGATGAACCCCATCACTGCGGCTCCGTCATCGTTCCAATCTTTGCCACGGGTGCCGCCCCATCCCTTTCACAGGTAAGTTCTCCCAGGAATCATCGATCAGACGTCGGCAACCCTGATGGGTCTCAGGATACATGCGCTCCCCTCCAGTTGGACAGACGCCTGACGAGTTGAGCACCTTGCATTATTATGTGAGCGTGGGTAGAAACCCCTCCCGAACAAGAGGAAAAACAGTATGTGGGTAGAACGTGTTATGGCAAGTACCTGCCGACGACGGCAACATCTCTCTAGTTCGAGGTACCATTCAAATCATTCAGATCTAGGCGCGAGGCGGGCATACACTCGCGTCTTACAGAGCCGACAGTTGATCATTATAAAGCGCGAGTCTTGGGGGTGGGATCCCCCCAGCTCCACCCTCCCCGCATCTGTGCCGCCTCTAGGCGTCGATACTCCATGGAACGATCCAGCACAATGATGTTCCCGAGCGCGGGGATGCACGCCCTTAGCGCGACTATCCACCTCCTAGGTGTCACCATTCTCGCGCATCTCATCTCCCGACGTACGATGCTCCGTGGTAACCTCACCCTGAGGGATACCTCTTGGCCCTGGAAATGTGTTCTTCTGATTTTTCTCGACTCTTGGTTGTTCATTTTCACCTCTGGGATTCTAATCCTTGGATTTGGGTTAGAGAAAAATGACGTCAGTTGTTCCATGGGGATCCTTCTGTGCATTATCTTTTATGGGACATCCAAGTTCTTCATCTACGTCTTCCTATGTTCGTCCTCCTTTCCGTACGTTTGACCGGGGCCCATTACTGAACCGCATGCAGCGGAGCGAGTTCACGTCGTTTGGCGGCCTGCCCCCCACTCGCCGCGATTACAGTGCAAAGCTTATGTTGGATGCATCGTCGTCCTCCTCGGATACTGTGGAGTCGTTGGGGTGCTATTCTACGGTAGGCCCCTGCGTCTAGGAAGTAGAGGGCATTACTCACAGAGCTCCAGGCCGAGTCTCCTTCTTCGGTGGAGACGAGAGGGTATGTTACATTGGTCTGACGAAGCCTGCCAGTGTTACACTGTTGACCTATGACTTGCAAGTCACCTTTGCTCATTGTTTATTCAACTGCTCACTGGTCGATCTAGCTTTATCAACGCCTTCCTCACCGGGCTGTTCCTGTGGCCGGTGATGCGGAGCTCCTTCAGGAACAATCGCGTGAAGCGCCTCGCAGTGCGAACTCTATGGTCCGCGCTTATTGCGCTCACAACATCTTGTGTGAACATTCTCATATTGACGTTGATGCACGGTCGGCAACTCGGCTGGGTCTGCCTCGCGAGCTGTGGGACTGATGTAAGCTCACGTATTTATTGGATTTTGGATGTCTTGTTCACTCGTCCCGTTTACAAAGGTCGTTGTAAACGCACTGGTGGTTTACTGGGTTACATCGCGGTCTTCAGACCAGCATGACACGATGCCGACGGGACCAGATGTCATTTCACCATCAAAACCGGGGGATCCTGAGACTGGGGGAACGGATCTGTCGAGCAAGAGCACTAAGTTTGGGTTCAAGCTGGGTCGTTCAAAGAAAGAGTCCCCGACTGGCCTTACGAGCATGCAGGTACTTTTTGTCAGGAGTCTGTTAATGAGATCGGCACGCTGAACTCGCCCTCCTACAGATCAGGGTCACTACCGAACAGATTGTCGAACATGGCGAATCATCGAACAATGAGTCGGAGTACGAGCTGCACAAAGTGTCCTCTATTCCACAAAGCAGCCCCGACGAAGTACGGGAAGAGAGCCATTCTCCTGATCGTAAGAAATAAACCTCCTCTGCGAAGATACTGTGTGGGGGGACGTCCATTCCTTTGTCCATAAATGTAAACAAGTGTAAAAGTGTGGAGCATCTCTGGACAGGACGTCGCGGTCGATCGATAAACTCGTTCACCGCGCTCATCAACTTCCAGGAACAGTGTGAATCTTGCCCGGGAACTGGTTCCTGTTTCACACCGCACGTGGACACCTTTGGCTTCGTGACAGCCCTAGCAACCGATTTCTAAAATGAGCCCGGTATTTTTGCCGTGTATTGAGCGCCCAGGCGCCCATGGGTTGTGGATTCGGTTGTTTGATCCGTTAGAAAGAGAATGGAGCCCCCTCCCCCACCATCTCTCTCCTGTCCAATCACCTCCAGCCGAGAAAAGGCGCGATCTCGTTGTTTTTCCATCTCCCACCTTAAGTCCTACCCTGGCCGAAGGGAGTTCCGAGTCGACAGCGGTCGTCCCGATGGAAACGACATTCTCACCTCAGATACATAATCTCGGTCCCGATCCATTGGGATGTATTCGCCCAGTCGGGGCTCCGTCGAGGTGTGGTGGGAGTTGACTAATTGGATAGTGAGGTCCGTTAAGATCCAGATGCCTCGAATCGGCATCAGAGCGTGATGCATTACGCACCAAACACCCGCCCCTTTGATTCGCTCCCGTCTCACTGAGTGACTATCCATAAGACTTTTTGCTGCGGTTTGGACAGCTGTCGTCGCTTACCGGGGTAGCAAACGGTGCCAATTTGAAATCCTTGTACGTACGCCGAGTCGTCAGACTTGGAGGTCCAAGAGCCCCATGGCTACGATACCGCCCGGGTCCCCCCTTCTCCTACGGGTCTCGCTCAGAGGGAAGAATACAAACCGGGGTGACGGGGACTCTCCCGAGTAGAATAAACACACATTTCTGTCGTTGTTCTTGTTTATTACATTATAGAATACATGTTGCGAATACCCTCGAGTACTTCCGAGTTGAACGGTCTACCTGAAGCCACATCCAGACGTACTGGTCGTGAGAGAGCCGCAACTTGGGCGAGGAGAACACCTCCGGTTCACCCATCTGAACCCGGAAAACTCGCCCGGAACTTGGTTGACTGAGTCCGACGGTAGCAAACCCGGAACTATGGTCGGGGTCCTCTGGGGTCCTGACAGTTTCCTTTTTGGCTATGACATTCTGTCAAAACTCTCCTCAAACGCAGGCGAAAGCCTTATGGATAGTCACTCACTGTGCGGCGGTTCTCCCCCTTCAACTTTGGCCCATTGCGTTGAGATCCCCGTAAATTTATGATTCACAACTTCCACCGGCTTGAACCTAACAGGCGACATTAACTGGTACCGTGCCTAGAACTGCGGTCCACACACGCCACAAGCAAGGACGCACTCGTAATGCTCTGATCGTTGCCACCCATGGACGAGTGGCCGTTTTCTGTTCGCTTTCACGGGCTCCGGCCAACAGGGACGGCCGACGTCACGGAGATGAAGGGCAGAGGGCACGTATCGACTGTGGGAAGCTCCCCACGCCCATCCGTGACTCTATCTCCTATGACAATGTCCCACGATGCGACCGCTGCCAACCCCACATTCTCTGGAGGTGGTACGGCGTCCACGACGCTCGCAGAGGGTCATTGGTCACCCGATCGTCGCTCTGCGGTCTGGAGGCGCCCGCCCCTTCCATTAGGCCGGAGCATGGAGGGCGTTGTTTTCACATTGGGTGGGTTCTACCGTCCAAGTAACATTGTGGAATCGATACCAACGTCCACAGAGAGGTAACAGTATTCCAGAGACTTGTAACTTTGGGACCTGCTTTGGTCGTCCGCAGACGCGCACGGTTGACATGTCTGAGAGTCGTACAAGTCGTGAGATACTGGATGTACGACTCTGGGGGGTTGGCATAGGGGATCGGGAGGGCCCAAGGGGTAAGTGAGAGCCAGCAGAGCGCGGCGAAGCCAAGTGGTAAGGCACTGTGAACCCCTCTTTTATTGCACAGTGGCCAGCCCTGATTGGGTCAACTTCTCAATGTGCTGGGCGATGTGGTAGACAATTCCAGCAAATGCAGCGGCCCGCTAAACCCAAGATCACCTTCAAACTTCGGTCCGGCCTTCCTGGCCAACACGTCGACGTACCACGCTTGGGACGTCCCTAACGAACTTGACCACAATGCCGAATGAACAGTTAGGCTCGGTGATGAAACATTCCTCGTTACAACTCACCTCCAGTGCAGAACAAGTAGCGTGCCCAGCCAGTGATCGAGAACGCGACGCAGACGATAGTTTCGGTGATGCAAATAAACAGTCGAGGGGTGGGGGGCCTCTGTGTGGGGGCAAGAGAATACGTGTTCTGGTTGATGTTTATGTCGGTCCCGAAAGCGAGGATGGCGTGACAGTTGACCGGAGACACACGGTGGACTGAGAGCCGCACTAAGGGGCCCACCGACAGCATTTGGTGAACCAGGGCAACGGACTGTGCAGGACTGTCATCACAGCTGCCCCGAGCGCTTCCAGTCATCGGTCACCGAAGCGTCGGGGGGTGGCGGGGTTCTCGCCTGGATGGGGGGCTTATGACGTTCAATCCGATGTACGTCAAAATAAACACTCGGATAGACGAGATACTTGACAGAAGTAAGCTTCGTGGTCAATGGTGCCAGGAGCTAATACCTACCTCTCGGGGTTGACGATATAATCTGTCATAAGTGGGCTCCCTTTCAATCCAAATTCGACAATCGTGGAACCAATACTCAGAACTCCTGTAGTGGTGAGGTTACTCTTAGCACCCCCCGAGGACCAGAGTCGGAATACGGGGCGTACAATCCCAAGGCGATGAAGAAAACAAACATAACTGGATCCACCAAACCCCCATGCGCATGCACGTACCGGTGTCCAACTCCCCGATACCTGAGGCTCCCCACGTAGGGTAGGGTGATGTCATTGAAAATTTCAAGTATGAGGCGACGTGGGTGTGCGGTAGGCTTGAAGCCGAAATTGCAATCCTTCCTACCCTACATATTATGGTCAGTTATTTGGGTTCCGAGTGAAACGGGCCCGGCGTTAGGATTCCGGATATGCGGTTTGGAGTCAATATCCATGGCCCGGCACAACGGATGGGGCCCCGGGGTCCCAGCAAATCCGTGGGGGAGGGAGTTCGTCAAGGCTCGCGTGCGCATGGCCTCACGGATGGTCACCCTCTGTATCTGCGGGGTTGTGTTGGCATGGCCCATATCTTCGGTATACCTGTGGTTCTGCGTGCCCTGTCCCCCCCGGCCTGGATTCGATGATTTTCATTACCGTTCTCTTGGTTGGGTACCTGAGCAGTGAGGACCGCAGGTGGTCAGATCTTCGACCTCAGCCTCAGGTATTATGAATCAATGTAAGGCAAAGATTTTTCGAACAATTGGTACCTTGGCACTTGGGTAGGACCCCAGGGCACACGCGCAACGGAAGTTTGGTTCTGTGGTTGGTTTTGTTATTCTTGTTTGGAAACCGTGCTAATGGAATCGGAACGTGTTGGTCTTCCCACTAGACCCAAGGGTTTTGCAAAGAGAACAAAACGCAGATACCTGAGGGATACCCTGTGCGTTTAGAGAGTTTTTGTGAGTTTGCGGAAAAATCTCTAGTGCAGTGGATTGCGGCGCCTTTCACAAAACCGACTCCGCGTGTGGCGATCGGGTCGTGCCTTTGGACCTGCTCCCTATTGTCCTCATAGCAGCCACAGTGGCCTCCTCTCGTCTCTCGACGTCCACCCGATTCGCACGGCCCCTTTCAGCTTTCCTTTATTTTGCGACGACCCTCAACGCGCACACGCCCTTTCGCATCCGATACCCACCGCCCACGTTGGTATCTCAGCATGCCACTTCCCGAAAACACCACAATCTCTTTGCACGGCCACTCCCGCCCTGAAGATGCCTTACATTCAAAACCCAAACAAGCCATATTCCTAAGAATGTCAGCTGAAACACTGGAGGCATTGCAAGCAACACCCCTACCCCAGGTTCAATTCACCTTTGGAAAACGATCAGTGAGTTCGGTTCCCACCGCACGATCGCCACAGCTAGACCTCTTGCTTTGTAGGGTGTACAAGTAGGGGACACTTTCTTTCCGACCCAGCAGTCTCCCGAGAATGTAGTCCATGACATATACATCCGCGCCACTTCCGCGAGACAGAAGAATCCGCCACTCAGGTACTACGCAAAGGTCGTTGGAAAGTTCGTGGTACAACGGGACCGTGTCGAGGAGATAGGTGATAAGATTGGTCGCAGTAGAAAGGAGGCCGAGGAGCAGCGGCAGCAGCGGAAGATCCAGTTCATTGATGAACCTCCTGCCGGTGTCCCGAATTCTAGGAAACACAAGGATGCCAAACCGAAGAAACCCGCCCCTGCCCCTCAGCGACCTACTTCCACACCGTCATCAAACAATCCAAGCTCGAGCACATCCTCCTCATCCCTCGGAAGTGATTTCCGGAGTAGGCTCGTCCAATGTCTCGCAACCAGTCCTCGGACAACCGAGGAAAGTATCAAGTTGCTCCTCGGTCGTAATCCGAACCCGGACACACGAAAGGAGTTCCTGAAGCTCCTGGCCGAGGTTTGTGACGGGACCCCTTCGGTGTCGGTTTACTGAGTATGGTATCTCGCAGATCGCAGACCAGCCTATATCATCCAAGAAGAATACCGACTCTCCAGCGCCTCAAGTATGGACTTTGAAGACACAATACAGGACTGAAGTTCGTCCGCGGCCTGCTGCTGGCGAGGTGGAACGGGTGCGCAATACTACTCCGACACACACAGAAGGTCGTGCTTCTCCTCTGCCTGGACCTGAGGTCAAGAAACCGGCGATGCCACGGAAGGAGCTCAAGACTAAGAGGAAGGCAGATACTGCGATACTTGCGAAAAACGAGAGTTCAGGCTCATCGAGTGGTAGCAATATTCCTCTGAGAGATGCTGTAGCCGCGTCGACTAAGGCTACCTCCTCCCCTCTCCCCCCTCCGATGAGGCGACTGCCTCCTGGTTCTGGTTTCAGGGCTAAGGCATCATCCCCAGGCCTTCCTTCTCCATCCCTTCCAACAATACCCCAGAAACGTACCCATCCAACCGAGACAGCGGAGCGACGTGAGCCCTCCCGCCTCGCGTCTTCATCTCGTCCATCTCCATCGGCTACGCAGTTACCTCATAGACCAAGTCCCGCTCCGTCTACAACAAGACAGGGGACAGAACCACAAAAGTCTCGCGGAGGTGATCCCCTACCGAAGCGCAAACGACCGGAGGAAGACTCACAGACGGAAACGCTCCACACCGCCCGTATACCCAAGAAGCGGAAACTGGATCCTGAACCCCAGGTGTCACCAAGGGAGTCAAGGGAGCAATCTGCTGCGTACGAGGACGGTGAGCTCCCAGAGCCCCCGGTCGCAAGGAAGAAGCCAAAACTCGACTATTCACGTTCTCCCCGCGACGGCCACCGCGATCGCGAACGGGAGCGTGAACGCCCTCGTGAGCGAGACCGCGACCGCGAGAGGGAACCGAAAGCACTCCCCCACAAACCTGTTAGGACTCGCGAGCCTTCCCCCCCTCGAAAAAGTTCCACTCCTTTGATCCAGCAAAATAGGGACCCCCATTTGGAGAAGTCCACTACCACCGTGAGGGCCGCATCCAAGCCCCACAACGGAAAGTTCAAACGCGGGTCTTCGATATACACCTCTTCTGATGACGAGACACCCCTCAAGGAGCAGGCTCCTCAGCCAAAGACCTCGACGAATATCCCCCCTCAGCACAAGAAGAAACGGGATCCACTACCACGACCACCCCTACCCTCTGATCCCGCCGGGATCCGTGCAGCGTATCGTGAGCGTTACGTCCCCTATATCACCACCTACGGGAAGGTCGTCGCACAGAAGGCAAAGCTAGAGGAAGCATTAAGCGGTTCCGTCACTTCTGATACGGACCTGATGGATGAGGATGAAGTTACAAAACTGGCGAACGAACTCAAGACGTATCAACGGGAGCTGGAGACAATCGAAGCTGCGTACAAGAAGGCAGGGGGACGGGGGAGGCTGGAACCTCAAAGGGTGGGAAAGTCTTCCTCCTCAGACTAGAATCTGATGGAGATTCCGTGTTTTTATGCTCTGCTCTCACCTTTATCTAACGTGTTCGGCCACATTGCATACATTAGGACAATAGGGCATAGAATCCCATGTACAGTAGATAGGTCAATCTGCATTAGGGTTTTCGAGATTTAGTTTGGGACGATGGACACCTCCGGCGGTAAGGGGTAAAAACAAACTGCCCCGGAGAGGCTTGAACTCTCGACCTTGTGATAGCAGGACCTCACGGTTAACAGTCACACGCTCTAACCAACTGAGCCACGGGGCAATATAAGGGTGCTTCCTCTAGTACTGGTATGAATCTTCAAGTCGCTCCGGCGAGTTGTGGGAACGCTGCCGGAGTGACGTCTTCAGTTCTGTTGCCTCACCATGTCACTCTCTCGACCGCACTCCCTGGCTCGTCCACTGCACGGAGACATTAGAACATCGTTGAGCCAGGCTGCTCACAAACGTACACCACATGCCACGTTTGAGCGTTACAGCGCGATCCGTAGCTTTTTCAAGCGACAGCGCCAACTCATCCCTCCACTGGTGAACCCTCAAAACCCTGGATCCCTCGGACACGGTGCCTCTCACGGGGGGTCATTCCTCGCTCGGTCGACGTTTTACGCGGCGAGGGCGTCTGCTCGCACCCTACACACGACCAGTGTCCTACTGAAGCAAGGGCAGCCATCACGACCACCACGGTCCTCAACCTCCAGTCACGCAGCAGACCAGTGCAAACCCTCTGAGGATTCCCATCAGGATGCCAAACACGAAGTCGAAGAAGTTGAAGATAACGGTCGCGCATCCAATCATCTGGACAACTACCCCGCATTCCTTCGCCGCCTTGCTCTGTCTGTGCCGAACATCCACAGACCAACCAGAGACGACCTACTGACGGTAGCGGACGGATTTTGGCAGCGTACTCGCATTCGCTTTCGGTGGTTCACGATCAAGTCGTTCCGTAAATTCAACGCGGATGATATCTCAGCGTTCGTGACCTGGTTCTTGATGAGCCAAACGATATGGATCCTAGTGGGGACGTGAGTCCTGGTCCTTCCGCCAGGGAGTACAGACACTTAGGTTCCACACAGAACGACATTCTTTTCTGTCGTATTTGCGATCGCGAACAGCCTAAGTTTGCAAGGTCCGTTGCTTCGCTGCCAACCCGCTTGACCCGAGACTCACCACCGTCTATCCAGAGTACATCGCCCGCGCACTGAGCGATTATCTGACCGCAGAAACCGGCGCGAAAATAATCTTTGAATCTGCCATTGTCCCCAAGTGGAAAGACTCGCGGATATCGTTTAAAAATGTCTACGTTGTTCGTCGCCCAACGGTTGCCAAGGACAAGCCCCAAAGCGGGGTCCAAGCTACCGCCATTGGCTACGACATTAGTAACCATCCACTCGTTCATGGAAGCGGGGAAGAGGAGGAAGAACAACATCTCCCAGACCTCTCCGAGGAAGATACGAACCACACTCAGCTGGATCTTATGATCGATTCCATCGATGTGACTCTTTCCTTGTGGAGATGGCTGGATGGCAAGGGACTCGTTGAGGACGCCGTGATCAAGGGTGTCCGTGGGGTCCTCGGTGGGTTATCCCTTCCACCCGATGCCCTCCTACTTACCGATAAGCGCAGACCGTAGGGAGATCACCTGGGACCCTGATCATCCGCTGGATCCGTGCCTATTCAGGCACCGTGCACAGCCTGGTGACTTTGAACTGGAATCCCTCCAGCTAGAAGACGTTCTCGTCACGGTCTACCAACCAGGGGGATTCCGACCATACACTGCGTCCATCTTCCGGGCTGATATCCACACGTTCAGGAAACAATGGATGTTCTACGATTTCCTTTCTGCGGAGAATATCGTGGGACAGTTTGACAACTGTTTATTCAGTTTGCACAGGCCACAAAGCATCGGGCGCACCAACGAACAAGATTTGCTAGACGGAAAGTGGGCCCGTATGGTAGGCTCTTCCTATTCAATGCTGATTAATGCTGACCTGGTGACAGTCCCGTTTTCGCATCGATGGTGTGAACGTCGACCACATCCAGGCGGCTACCACCGAGGGAGGACCGATGTCCTGGATCAAGTCAGGGAAGGTTGACGCAGTTCTCGACATCAAATTCCCGCACGATGCCGAGGAAGATGTCTTCGATGCTATCCTCGGTGAAATCGCAGACGCAATAACAACCGCAACAACTTCATTCTCCCTGACCGATCGAATTCCGGGTCAGAGGCAGCTGGCAAAGCCTCCACTTACCGCCCCCTACGATGCAGAAGACGATGAACTATCACAGAGGGGTAGGAATTTGATCATCGATATCGACTTGCGATTCAGGGACTTGAAGGCAGCCGTCCCCATCTTCACTGACGACTTGTCATACGTAAACAATGCAGCCGTCCGGCCCATCGTCGCATTCATGAAGTTAGTTCATCACTATCTCCAGTGATCTCCAATACGAATAAGCTGACACTCCACTAGCGCAAACAGGACCCTGATTCCAATCCATTGTAAAGTTATAACAAGTATAGACAATTTTGATGGCTCTTGGACTGTACGTATATCCGTTGGTCCATGCCGAAGTCCGTACTGAATCCTCACGCCCTCCGCAGATGTGGGAAAGTAAGTGTATCAAGACGCCGGGACCTGCCCTGAGATGCTAAACTTTTCTTCTAGCTGGATTGATGGATTCTATCGCCATCAAGGTATGCTTCCGCTCAATGTTTCAGCATTTTTCACCAGGTTAACCTGGTCACAAGGTGTATGACGCAATGGCATTCCACGTTTCAAACCAGGCAAATACCCCACATCGCGTCCGGACTGTGGGAATCTGGAGCTTGCAGATGACCACCAGCGCGCTCCTTTCTACCCTCCGCACACTCGTCGATCCACTCGCGGTGCGGTTACGGGAGATATATACCAACCCCTCCTCCTTCGATTTAGCATACATCTAGCAGGAAAGTAGTGCACGCCACATACACGAGGAAATAGAGTACAACCCATTCCACTCAATAGATACTATCGTTCCGTTGGTACGCTGCCGGTGAGCTTTGGGCTCAGTACGGCGATCGATGTCAGTCGATCATCCGATTTGCGTTTTGACTTTAGACCACGACATTCGATGGCGAAGAAACAACAGAGCGCCGCACCGCCGAACCCTCATAACGTCCCGAACAGGGACATCATGCAGAGGCTGAACTTCTTGTACCAGGCGAGCACTTACTTGTCGTCTCTCTCTGCCACCCAGGGAGGCTCGACCCTAGCATCATCCGATCCAAAGGAGAGAGAGACGCGGACGGACAAATTACCCCTTGCTACTCCCGCGTATTTGTCCAGAGCATACGTCAGCTCTATGAAAACTATTGGCCAAAAGACCGTGGTGAAGTTGTGAGTTTGTCCCGATTGTCCGAGGCCGGTGTGCTGACTCTTGTAGGGACCCCTCTGTGAAACGTACGATATGCAAAGGGTGTGATGCCCTCCTGATACCTGGGACGACAGCGACTGTTCGGTCAAGATGTCTGTCTCATGCCGTCACATCGCGAAATAATACTTATTACGACTGTCATACGCAGCTTCATCCTCGCACAAAAAACTGATCAGACTCTCGTGTCTGAACTGTAGCACTGCGCGACGGATACCAGCACCGCCACTGTCGCAGGGCGATTCTGATCCTCCGCAGGATCCTGAGTCAGTCATGCCAGTTGATGGCGCAGGAGTTGGAGGGAAAAGGCGCAAGCGACCCAAGAAGAAGGTTGTGTACAAGCAGCCGTTCTTCGAACGCCCGGAGCACATGTTGTTCCGTGGAAACAAGATGGTCGTTAGACCAAAAGACTCGCCGCCGCATGAAACGACTGCGCAGCTGTCCGAGTCAGTCAGGATGGAAACCGATGCGGCCTCGATGTAGATTAGCCTGGGATGGGAGTGGGTGGTTGCGCTGCTAATACGCGATACCTGCTATGGGAACCTGCTATGGAGATACAACAGACGTCTATACGATACAACGGAGACGGTTTTCCTAAAGAGTGTCTGTGTATGCGATAACGAATGAGATGGGTGGGCGGTAATGGGGTATGGATATGGTACATGTACGCCAGAAAAACGAAGGTATGTGCTAGGATACCTAAGGAACTGAGAGGGGAAAGAAAGCGTATGTACTCCGGGGTAAGGAAAAGAGTGTGACAGGAAGTCCGAGGTGTCAAAAGCAGGAAATGAATACGATCTGGAAAATCACATCCGTGGTACCGTCTCGAACGTTGAAGTTGAAAGCGCTTTCCGATGTAAGGGACGTTTTTTTGCCGACAGCACGTCGGGTGGAACTTCCCCCTGCTGGATGCCGAAGAGCTTTTGGTAGATTGAAGAGGTCGTGGGGGTGGCAGTCACAGGAGATGGTTGCGCAGGCGGTTGTGGACGTGACCCACCCTGCACAGAAACACTTGGTTCACAAGTTTCCGCGGGATTACTGAACCGAATCTCAGAGATCTCCGACATCGTCAGCGGTATGCTCTCCGTCATCGAAATTCTCTCTCTGGTATGCTGCCGGGAGTAGGGGTGAGGCTCAACCGGTGGCGGGGATTTCGGAGTTGGGGGATGTTGGATGACGACGGAGAGTGATAGGGGTTTTGAACTTCCACTTTCTCGCCACCTGTCAAAATCGCGGCGCGATGAAGCGGAATTTGTCCTGGTGATAACCGAGTCGCGAGGGGATTCAAGGTGTATATGAGGGATTGGTTGAATGGAGTTGCGTGATTGTCCGTCTATGCTGGATGGAGTTGCGGAAGATGAGTTCATGTCCAGGAAAGAATATATTGTCGTCCTCCCTCCTTCATTTGCTTGTTGCGTCTCAGGTCCTGGCGGTTCTGGTTCTGGCGGTTCGTTGGCTTTGATGGGGTTGGGGTCGGATGTCGTTCGTACTGGGGGCATGAAGACTGAGGTTCGTGGGTCATCGGTGCTGACGCGGTGAAATTGGGGGCGAGGTCCGGAAGGTTTGGGAACGCTACTTCGCCGATTGAGACCCCCAAAAGGGGTATCCTCCGAGCTGGCCTGGAAAGGACTTCGGATTCGTACACTCAGGTACTGGTCTACGGCCTCTGGTGAATGAATGACGCCACGACCATTAGCATGGTGCGGGTGTTGGGTTGGGGAAGGTGGAGGGGATGTGGTGGGGGACCTGGGAAAGGTTAGGGGAGAGGGATTGCCCCATGAATGCGTAACTTGTGGAATGGTGACGGGAACAAGATCAAGCGAAACCTCGCTGACTGGTGATTCTGCGAGGGGGCTTCCTCGTTGACCCAGACCCCCGGGTTGAATGTCAAGAACCTCAGTGATATCGAAACCCTTGTGAATACTAGGTTCGATGAAAGTGAAGTCTCCTTCCTTCCCCCTCCGCCGCCGACGGCGCCAGAGGGCAAGGGCAAGGACGGGAAAGACAACAACCCCCAGGAATATACCCACGACGATCCCCGCGATAGCACCGTTCGGAATGCTGGCCCCAGAGGTTGATCTATGGAAGGAGCTATAGGTAATCCCGAAAAGTGATACAGATGCGCGGATGTACTTGCATTGGGACTCCTGAAACAGAGGTGGTGTTGATGTGTCCAACAGCAAGCATGTGATCCTCTGCATTTGTAATTGTCAAGGAATGTGTGTGTTCAGGATCAAGTCCGGTCATATAAAACAACACGGCGTCTTCCTTCCATGCTGATTGGGCGTCGAATTGTGTCGTATTTCCATCGAGCGTGACGTTGTAATGGCCAGCCGTGGGATCTCGGAGACCAAAGACTGAGATGGCAGTTCCTACCCGGGAAGCGTGAGCCGCAACATATGGAGAGGCGACGGGGAGATATGATTTACCGTTGAACGTCAACTGGGCCGAATCCCCCAACTGACTCGTTACGTGGAAAAAACTGCCAGCAGTGGTGTTCTCCTGAGACGACCAACGGCCCTTATACGCGACGCTGGTATCGTCAATCGTCTCTGAGTGGAAGGTCACACTGACAACAGATTGTTAATTAATAATGGCTACAAGATTCCGAAACGTTGACCCACTTGTCCAAGTTCATCACCTCCACGGAGCTGGTGATAACCGCCCGGTCGAACGCGATGAATGATGATGGTGATGACAAAGTGTACGCAGTAAGGATGATTTTGTGCGTGTCGAGTCGTAGGTTTGAGAACGAGGCGAGGAGAGTGGAGGCTGGGCTCGGAGGAGTAGTAATGGAACCGTCCAAGCTTATATCGAACAGGGCATGCGTTGCGTTCCCGTAGAGATCGATACCAGTGCCTGCGCAGAGAATCAATCGATCGAAAGTCAGGGACGGGAAGGAAATCAGGAGCGAGAATGGAGACGTACCAAACCAGGTTATAGTGAAAAAACTTCCATCCTTGGAGGAGATTTGCAAACTCGTGCCGTTGCCCACCAGTCCTGAGGTCGAAGGGAAACCGGAATTCGTGTAGTAGGGAGTCCAGCCCAGGGTCGCATTGAGGGCGACGGCATTAGGGAAGAAGGGGTTGTACGTTATGGTGGGGGAAGTGTTATCGATCCCAAGCTGGAAGGCGACGGCCATACATGCGTCTGCCGAGAAAAAGCCTGGAGGGGGAGGGCAGGCTTCGGGCACTTACCCTATCGGCAGGGCTGTATATATCCCAGCGTAAGCTTCCCGGATGACCGGATTGTCTTCGGGACCATCACCATACCGACCACGGCAAGGCATTTGTACATAAGAGGTTATGCATTATGGCCCATCAAGCCACGACTGATGCGATACTGCATATTCAGATGTTCCCGGCACTCGAGCAAGGCTCAAGACGCCCTCATTGCTTGACCCATTTTGGTCTATTCAGTCCTGGGAGCAATTCGAAAGTGAGAGAGTAAGAGAAGGCGCTCTCCGATTCATACACTCCATCTCTTCCCACGGCTGCTGTATCTTTTTCCTCTTCTCCATGAGTTCAAGCAATACCCGGAAAATGGCATATGCCTCGGGCAAAAACCTAATCACCGACGGCTTCTATCCCGCACTCCTCGAGAACGTCCACAGTGCTGCGCCAGACCTCCCGCTGGATCCGGTCGTGTTCCGATCCCTGCTGTTGTGCATCCTGGCCTCTGGAGGCAAGAATCTCCTCCTCCGATCCTACGACGAGGACATTTCCCTCATTCAGAGCCTTACAGCATCGGTGAGCGTTGGTCTCGTTTTCTCTTGACCCCGTGCCCCACGAGCGTGTGCGCGAACGCCACGTATCAACACTACAGACCGATTAGGGATCCATCTTCTGATAATCATTAATTTAGACTCTATCCAAAGTGTTTGGGTTCCCGGCACAGAAGGTCAGAATTAGGTCTAGGCAATCTCCCTCAGAGCTTTTGCACTCTCTATTCCTGAGCGACAAACCACCTCGTAGACCTGGTGGTCGCCGACCCGGCCGAAACATCCCCCGAACCGCGTCTGAACCCAACGAACTTCCCCACTCGATCCCTCTCAGCAAGTACAGTAGTTTTGATGCGGCGTCAAGCAGGCAAACCGTCTCGGAGAGGCGCCCCCAAGTTCGATTACCTGAATTGCACGCAGATCCACAGATCTCCAGGGATTTCGACATGGCTTCTGTCATCTCGTCTGACAGCCTGTCACTTCCGAAGGCGGTGGTTATCTCTGGGTTGGAATACGCTGGAACCACTGCCCAGCGTGCCCTACTTCAGGCGCTCTCTGACCAATCATTCGTCTTGGAAGATGACCAGGAAACTGTCTGGCAACTGCCGCCGGATTTCATGGTCGTCTACGTGTGTGCTAACGATGCTTGGGAGCGACCAAAAATACACCCGTCACTTGTGAATACACTCTCTTTCCCTATCATTTGAACTGCCGCATAACTAACTCGAACGATCATCATCATTAGCTGGATCGGTTTGCTATGAGTGTCAGCGTCCTTCCAAGCGCGCCAACTCGCCAGTCCTTTTCTCACGCGCGCCTGGAACTGCAAGCACCGCCCATCAACCCATCACCCATAATTTCTCCTTCTGATATCTCATATTTGCGTTCTCTCTCCGTATACGTCAGTCCCTCGCTATCCTTATATATCGACGAGTTCTTCACGGCCGCGAGGCATCACCACGAGCTCGATGGAACCTTGTTGTCTTCTCGGGCCCATAAGGACGTGGAATCGCTGATCCGGATTCAGCGGCTGCTTTCTGGAGACAGCACTTCAACGGAGCTAATTCGGTCGTATGAGATGGAGGATAAGGTTGGGGAGGGATCTTCAGAAGACGGGTTTATCGATCCGGAGAACGATGTATATGACCCAGCGCAGCCGCTCAGGCTCAAGCACGACAGCTGGCTTGCGAGGGGGAGAGTTCAGGCGACGATCCTGTCGGAAGGCGGGCCGGATTCCACGGGATATACGGACAGCGTATTCCAACTGGAGTCGCAGAGGATGGATGTATCGGAAGTGGATGTCGCGAGGATCATCCCCCGAGTGTTGACCCACCGGCTTCGGGTTAGGGATGGACCGGACCACGAGGCCCTCTCAAGCGTGGTGTTCCCAGCTGTCCTGACTGGATCGGACAAGGTGGAATCCCATCGAAAGACAGTCAAGGATATTCTAATTCAGATCATTGGGGAAACATGACCGCACGCGCTTGATCATCATATATACTTATGGGTGGTGTGTTAGGTCGCTTCGGGGAATGGCCGTGGTCACGGACCCTAGACATGGAGTTGAGATTGTGTTAGTTTACTTGGGCGGAGCTACCCGCTGCTTCACGTGCGATTGAGAAGAGTGACGCCACTGCTTTGAGATCGGTTTGTAATCGTTGGCTTGGGGCGGGCCCTATATAAGGGGTGCAACACGAATCATCTCTTCAACAAACCACTACATACTCTCTCACCCCCTTCCGAATCATCATGGCAACCGAAGCCGTCAAGCCAATCAGCTCTCTTACTGAGTTCAAGGAACTCGTGGGTCCATTTATGTTACAATCACGCCTCGAATCCCCAAGCTCACTCACAATCGCCGTCCCTCTGGTCGGTTATTATCAGATCAACGGTGACAAGGTCGTCATCTTCGATTTCTGGGCAACCTGGTGTGGTCCATGCCGAGTGATCAGCCCCATCTTCGAAAAATTCGCCAAGCAGATCTCGTCCATCGGCTTCTACAAAGTCGATGTTGATGCTGCCCAAGAAATCTCCGAAGAAGTTGGCATTCGGGCAGTAAGTCTCGCGTTCCCCGGTCCGAGGTCGCCTCTCTTATACGCGGTACAGATGCCCACGTTCATCGCCTTCAAGAACGGTAACAAGGTCGGTGAAGTTGTTGGCGCCATTCCCCAGCAGTTGGAGGTTTGTTCCTCTCCCCAGGCGTGCGCGCGATACTCGAGTATTGACCGCTATTTCCAGGCACTCATCCAGAAGCACGTCGAAGTCGCCTAAACACGACGATCGAGGTATATGCTTATTGAAGTAGACGTCACAATCCCGAATGTACTCCATACGTGTAATGATACGGAAACGCAAATCTCGAGTGGGATGACGAATTTCTCTACAACCCGTGACAGTAGGACCTTCGAACCGAACCGATGGAGCGAACAGTGCGATGTAGAGCTCATCGATAACGGATGGTGTGTATATGGTCAAGGCTAGCTTCATGTCTGGAACCTGTCAAAGCCAAACTTGAGCCCGGCGCCCGGCATTCGAGTGAAAAAAAGCCGAACAAGTCTGAGAAACACGATGACCGCGCGATGGCATCATTGCAAAGATGGGGTCGGGGAAGCGCAACCGACGCCGACCACCAGAAAGGACAAGCTCAAAGTATAAGCGGTGGCGCGAGTCAGAGTGTGTGTTGTATCGATACTCCGACTGGGTGGAGAGCACTCCGGTTGTATGGTCATCGAGGACGATTCGCCCTTGCAGGACTGCATTGTGGAACACCAGATTGTGGGTCTCGGCCGGTAAATGGAGGCCGCTCGGTAACCCGCCACCCAAGGTCGATGGGTTTGGTGTTTAGAACCGCGCACAACCAGAGCCGTTAGCCAGGGGTGTACACGATATGACCTGTTAGTACTGTTGTCCGGCGAGAGTTACGTGTAGGCTGCGACGTACTATCTTAGACCCGAACGAAACGGATGATCGAGGCTACCGCCGGAATCCATTTCCTCTCCACCCACCCACCTCACCCCCATACCCATGTCCTGCTCTACTGGAGGGGTTGTTGTGTTTGTCATCACTGCTCGCCGCGAGTTGAGGTAGCGTATCGGGTTGGTCGGACCGATTGGTGTCACCATCGTCGGCGGCAAAGAGGCAAACACACCCAACTGGGGCGGGAAGCCCTTTGGACTTTTCCGTCATCCACCACCACCACCAACCCCCACCCGGCTTTGTTGGTCGTTGTGCAAGTCGCCGGCGTCTCGAAACTACCTGGCCTTGACGGAAACAAGTCCCCGCCTCTCCCATCGACCCGTCCTCTGATACAGTCTCGGCAAGGTGAAATCCGCCCCGGAGCTTCTCAGAGGGTGTAACCCTAACACAAGCTGACTAAATAGTACCAGAGCGGAATGAGCGACTTAAAGAAGGGAAAGGGGCACCAGACCGCCCGCTTCACATCCCAGGATGACATCACCGCGGTCGAACATCCCGACGTCAACGACTCTTCGTCTATCTCTAAAGTTGACGACCGGGACGGGCCGAATACCCGCTCCCTGTCTTCTTCAGGGTCCGGGCGCGCGCTTCTAGGTCTGAACCCTGTGGAGGAGCATGGTCACCTTCGCCGAGGCTTGTCCGCCAGGCAGGTACAGATGATTGCGATCGCCGGTAAGTAAACTCCTCCATGCCAGGGTCTAAGTATCCGAATGGGCTAACTTCTTGTGGATTGACAGGAACCATCGGAACGGGTTTATTTTTGGGCACCTCCAAGTCATTGGCTCAAGGGGGTCCCGCAAGCATCCTCATCGCATATTCTATCGTCGGCTTCATTGTATATGTTACCCTCTTGTTACTTGGCGAGATGGCCACTCAGTACCCCGTCGCCGGTACGCTTGATCCCTGCACGCCCTCCACCTGGTGTACCGACGATTAACGCTGCCGGTTCAGGATCATTCAATGCATACGCCCACAGGTTTTTCTCCCCTTCATACTCCTTCGCTCTGTCGTACAATTACTGGTTCAACGATGCCGTTTCCGTCGCTTCCGACCTTGTCGCGGCTCAGATCCTCCTGCAGTTCTGGACAACTTGGCACCCTTGGGTGATCAGCGTGGTCTTCTGGGTGTTCCTTGTCGGTGTGAATGCCACCGACGTCGGGGCTTACGGTGAACTCGGTAGGACCATCGAACTTCACATATCTACCAAATGTAACTGACTGCGTTGCGACAGAATACTGGCTTGCTTCTCTGAAGGTAGCGATGATCGTGGTATTCATCATCCTCGGCATAGTAGTCAATCTTGGTGGAAACACCTCGCACGAGTACATCGGTGGCAAGAACTGGAGGATAGGCGACGCTCCGTTCGTTGGGGGCTTTGGAGGTTTTGCTCGTGTGTTTGTGACAGCGAGTTTTGCTTGTGGGTGTCGAAAGCTCTTCGTGAAGGCGCGATTCTCGGGCTGATCGTACGCTCGTATAGACGGTGGAACTGAGAGTTTGGGTATCACTGCCGGAGAGACCAAGAACCCGTCTAAGAACATGCCCAGGGTTGTCAAGGCAGTTTTCTGGCGGTGAGCGTCTCATGTCGTGCCCGACCAACGGGCATTGACGGATTGTCCCTAGAATCCTCATCTTCTACGTTATTTCGGTCCTTCTCATCGGTTTAGATGGTCGGTCCCCGAAGAATACCAAATACTCTGCCGTGGCTAACCCCTGTACTACAGTCCCGTACAACTATCCTGGTTTAATCACGAAATCCACGGCCACTTCTCCATTCACCATCGTCTTTCAGATGGTAGGGTCGAGAGCAGCAGGATCCTTTGTCAACACCGTCATCATCACGAGTGTTCTCTCTGCCGGAAACCATGCCCTCTATGCTGGAACGCGAGTCCTCTACAGTCTGGCTGTGACAAAACCTGTCGCTCACGCTCCCAAAATCTTCGCATGGACCACGAAAAGAGGTGTCCCCCTTCCTGCCCTACTTGCGACGAGCAGCATCAGTGTACTGTGCTTTGGGAGTAGTTTCATTGGCAGTGGCCAGTTGTGGTCGTGGTTACAGAACCTCGTCGGTGTTTCAAACCAGATCGCATGGCTATCGATTGGCCTGGCAAGTTGGAGGTTCAGGAAGGCATGGGTCACCCAGGGCCGCCCGATTGAGGAGTTAAAGTTTAGAGCGGGGTGGACTTGGCCATGGGGACCGTATTTTGTGGTAAGTAGCCAATGGTGCCGTTGCTGGCCCAGTAATTCCACCGCTGATTTTGGTTCAGGTGATTTTTGTGTCAGCTATCATCTTGAGTGAGTGTCCTCATTGCGATGTGCATTACGGGCCCCATTGATCTTGTCATCGTGACAGTTCAGGGATGGTCCTCCATATTCCCGAAATTCTCGGCTATCGACTTCGTATCACTATACCTTGAGTACGGCCCCTTCCCGCCCCACCTACTTTGCCTCTAACACGTGACATGTAGGATTCCCGTTGTGATCGTAATGTGGCTCGGTTGGATTGTCGTCCGTCGTTCGATGAAGCGGACGACCTATCCCGATAACACGTCAACCGGCAAGGGCGTTAGGGGGACCCTGGATATCGTTGACCTTGGAACGATGGACCTGTCGAGTGACGAATATCAAGATGTTGTCGAGGATGACGAAGAGGAGTCTCTGAGACAGAAGAGGATATCTCAGGGCAAGCAGCGCTTCCTCTGGAGGATCTATTATCTGGCTGCCTAAGGGGCTATCTGTTTAGGGTAGATATCGACAGTTGGGCCGGAGTTGCCGCTGTTTTTTGACGGCATTTATCAAGCATTATTAGCTTGTGCTGCATGATCCCCTCCCCCGGTGTAATAGACCTCTTGTTCTGGTTTGTTTTTCGGTGTCCCGCCACTTCGAGCTTCAGGATTTACTCTTCGCCGATATCCTCATTCCAAATATCTGGACTTGCTTGGATGAATTTCGCCATGAGATCCTTACATTCTGTCGAATCTAGGTTGACGATCTCGACGCCACGTGAGATGAGAAAGTCTTCGCCACCTGTGGACGGTGGAAGTGGATCGCAGGGTTGAAGGCCAGAGTATCTGAACGCTTTACTTACCGACGAAAGTCGTATTTTCGCCCATCACCACGCGCCGGATGCCAAACAGGATGACTTTTGAGGTCACGCTTGGTGAGCAGTGTAGGTGTGAGGACAATATAGCGCGCTTACTGGCACCGGAGCACATCGTGCAGGGAGATAGGGTGGTGTAAATCCTGGGTGCAATGGTGATTATCATCCTTCCGTTGGACGCCACAAAGCTCTTGGCAGCGGATGTGGGCTTACGTGCAGTCCTTATACACCGACGCTGGTAACCGCTATGGCCGTTCAATATGGTGAGTGGTTTAGATCACCGGGGTGGATGATGACGCTCACTCCGATGTTTTCCAGACAGTCTATCTCTCCGTGCTTGGTCGGACTCCCCTCTTGGACCCTCTTGTTTCTTCCGACTCCTAGCAACTTTCCCTCACCGGAGAACTAAACCCGGAGTGAATCTCGGGTAGATTCCACCTAATGGGCGTGAGCTCGGGGCTTTAAATACTCACGAGGGCACCTCCGATTGGGATCCCACCCTCCTCAAGGCCAAGTCTGGCTTGCTGGATCGCAACCTCCATATTCTCCACATCCTTGGCCGTCGGTTCTTTTGTCGCCGGCGTAGCGGTTAGGCCGACTTCCGGGAGAAGCATCACTGAACTCGGATCCGTTTTTGGCTCAGGGTCAACAGTGGGGTTTCTTACAAGCGCACAGCGTTCGTTCGCACTCTCTGCTTACATTTTATATATTATCCGGTCGTCCGAGATAAGAATGGATCAGAAGTTGGACTTCCCACCGCCCCGAACCAATCATCTTCGCTCAAAGTGTACGCGGGCAAATTCCCACCTTATCGTTTAACACTCCCTTATCTTCGACCATGTGTAACGTCCGTCGCTCTGATTGCTCCCACCCTATCATTACGGAACCAGGCACGAGACCAAACGCGCCCCCGTCGAAGAGCTATATATTCTTCGGCAGACGGCTAGCCTGGACTTCCCTTCGTGTCGTACGAGCCCCCACCCGCTCCCCCCTCCACCCAGCTCAGTAGTCCGATTGCGCTGCAATGGGTGATCACACGACCGATGTCGAGAAAGCGTCCGATACCAAGGAACACTCCGTGGAGGTGACTGAGGAGCGTGGTCCACACTATTACGCGGATGGTGTACCGAGGAGGCGGGGAGTCGTTGGCAAGGTACGCCTCCCTAACCTTGGAATGAACTGGGCTTCTAACACTTCCCCAGTTGTGGAATATTATGGATCGCCTAGACGGAGTAGAGTCCCGTGGGATTGAACGAGTCCTTCCCAACGAGAGGAACCACACCCAACGCTTGTCCGACTGTATGTGGATGTGGCTCGCCGCAGACACCACGACGTCAACCTTCTCGCTCGGAACCCTCGGCGCTTCCGTGTTCGGTCTCGAATTCCGACCGGCAGTCCTCACCATCATCTTCTTCAACCTTCTCAGTACCATCCCCGTCGCCTACTTCTCCACATTCGGCCCGAAGCTCGGTCTCCGTCAGCTGACGCTCTCCCGATTCTCCTTCTCCCTCTACTTCCCAAATTGCTTCCCAATCATTCTGAATTCAATTGCGTGTGTTGGATGGAGCACGATCAATTGCATCACCGGCGCTTTGACTCTCAGAGCGGTGAGCGAAGGCAATCAAACGAGGATCCCCAGCGCGGCCGCGATTGTAATCATCGCCGTTTTGACACTCGTGCCGAGTTTCATTGGGTACCGGTATGTGCACGCGTACGAGAGGTATTCGTGGATCCCGGTGGCAATCGTCTTCTTCATCGTTCTGGGATTGGCCGCCCCGTACTTCGATTCCGGTGGATGGGGAGATGCTCCAAGCAACGTCACGGCTGCGAGTGTTTTGAGCTTTGGTTCCGCGATCGTTGGATTTGGATTGGGATGGAGTTCGCTTGCGGCGGATTATACCGTCAACTTCCCAGAAGAGTGAGTGTTATCTCCAAACATAATTTACCACGAAGCTTACTCCCACCCAGCACCTCGTCCATTAAAGTGTTCGCTTGGACATATGTTGGATTGAACGTCGTAAGCCCTCTATCTGGGTGAAGACCTCGTTACCCCTCTGACACTTCGATAGCCGATGATCCTCCTGGAGACGCTTGGGGCGGCTATGATGACAACCCTGCACAGTTCAGCACCCCGGTTCGCAGAACGCTATGAAAGGGACTCCATCGGTGGACTTCTTAGCGCAGCTCTCGATCCAGCTGGTGGTTTCGGTCAATTCTGTCTCGTCATCCTCGCTTTCGGGATTGTCGCAAACAACATCCCGAACATGTATTCCCTCGCTCTCACCACACAGGCCCTCCACCCCTGGGTTCAAGCTATCCCTCGGCCATTCATCTGCGTCATCGGAACCATCGTCTACGTCGTGCTCTCGATCGTTGGCGTTGACCACTTCGAGAGCTGGCTGGACACACTCTTGGTTCTGCTCAGTTACTGGCTGGCAATTTACTCGACGATCATAATCGAGGAGCACCTGATCTTCCGTCGCGGGAAATGGGAAAACTACGATCCTGATAGGATCGCAGATTGGAAGGCCCTTCCAGTCGGCATCGCGGCATTCGTTGCCCTAGGCGCTGGAGGTAAGTTGCGATGACGAGCAAACGAACAGTTTTATCGCCGAAGTCCTGACTGTTCACCCGGTTTAGTGGCCGGATTTATATTGGGAATGTCCCAGGTGTGGTACATTGGCGTGTTGGCCGGGAAGATCGAACCGAAGTTCGGAGGGGATATCGGATTTGAGCTGGCTGCTGCATTTGCTGGTACCGTCTACCCCATTGCCCGGTACTTCGAGAAGAAGAAGTTCGGCCGATAAGGGCTGGTCGCCTCCACATAAAGCTGGGCCTGTAATGCATTGTCAGTCTGTTTCACCGCACGCTGCTTTATCTCCCGGGTTCCCTGTGGCTGGCTCCGATGGAGCTGTATACCTAGTAATGTACCTCGTGATTTGTGCGACTTTCATGGATGTCAACTGGACACGACCGTGGATCAAAGTTGGTTCCGAAGCTGCGTGCCTTTGGAATGCAATTACTCTCTCAGTAGACGTCAGTATCCATTCCACTACCTGGCACGCGGAATTATAATAGCGTCCGTACTCTCTGAAGGAAGGGGGCGGACGCCTCAAGAAGACAGAAAGATAATCCGATGACCAAAGGTTCTCTGCGAATGCCGTGGGCGCCGCACCACCTCCAGGGAATGGAGGCGTGGGCGTTGGCACCGATACGATGGGGCTTGGACGGGTTCCTGGTACATAGGTCCGTCGTGGTTCCCATATTTGTCAACTTTGGGTCAGATGGATCCTCTTGACGTTTTCAGAGGACCTGCACCAGCCACCGTACAGGATGGAGGCACTTCACCCTGTGTTCTGTACCCGCATGCATTACCGTACGACTTCGGCCCTGGGGGCGCTGGAATGATCACCTGTTGTACCTCAATGACCCACGCGGCTCTCAAGCTGCGACCTGCGCCACTAACGCTAAGATCTCTCCGCCAAATATTCTGTGTTCCCCAGGCTCTAGCTGTGGCGCTCGCTGGTGTCCGCCACAGAGACAATCCTCTCAGGTCAATCCGGTCGTGACCTCCATAGGTCATCGGACGGGCCCCGCTCATCCCCCGCGCTAACACTCATGGGGAACGCGTGGTGTAGCCCTCCTCGTTTGTTACGACCCTTCGTAGGCTGAACACGGAACTCTCAATGATGCCGGACGCAGCTCCCAGTCCGGGCTGGTCGGCCGATACCTGGATATAAACCCCCAATGTCAAGTGTATTTCCTTACCAGTTCTCCTGGGATACCCGAACACCCCCCCAATTCACCCATCCTTCTCCCTAACCATGGTTTGCAAAACTTTCCTCCTTGGACTCCTCCTGCTCTTTTCGCCGCTCTTGGTTTCGTCCAGAGTCATCCCTGCCACACCCATCCACAATTGTTCCGGGGAAGCAACTCCCGCGCCAACCACCTACAAGCCCTACTTCTCTTCGTACGGCCCCCAACTCGGTGGGATTCTTGGATGGGAAGAATGGACATTTGTTCTTCCCGACCAGCTCAACCAATCCATGTTCCACTTCCGATGGACCAGAGGCGACCCGGCATCCCCCGTTCCAGTCTCCCTCCCTCAAAGCGCAACCTTTTCTGTATACTACCCGAAGACCGGGTTCAAGGCGAACGTCAAGGGTGTGCTCAATGCCACCGCGGTCGGAGATTCTTCCTTGTCCATTTCGATCGGAAAGAACTATTTGTTGTTTGATGGAACGAAGGGCCCGTATGGACTTTGGAACGTCTCTGTGGATATTGAGGGGCTCAAGACGAGTGTTGTAATCGATCCGTGAGTGATGCCACTCCTCGAAACGTTTGGACACTGACGAACTCGATTCGGGCAGGGTAACCCCATCTGTTCCGTTTGAGCCGATCCTAAATGGCGAGAAGGGGCTGTTGGTACCTGGGTACCACGTCTCCCACCCGATTTACCGCGGACATACAGACGGTACCGTTACTTTGCCATCCGGCCAGACTTGGGTCACGCGACAAGTCGCAACGTTGAAGCACGCGTACGGACTTTTGTCGGTCCAGAGTCGGCTGTCGACGTACACACGCGTCTCCACCTTCGTTGGGCCCAACACTTTGAACTGGTACGTGGCTAAGGCTACAGATGGTCAAGGTGCGTGATGGTTACCCGATGACCAAGCCATTGAAAACTCACGCGGCCGCTCGTCCAGATACCACTGCCGGTCACTTTGTGTACGGAGCCCTCGACCTCTCAGACATCGCCCTCAAATATCAGACTACCAATGAGCCCTCCATCCTCAGTATCGGTTCTTCGGTCTCTTCTCAATCCCGCGACTATACGGTCACGTTCGCCGGGTGTCAAGCGACGTCGAACAACCCGTACACCTTCAATTCTACTTCCAAGGTTTCCCTCGGTGCGATAACAGATTCGGCTGGGGGTAAGACCGAGTACTGGTCCCTCGAAACACATGCGTTGTTCTTCATCAATGGTCAGCCGTGGACGAATAACGAGGCCGTTGGAAGTTTAGGGCTTCTGGAGGTGTACACGAGCCCAAGGAACTGATAGAAGGGGAAGCAGGCGAATAACTTAAGGGAAGAGTAATTCAAAGCGCTCCTTTCCGTTTTCTTGAACGCGCATTCGGTATCGTAAGCAAATAATCTGTTTCACCCACCCCATGTTACCGGTTAAATAAATCCACCACACGCGTTGATGTATGTGACCTGACCCAAGTGCTGGATGAGTTCTGTTCAACATCACATCAGTGCACCCAGATCAATTCCAGTTTTGAACATCGGTGGGATCAGAATGACAATGAGAATTACCGTGAGTGCGTTACTATCTATGCAACTGTGACTAAAACACAAGCCATTGTGAGGTAGATATGAGATGCTAAGTCAAACTGGGCCTATGACGATGTCTCCTTGTCCAATGCATCCTTCAGATCCTTGGCAGCCTGCTCAGTCTTGACCCTCAGCCTGTATGGCACAGCAGCGCCTGTATCGTCATGGCCCATTAATGAAACAACTTGTTTCGTGATGGAGGGCTTCATCCCCGCGTGAATCCGGAAGTTCTAAGAATGGATATGAGCCCTGCACGTGGAATGTGGAAGTGTGGCAGATGGAAGCGACTTACGACCGTGATTTTCCCTGTGCTGCTATTTCTCAAAAGTAATCGCCCGGCTCCACTTTCCCTGTGCTTCTTGACCTTCAGCACGCCGAGTCCAAGTTCCTTCCAGGTCCCTTCCTCCTTGCTCAGGGAGTATACCCTCGTCTTTACACTATGGGTAGTCTCCTCGTCTTCCTCACCTTGCCCTTCTTGATCGTGCACGGAACCGCCCTCCAGGATTTTCGCACGATCCACAACCTCCGTATCACCGTCTCCCGCATCGCTGGAAGTCGGCGTTGGGGTAGAACTGAACACCGAACCTGTACTGATTGGAGTGAATGTAAAAGGTTTCTTTTCCGTCGGTTCCGAGGATGTGGTCACAGGGGGCGTCTTAGGTGGGCTGCCGAAGGTGAAGCCGACTGGGTTGCCGAGGCTCCCTCCTGAGGTTCCAGGGGTAGTTGTGGCCGAGGACGCTCCGAAGGTGAATTTCGACCCCGTGGGCGGGAACCCGCCGAACGGGGAGAGGGTTGGAGTGGGTTTGTCTTTGTCAGAACTAGCACCACCGAAGATATTCGTTGTGGAGGAGGACGCAGAGGCTCCAAACCCGCCGAATGAGTGGGCCGGCTTGTCTGCGCTGGTGTTTCCGAATCCACCGAAAACGCTAGTCGTAGCGGGTTTTTCGGAAGTGCCGGATCCGAAGGGAGAGGGTGTAGCAGTTTTGTCTTTCTCCTTGTCGTCCCTGAGCCCAAATACGGAGGTTGTCGACGGCCCGGCGAACGGGTTGTTGGTGGAAGTGGAAGGTCCTCCGAAAAGGAATCCGGAAGACGTCGAGGTAGAGGCGAAAAACGAAGTCGACTTGGGACTGTCCTTTGGCGGTTCATCTGCAGGCTTCTTAGCGAGGGAAGATGCAAAGAAGTTCGGGATGGTGGAAGGGGGTTTGTTATCCGAGCCGGTAGTACCACCGAAACCGAACGTCGGGGCAGGAGGGCCGCCGGAAGATTCAGAGGTTGGGGTTGGGGTTGAAAGGAACGTAAACCCGGTGGATGGTTTCGAGTTATCTGTGGTAGTTGTAGGCGTGAAACCGCTGGGTTTCAAACCTAACGAGGGTGTCCCCGAAGTACTGGGAGGTGCGGGTGTGGGTAGTTTGGGGGTGGGTGTAGTCGTGGATGAAGGGGCGCTCGATAAGCTCGGCGCGCTGAACAGAACGGATGGCCCGGGATCTGGTCCGAGTGGGAGCGTATTTTTAGGCGAGTTCCTCAACGAGCCAGTGAGTTGCTTATCCCACACCGACTGGATGGCACGTCGCTTGGCAGTATATTGATCAAAGACCTGGGAAAGGTCGACGAAGGGGTCATCTTTGACGGCATTTGTGAGGAAGGTTACGATCGAGTGGTTCAAACCGCGGATGCCCTTATAGAACGAGTATGCAGCATTGTAGTCCTCCTCCTCACGAGTTTGAGTAACCGAAGTTGGTAGTGGGTGTTTCGGGACGCCATCGATACTCGAATTGACGAATGAGGTGAACTTTTGGGCTGTAGAGGCGCCTGGGGCAAATGTTGGGGGCGGTGGCGCGGGCGAAAAGTTTGATGGGAATGAGGGTGTTGTTGTTGGTCGGGTCTGTGCATCCGTTGGGGTAGGAGTGGGTGCGCTGAAGGTGAACGCGCCCGAGTTGGCTGTTGGGGAGCCGAAGCCGGTGAACCCGCCAAACTTGGGCTTGGTGGGAGACTGCCTAAAGTGAGAAACACGATGTAGGGTCGCGTTTGCCATGGACACGCACCTGTTGTTCGGAATTGGTGGGTTGAGGAATTGCACCCCCACCAAGCGATGCACGTTTTGGCAAGGCTTTCACCCTAGGATAGATGTGGGATTTAGTCGGGAATTGGACTTTGTAGGAAGGACACACACCTCCTGTTCACAAGCTCAGAGTCTGCAGCCTTCTTGAAGCCGATACCAACCTCCTGCAGGAACGCGACGGGGTAAATATTAGATAACACCGCAAAGACCATAGACCATTTACTTCTGGACCGTCGTCACCATCCTCGGTGTCTTTGGTGAGCTGTGAATCGGCCACTCGTTTCATGGTGGCTGGTGTGCAGGTTGGGACTTGATGCACGTGGAGATCGGACGGTATTTTCCTCCTCGACCATTGACCACCTCAGCAACTACGACGACTAACGACCAACATTCGACAAACCACCGAATATCTTTCCAGCGGAATTCCCCAAGAATCGGTCTCTCGTCTTCCAACCCGGACCGGCGGACCTCCTGGATTCGGTTCGGTAATTACGTCGCATCGGACTCTAAGGACATTATCCATATCTCACCCCCTTGCATAGAGCCGCCATGTCCTCCTCCTCCGTCACCGCCTGCTCGCGTTCACCATCTCCAGCAACGCCAGACGCCTCAGAAATCCCCGATACCCAGATGTCTCTCAAGTCCTGGCGTAGCACGGTCCCGTCGAATGGGGTGAGCCCCGTCTTACCTCAACCCTAACCGGACTCTCATCTCCCTCGACCCACCTCAGAACGACGGCGAGGAAGGCATTCATTTTCTTGACCTCACCCGGGAAACGGTCTTCGATAGGTGCCCAGCCCCATATCGCAAACTGTGCTTCCATATATTGACTTTTACCACTCAGCTCTGTCCCAGTAGAACGTCCCTCCACATATGCGGTCGCGGAGGAAACATTCCTGAACCATTCACCGCTTCGTGTGGAAGGACTAGCCAAGATCATCACACAGGAAACCATAAATGTCCTTCCCACCAAACCGGCCCCACCTCCCCATCCAGTCCAACACGTTGCGAACGTAATCCATAATGTGGTTTGCCCACCACAAGATAGCTGTTCAAAGTGCGTGGCTAGTGTCTCTTCTGTGACCATACTATTGACGTCATCCATTGCACTAGTCTGCCAATTGTATTCCCAAGCATCCCGGAGACTGGCGCGAAGTCCCGAGTCGAGACCCAGGTTAGAATAACGGTGGACCTCGCAAGCTCATCACGGGGTCCCTCACTCAAGTACGACCGGGTGGGCAGCTGGAAATGTCTAAAACTTCCCCCGAATACATCGACCAAGCGCCGGACGCGAAAGGAAGGGAAGATAGGTATGATTGCCCTGCCTCATTGCAGCTTCTCATCCACTCGCTCATTCGTTTCATCCAAAGATGCTGCGCCCCAAGAGACTTTACAATTGACAGCGGAAGTCACGTGCTCCTCCCCACCACACATGCGGGTTGCAGTTTGCTCTAGTTGCAAGTCTCGGGAGGTACCGTACAACTCCCCTGTTTGGTATATTGACGCTCACCTCTGTTAGGCGAAACGTGCGGCCCGTAAAGTTACGTCAAGGGTGCAAGCAGAAGGAGAGGAACCCTCTGAACGACCTGATGCTTCGCTCAGTTTGCTCCAGTTCAACTGTCCAGAGGAACTCGACTTCTCCACTGGGTCTGTAGTCCTTCCCATGCGCATTACATGCTATTGTAGGCATCACCGCGAGAAAGTTGGATTCAATGTCCATTTCAAGATGGTCGACCACAAGGGGCGAATCGTAGGCTCTGGCTCGACGCCTCCAATCATGATCACCGATGATCACAAGAGCACACACAAATCGCAGGCATTACCCCACTCTCTTAACCCCTCCACCTCTGCTCCCGGTTGGAATAGTTCGCCTGTCGATGTGCCTCGGAAACCAGCGCAAAAATCAATCACGGCTAAGAAGCGCGCCAAGCCCTACGACCCATCAACCCGCAAGAAATCTCCGAAGGATCCTAAAGTTGAAACATCTTCTCCATCCGCCATGAGCTCTGTTCTACCTACAAGAGCATCGTCACCAGCAGTTGTCACCCAACCTACGACGCCCGCGTTATCGAGCACCTTCTCATCGCCAAAGCCTTCCTTCGATTCTCTCGCATCTCCGACGGATTTTATCTCCGGAATTTACGGCCAATCCGAGATTCCCATGCCGGATTTCAACCATACTCTTAACCAAGCGTTGGATCCGCTTGAGTTTACCCAGGCTATCTCCTGCATTCCCAACCCACCAAATCCCGCAACTTCCCCGGAGGTTGCTCATGCTGTAGCCGTCGCACAACAGGTCCAGCCTCAATCTGGTGCTTTCTTCAACTTTGACCCCCCTCCACCAATCCCACCCTTCCAGCTGCCCAGAATCCATCGCCTCATTCCATCCGCCGGTCCCACTCACGGGGGCATCGAGGTCACAGTCCTCGGTGCCAATTTCCATGCACACATCCCGCTCAACTGCGTATTCGGTGAAACGATGGCGAGTTCGACCCAGAGATGGAGCGATAACACTCTGGTTTGCGTGCTACCCGCGCGCGTTACCCCGGGCGTCGTCGCCGTTTGGTTTGATGGGATTGATCCCCAAGACGATAGTACCCCACCCTGTCTGTTCACATACACGGATGAGTCTGACCGGGGACTGTACGTGGTGTCCTGTCTACGCTCCTGTATAAGATAACTGACTTTTTGCTTTTTAGTATGGAGCTGGCCTTGCAAGTTGTCGGTATGAAGCTCAATGGGAAGTTGGAAGACCCACGAAGCGTTGCTATGCGCATCATCGGTACAACCGGGGGTGACGGGAATTCCTCAACATCGACACAGCAACCCCAAGGGGGCGACGGTGGGATGCAATACCAACTTTCCACCGCCATCTCGTCGCTTCGTCCACTATTGTTTGCTAGTGGCGGAGATGGGGAACAATTCCAGAAACTGATTTTGGACTTCTTAAAGATACTTGACGTTGACGACCTTCCCGATGTTACCTCCCGCTCGACTCCATCCATTATCTCCCACCAAACGGACAGTGGCCAGACTTTATTGCACCTCGCATGTTTCCTTAATTACCCGGACCTCACTTTATTCCTGATCACTCGCGGAATTGACCTGGACGCTCGAGACCGGAACGGATGGACAGGCCTCCATTTCGCTGCCCTCAGCGGATCAAAGGACTGCGCGAGGCTCCTACTTATCGCGGGTGCTGATATGGAGATCGTCAACGTTTTGGGCAAGATTCCTGGCGAGATAGCAACCGATGGCTTCTTCGAGAGTTTGGTACCGAATGATATCCTCCCTGTGCGCGTCACGGAAGGAGAGAGCGACGATGAGGCTACGTGGGGCGACGTGGAAGACGAAGATGACAAACCCAGGACTAAGAGCACCTGTTCTGCGAAGAAACCGCGTAGGAAGTCATTCGTTAGGGATGGAAACGCGTCCTCGTCCGGGCTCACACCTCCATCGCTGATGACCCGCCAAGAGTCCGAGGCAGATGACCCCCCCATCCCCGGTCCCCCCATTTCCAAGGAACAGAAGGACGCAGAGATCGATGCGGATGCTAAGGACAAGGATGGAAAGCCATTGAAGGGGCCATTTACGGACAAAGCCACGGCCATGATCGTCGATCTCATCTACCGGACTCTAACGCAACTACAACATCCTCAGGGGATTATTCCAAACGTTGCCCAACAAGTGCAAGATCTCAGGCATCTCCAACTCCCAGGCATGGGCGCCCTTCAGCAGGTCCCTGCAGTCTTCCCGGTCTTTGTCCCGATTCCTGCTTGGCTATGGAGCGACGGTGCTAGGCGTGAGGAAGGTACTACTGGGTCCGGGGATCTCAAGGGTGCAACTCCGAATCTCAGGTCGATCTGGGAGAAGTTAGTGTCGGCGCCTCCTCCCCCATACGAGGAGAAAGAGACGAGCGGCCATGAACAAGATCCAGCGGCTTCAAACACCCAACCCGAGGCTGAGAACAGGGATCAGGCTGGGTCACAGGCCGGTGTCCCAGTTGTTGGCAGGAGGCAAGTGCATTACCCAGACGGCC
>Ga0307511_10000195_pt1 | contig 60327 bp, 75 predicted proteins | sample 13_EM_MG_FD_200266 | JGI IMG/M metagenome (GOLD analysis project Ga0307511, IMG submission 200266) | Populus trichocarpa ectomycorrhiza microbial communities from riparian zone in the Pacific Northwest, United States - 13_EM | ecosystem: Host-associated > Plants > Roots > Unclassified | place... | reverse complement strand
AGAAGAGCTACCTGGGTTGTACGTGATCACGCCTTGTTTCATGTCACCACGTGTTCATCTCCGTCCAGTTATCTCAACGACCTTGAACGGATGACGTCTCTAAAGTATGTTCCGACCGACGGTGAGTGGGACGATAAGGTTTTGTATTCCCACAAGGCTTCTCACCAGTATTTCATATCCGACAGACGACGTCCTCAAGGCCCGCCTCAAGACCGTGGGTGTGTGTGAATATAAATTTCATCTGGAGGCCACTGCTGGTTCGGAAAGTGGAACCGAGTGGCGAATTATTGATGTTGGTGGGTCGAGATCACAGGTGCGGTAATATTGGTACCTGAACACGCATTCAAATGGCTGATCCTCTGTACGTCAGAGACGTGCGTTCCCACCCCACACACCTACTTTCCCTCCGTTGACGTTCATTTGCAGCGACCTGGGCCCAGTTTTTCGACTCAGGCAAGCCATTCACACCATGCCGGCCCGGAGAATTGGTATCTGACTTGTGCTGTAGTCAATGCGATATTGTTCCTTGCTCCTATTAGCGGCTTTGATCAGGCTTTGGCGGAGGTAAGCTCCACTTCGGATACGCATATAGTATCCTCTCACCAATTACGATTACCAAGGATCGAAGTGTTAATCGATTGGTGGGTCTGCTCGACAGACTTTTACACTCACTCACTCATAGCCTTTACAGGAAGACAGCGTTCTCCTCTGGAAATCCGTAACCAGCAACAAGCTTCTGGCGAACGTCGAGCTTGTGCTATTCCTGAACAAATGCGATCTGTTGGATGCCAAGTTGAAATCTGGCATACGGCTCTCGAAGTACGTCCGGTCGTTTGGTGACCGCTCAAACGACCTAGATACCGTAACGAAGTGTGCGTGCCGACCGCCCAGGTATCACCCGTGACCCGTCTTAGATCTTGACATAGATTTCCGTGGGAAGTTCAGTGCAATCCTGCGGGAGCATTCACCCAACCCTCGTAAATTCTATGGATTCTGCACTTCTGTAACCGTAGGCGTTTTATTTGATAACCCCTAGACTGCCACTAACTCACTTATCTCATCAAGGACACAAGCACGACGGCCGGAATCCTTGCAATCGGTGGGCTGAAACGTCCCTTCATACTTTCCCACACTAACGAATTCCGTTTCACAGTGAGGGACATCGTCGTTCGGGAGCACCTAAGAAAGACTAGATTATTATGACATACGTGGACTGGGACCTCCTCCGGGGTCGATACCTCCCCCGATCTACATGATATTTGCCAGGCCATCTTGCACTTGCACACAACTCGGTTCCCTATCTGTTTTCTAAGTACTTAGACTTAATGGGCCTGGAGGTTGATGTAGGATAGAACCGTACGAACCGAAGTTGAACGATCAAATATGCTTTCCATCTTTTGGAGGGAGATCCCAGGCAACAGATTAGATACATTAATGGAGAACTATGGTATCGGCGGTGTCGGTATGGTGAGCGTATGTACTAATAACGTCTATGGATTAAGCGGGAACTATGGTACAGTGATTGTCCTTGTGTTGTGCGGTTTTACTGTGGACTTCAAGAAAAAGTCAGGCTCCCACATCTGACGGTTAAACGGAGAGTCGGGTTTGTGGATGCCTGGATTTCGAGCTAGTGCGGTTCTTGGGGGGGAACTTCCCGTTGCCAATCGTCGTAACACCCTCCTCGATTGCCTGACATTTCTTCTGCCAGTCAGTGAGGATCTGGCCTGCGTATTCACCAAGATTCTGTGTGTCTTCCCAGGTATCGTCGTCTGGCTCATAACCAAGCCATCGGACCAAGAACTTGGATTTCCCAGTGGCCATCACAATGTGTGACACCTCGTAGTAGACCTCCCCGTTTTTTCGGATCGTAGGAGGGTGCTGCATGATCGTCTTTGCCGCCGCCGACCGAGTCCATTTCTTTGGGAGGTTGCTAGTGTATGGCTCACGGCTTGGCACGAAACGGGCTTTGATCGTCGTCCTGCGTGTCGTGGTGCTGGGGAATTTCTTCCTGCAGTATTTATCGAACTCGCAGAGAGCGTGTTCGATATCTACCGCGCTGACACCTTGGTTTGTGGGGTGACGAAGGGGCGGAGCGAATGATAGTTGGCTCCAGTAGTTGTGTTGATTTTCCCAAAGCCAAGTGATCGCAAGGGATTCACTCCCCTTGACCTCTTTCCCAAATATCCTCATGAGACCATCGCTGGCGCCGGGGCCTGCAACTGCCCACTCTTCCTCCGAAAAGTTGAAATGATCGCACATGTTAAGATCAAGGAGTAGCCTTCGGGATCAATGTTGGTCATGATTTCATTCGGAGTGGATTTTGGGAACATACTGGAACGCGGTGAATTGGCCCATACCCGGATACAATAGAGTAAACCCTAGGGCGTCTTTCAGGTACTCCAGTTTCTTCAGTTCGGTGGGAAACCCGGATATCATCAGCAGGTATATCATCCGGAGGTGTTTGGTTGGATTATCGTGACCACCGAGGGCGTGGGGTGCGGGGATGAAATAAGCAGGACCGTAAATGGGGGGTTCCGAGACCAGCACGGAATAATACTCGTCGATTTCGAATGTTGCCCACTTGAGTTGTCCGAAGTGATCCCGGAGTCTTCTCCAGGTCCCGATGCGATTAAATGTGCGGAAGAGGATAATGCGAAATGCAGTCTCCGTTAGGTCAGACGGACCGACAGGTATGACCTCGTTGAGGATAAACTGCGTGTTCCTGTCGTGCACACGAAAGAGGTTGGTGAACTTGTAATCCTTGAGGATTGGGTCATCCGTCCAGGGTGTCTGTCCGGCGAGACGGCGTTCATGGATGGAGTGGCGCTCCCGCATCCAGTACCAGAGCGTATCCATGACCTCGTTGATAGGCAGGCGCTTCTCCCCAATCGCCGCGAACTTGCGAGGCTGAGACTTTCGCGCGGATCTCTTTACGGCGGACGGTCGAGCCATGGCAAGCAGGCGGGGGAGTCGGGGGAGCGGAGGGCGCGTCAAGACTCCGCGAAGCGCCCGCGGTGCCCGACGCGTCGACGAGGACCTGCCCGATTTGGCAGGAGGCCTAAGCGAGATTACCAGTCATCCGAAATCTCTCAACTTTCATCCCGCCCCCGCCACACAAATCCGGAACCGCTTCATGCCAACACAGCTATGGTAAAGAACCAGAGATCGTCAGCAAGTTCCGCTACTCGAAAGAAACATGCAAAGAAGGCCGCGGTCGCCTCTGGAGAGGTCGTCGAGAACCCACCCGTTCCGAAACAGAAAAAGCCGAGGGGGAAAGAGAAGGCAAGGTTGAAGGCTGAGCCAAAGAAGAAGGTCTACATCCCACCTGTTCGACCCCAGGCTATCCAACCAGATCCCCTGGACACATTGGGCATCGCATTCTCAATATCGTCCGAGCTGCTTGTGATCCTGCGAAGGCTTGGGAAGAAGGATACTGTGACCAAGATCCGTGCTCTGGAAGAACTGCAGTCCGACTGGGTCCTCAAAGCGAAGGAGGCGGATGATCCGCAGCTTTTGGAGGAACTCACCACCGTCATACCAGTCTGGGTACGTCTTCCGCCTCAGGTACCTCGCGTGTGTTCTCATCAAACCGCTGTATAGCTCCATCACGTCCCTGGTTTGTTCTTGCATCATTCCCGAAGAATCAGACTTCTATCGGGCGGACTTCACGCACTACTTCTGGCTCTGCCGGGGATCAAGACTCAACTATTTACCTCGATTCGCGATCTTGAAGAGGAGCGCCAGGAAACCGTGATCGGTAGTTGGTGTTTGCTTTGCCATGACATCGAGAGCCAGGTGTCTTTGACCGCGCTTCCATCATGGGAAGATAATTTCGGGCCTGGAGCTAACCCGGGCGCTGAAGGAGCCGTCCTCATTCAAGCAACCGCACCTGCACTCATCTCGTTCATCCGACAAACCATTTTTGACCCTCTTGGGGCTTATTCTGTGGTCAATCCAATTCAACCCTCTATAGACACGAAACCGACCAAGAAGGGCGCCAGACCTCAACCTATAGTCCAAGGACTCCCCGAAACTCCTCCCGCAGATGAAGAACTGGAAGCGGAACGGAAAGCAAGAGTCAGGGCGGGTGGTTTGGGTTCCATGAAATACGTTTTGGGTACGTTTGGTTAGCTCATTTCGCCGACTGTCAATGTCTCACCTGGGTGGAGCTGCAAGGAATCTGCTCCATCTGAGCGAATCTTCACGGGATGCTATCGAGGAGACCTTGTCCAGTCCGCCACTGTGGACGTCTCTCTACTGCGGGGAACAACCGCCATCCGGTGACTCGGAGTGCTACGGTTTCGAGCAACCTACTGTCCGTCGAGCTGCGTGGGGCCTGCTTCTCTCTGCATTACAGGAAAGGAAGGGTAAGACCGTGATCACAGTATCGCGCCGAAGTTGTGCTAAGGGCCTGTTGTAGGTGAACTCGACACGTTTCTTCCGACCTTGAGTGTCTCTGTCTTGAGATCCGCCTGGGTAGAGTGGGATGCAGTCGTCCGCACAAGTATGTGGCAACCGTTACTCAAGTTCATCACAAGTGCGTGGTCCCATCATCTTCAACCCCTTGCACTCACTTTTCTCTAGAATACCCGCGATGTTGGGAGCTCGATGCACATTTTCGCCCCGACGCGGATGGATCAGAATCCGAGAGTGAGGCCAACCCTGGTCTACCACCTTCGATTGCCTACAAAGATTTCCTTCGCTTCTTGGAGCTGGGATGTCGTGGGACCCCGAAGCAAGGTTACCCCGCGCTCGTTCTCGTGCTATCCACCATCTCGCATCCCGTAAGATTTCCCCCTTGACAACGCGATTACTCATCCCTGATGTAGAGTCAGGTAATAACTAGCCTTCCGTCCGAATCACCTCTGGAGGATCTGTTTACATCCTTCTGGTCTGCTGTAGATTCTCGAGCCTTTGGGATGACAGACAAGGCACAAACTTTCTTAGCATTTGCACACGCTTTCGTCGACTGCCTCCTCCTATTTTCGAAGCGGCTCCGAAGTTCGGCTCCAAATGTCGTGCGCTCGCTAGCTGCAGGCAACCCTCAGGCGGACGGGGCGGATTCCGAGCATTTTTCGAGTACCATTCTCCGCGACTTCGTGCGCAAACAAACCGCTCGATTTTCCGAGGAGATTTTCCTGGGTCGCCTTCAACTTGAGCCTCCCGCAGGTGCAGAGTGTTTGAGTGAGGTTGTCGTCAAGTTGAACGAGGTGGACAAGGGTATGATTTAACGCGTGTATACCTAGGTTGCTCACTGATCCCCGTTGGAAACAGATTTATCGAAAACCGCTTGGGACTCCATTTCGGACAGCTACATCCAATCGTTACGATCCGCACCCCAGTCGATCGACGTCCGGTGCTTCAAATGCCTCAAATGCCTCCAGAACTCTGCCGTCGGCACGTTGTTCGAAAGCCCCGTCAAGTCGTTAAGCCGTCAAACGTTCAATATTGTCATTGGGGCCTTTGCGATGGACCTCGATAGACCACCAGAGAACAAAACCGGTTATGTCAGGGCTGGATCTTCCCTCGAAGCGTTACTGGACGTTTGGGGTAAGGACGGACTGGAGGATCCTGAATCTTCGACTGTATGTTTCCGACCCCCTTCGAAATTCGATCCCTCACAGATTCCGCGCTTAGCTTCTCCGCTCATTTATGGAAGAAAGGTTGCCACAGGTTGTACATTGTAGCCCTTCCCTGGTGTCCACATACCTAGGACTGCTTCCGGAAAACCCGGGGAATACCTATTGGCACAAGGTTCTCAACGTCGTCGCTTCCTTTTCCACCGGAGAAGCGTTGGATTGGCTGGACAGGTTTGATGGGACGAATCCGCCACGATACCTTCAACCTTCCCAAGGTTTCGAGGAATTCGTCAAGGAGACAATCGCCACTCTATTAGAGGATGATACAAGCTACTTAAAGCAAGCACTCTCGCTGCTCGAACGATCTGGTTTGTACCTCTGGGTTTTACTTCGGCCACTCGCTGATTCGTGATTCTAGGTCACCTTGTGACCAAAAATTTCATGCAATCCCTCTTCCGTTCCCTTTCCGAATCCTTTGTGCCTATCATCCAGGAGGCCTTACGCACCCCTTCTGCTCCATGGGTTCGGATAGAAAGGCAACTCGCCTTCTTTGAGTCGACTCTCTTTCGTTATCTGGACAACGAATCGTTGTGGGACGTCTATCAGTTGCTACTGCCAGAGATTTTCCTCCTAGGCTCGTCGCTCGATGAGGATGACGAAGTTTCGCTAAGCGCCTCGTCGATATGCCTAAACATCTGGTCGGGGTTCCTCGCTCGGAGTCCGGGAAACCTCCTTGTGTTTGTGAAGTCAAACTTACGCGCACGGCTGCAGTCCTGTGTGGAAAGTGCCAGCTCACGGTCACGGTGAGCCTTCACTTCAATTAATTTTGCGCTGTTCTCAATCCACAATAGCCCCGCAACGATCTTCAAAGCTGCTTCCGAGCTGACTGGCAACATGAGCATAGGCATCATGGACTTAGTGCCCTCTGAGGAAAAACTCGATTCCATGCTGAACCTGCTTCCTACGGAACCTGCGGATGCCTCGATGTCCTTGCGTTCCCTGCTGTTACCCCTGTCGGGCCTCGAAGACCCACCTCTGGTCCCGGAGGATATTTTTGACTTGGACGGTTACTCCAGCTACGCCAGGATCATCTCTCTCCTGCTCGATGCATTCCTGGGGGATCGAATCGTTGCCAAGGTTCACCCCTGGGCCCTTCGACACTTTATCGCATTATCCATCTCCGCAGAGGAGGTTCTCGATCTGCCGAACAACTCATCTGAGGTCTTCAACGCCAAGACCGTATCGTCCTCCGCTCTCCAGCAGCTGATACATAGAGTACAGCAAGTGACCATTTACGTACTCTCGGACGTTGGAGATGGCCAGAGTTGGCACCAGAAGGTTACCGCCATGTGTGTGGATGCCAAAGTGCAACACGCCATTGGTAGAATTGGGAAGTTCGTGACGAGCCTGGTACAGGGTGCTTCGTCGAACGACAACCCTAGGGATGCGCGAATACTGCACACAATCCTCCAACACATCCTCAGTCACACCTCGAAAGAGGAGGGTGACTTGTGGATGGGAGTGTGCCGGAAAATCGAGACCAAGGGTAAGCGTTTATTCTTCCCTTCAATGTGTAACGTTCACAGTTCCTTGGTAGCTCCCTTCGCCTCGATGGCTGTGGTTCTCTCTGTTACTAGTTCCGGTTCGGAACCCCTGCGATTGGATCGTTATCGTAACGAGCTCGCGGCGAACGTGATGGGTGTGCGCCCCACCAAGATCAACACCGAGGGCCTATGGCTTCTTCGACGCCTTGTTGTGACCGCTCCTGATCCTGACTCAGACGTCGTTTTCATTCCACAAACGAGGGCAGTGAATTTCATCAAGGCTTGTCAACAATGGGTGACCTCTGATGAAGATATCGAGGAAGAAGTGGAAAGCCAGATGACAGTTTTGTTCTTCCATCTTGCCCCGATCCTTCAGCACGTATCCGGGTCCCACTGGGATTTCATTTTCGACGTCGTTGAGAACAATCTCGAGGTATGGGATCCCCCTCTCTTCCGGGATAAATCTCATCGTTGTTTTGTGTAACGTGGTTAGAACTTCGCCGTTGAAGAACATTCCACAGTCGTTACCCTTGCCCGGAGCTTGCAGGCAATTCTGAAGATAATCGACTTGACGACCACCAACCGGGCCCTCCGTGTGAACTGGGAGACGCGACAGGATAAAATACTCACTCTGGTGAGGGATATCGTCACGGCTGAATCCAGTGAGCGTCACCCGTCGTTTGGATACTATCTAGTAGCGCTCAGGTAATTCTTATCCAGGCGCTCAGTCGGGGCCACTATCAACGTGCCGTGAGTTGCTGTTGGCTGCAGCTCAGCACCTCCCCTCGTCCCTGATCGGGATCGATACCCTCGGAAAGGTAAGGCGTCTGTTTTCTTCTGGGAGGATCCAAGGTGACCTTGCTACAGGCCACCCACCTCCTGAACGACAAGTCTGTCGAAGTACAGAAGATGGCGTATCAGCTCCTGCACGAGAGTGCTAAGAAACGGACAGAATACATCGTCATCGAAGCGGGCGTCTCTACTCCTGAATCAGATTCGATAAAGCCCGAACTCCCTGCCGAACTCATCGCATTCTTGCAACAAAGTATTAACGAGGAGGACCCCGATGCACCACCCACCTTTGGATACTTGCTTGGTTGGATGTCCGTCTTTGACTTATTTGTAGACTCCGTGAGCAGACACGTGCGTTAGCTGGGGGTTTCAGAGCTGATTCGTCTGCCTACAGTCCCTGAAAGTGAAGATCGCGTATATAAACCATCTGAGGGATCTGGAGATGATCACCTCCCATTTCCTCCCAGCGGCGTTCCGTATGTTTGGTTTGTATTCCGGCATCACAAACGCTCCGAAGCTGGACGTATGGGGAATCGATGAGTACCACGTTTCATGTGCGTATCAAGCGTCCTTTCCCGTGATCGCAGCTCATGATATTGTAGATTACGAGGAACAGAATCCACTGAGCGCCGTGTTGCTCTGTGCACATCTGTATTACCGGGCCCTTCAGACCGTGCCGACTTTAGTCCGTTTGTGGATTTTAGAATGCAAGGGCCGGGAGTTATCGGCCGCGGTGACGGCGTACACTTCGAAATATTTCTCCTCCGTGCTCATTGACACAGAGCTGGAACGTGCGACGAAAACTCGTTTGGGCGATGAGAAGATGCATGTGAAGGTCATTCCGGTTCATCGCGAGGTCAACATGACATACACGATCGACGAAAACGAGATAAAGATGAGCCTGAAGATCCCTCCAGACTGGCCCCTCCACGTTATTGAGGTTCGCGGGGGGAAGAAGGTGGGCGTGAAGGAAGATAGGTGGAAGTCTTGGATGTCAGGTGTTCGACAAGTCGTGGTAACGCAGGTCGGTTTCGTGGTCGGAGTTCCTCGGCAATTTCATATCTCACGTATCCCGCAGGGCAATGTAGTGGATGGGCTTGAGCTTTTCAAGAGGAACGTGTCTGCCCACTTCGAGAATCAAACCGAGTGTGCCATCTGCTATTCGTAAGTGTCGATTCCGTTGTTCCAGATTAGGGAAGCTCACGATTGGTATTTGTAGGCTTATCAGTGCGATGGATGGGAATCTTCCGAACAAGCCTTGTCAGACCTGCAAGAATAGCTTCCACGCCTCGTGCTTGTACGAGGTACGTGTGTTTTCTGCTCGCTCCGTCAACCCCGACGACAGTCAGCTGATGGTCGTTCTCTCGGATCCAGTGGTTCAAAAGCAGCCACTCGTCGAGCTGCCCCCTGTGCCGCTCCAACATTATTAGATAGATATGAGGTCCGGGACGACCCTGCGATAAATAGACATGAATATAACCTATTACCGAACGGCCGTTTTTTTCTTCACGTTGCTCTTACCTACTATCTCCGAGTTCGGAGGTTCGACGAGATTTCCGGCTTCGGCCCGGCTGGTCTTGTGATTGCGTGACCAGTCCGATCCTTTTTCTGACTATTTATCCCTTGTGTACTTGAGTTTAGGTCGACACGAGGTTGGATTGGCACCGTTCGACCCTTCACCTTCGTGTGGGTGTAGCTCTTCACAAGATGGCAACGTAAGTCGTACGCCCATTCGGTTGGCTGTTATCAGCGACAATCGATTGGCTCATCGACATCGCTGGATGGCAGTCAGAAATCGAGGGTCGTTGTGACACGAGACCTGGGGCCTGATGTGCTGGGAAAGCTTAGAGAAGATCCCTCTGTCGACGTGTGTCACCTCCATTCGCTCGTGAAGACCAAGAGCTAATATCAAGGTCGCATACGTTGGGAAAGTTGGTGGTCTGGCCTCAAGATTGTGGCTGCGACCGGAAATGGTTACTGGAGAAGGTTGAAGGGGCGATTGGCCTAGTGGTGATGCTGACTGATAAGGTAATTCGAACAACGGACCCCCACACAACCAATCGCGACCAGGATTTGAATTACTGACCAAACGAAAAAAGGTGGATGAAGAGCTTCTAGTCAAGGGTTCGTACCTTTCCGACAAGCCGCGGCAATTATCAAATGGGTCCTCGTCTTGATAGTATGTAATGGTTATAGCTGGAGCCAGTCTCAAAGTGGTATCGACCATGTCAGTGGGGTATGGTGAGTGGGCTCGTGTTTGCCTCGAGTGAATATGTTTCTGACCGGGAAAAACAGAACACGTGGATTTGGAGGGCCTCGCGAAACGGGGTGTGAGGCTCGGTTACACCCCGGATGTATTGAACGACGCTGGTAGGTGGATCACCGCCCTGTTCTGCGAACCGCGCGGTCGTCTTGTTGGGATGTACCCATAGCTAAGCGTAAGGTTGGATAGTGGCCGACCTTTCCATCATGTTGGCGTTAATGGCTGGCCGGAACGGTGGGAAGGCACTAGTGTATGTGAGGAACGGAGAGGTATGAGTGGATGCGCTACGCATCTCCGGCCGCGGGTCACGGATCCGACTGAAACGGCGCGTTTAGTGGCCCTGCGCATCTTGGTCTCCCTTCAGTTGGTGTGGCCCCCAATTGAGTGGCAACATGGGTAGCCCGGAGAAGACAGTGGGTTTCATCGGGTTTGGGAGAATCGCGCAAGCGACTTTGAATCGGTTGGTCGGATTTGGAATCGCTCGGTGCGTCTACACCACAAGAATAGGTTCTCCGCCAAAGAGGGACCTCGAAAACTCCCTGACGAATAAATTCCGGAGCGTCAACCCAGCGTTCGAGGGCGTGATGCGGGTGGACCTGACGACGCTGGCGAAAGAGAGTGACGTGCTGTTCGTGCTAGCACCGGGAGGGGCAGAGACAAGACACATCGTGAACGAGGAATTTCTGAGGGAGATGAAGAAGACTAGCGTACTCGTTAACACGAGCCGTGGATCGCTAGTGGATTCCGACGCCCTCGCGAAGGCGCTTCGAGAAGGATGGATTTGGGGTGCCGGCCTAGATGTGATCGAAGGAGAGCCGGACGTTCCGTCGGACCACCCATTGGTGAAAGAGCCGAGGTGAGTCCATCCTTTGCGTCCAGCGTCTCGGGTGAATGTCTCACCAGCCCTGGTTAGCTGCGTCATCGTGCCTCACATTGGAAGCGCAACATTCGCGACCAGAACAGCGATGGCGAATACAGCTGTCACCAATGTTCTGGCCGTTTTGTCAAATCAACCAATGGTCTCGGAAAAGAGAGTTTGACAAGGATGGGTTGAGACACAGACAATTAGATCATGCAGAGCGCGAAATAAAAAGAGTTTGGTGATACGATATTTTGGTGTTGATGGTTTCCTTTCTAAGCCAATTACATAGCGGCAATCGGACAATAAATATCCGGTCGAACGACTTTCCCCATCCCCCCATTCCCCCCAATCCGCACAACAGCCAGGCTGACCCCCTCCTCGTCGCCGTCGCTGTCGCCGTCGCCCGCGTTGCCCTGACCAACGTTTGACCACCTGCTGTTCAAAGGACCGGTCTCCTGCTTCGGTACGTTGCCCACCTCCATGCACCCTCCAGCCTGTGCTCATCCTTATTATCCACACCAGGTCTCCAAAACAATGCGTGCCATTCCACGACCCCTCACGGCTCGCACCGCTTCTGCCCCCATAGAAACTATCGTCTTCGTTTTTGTCCTCGCTACCCTCTCCTACTTCTACATCCTCTCCGCCGTCCGTCAATCCACATACTTTGCCCTCTCCGCACCAAACAATCTCAGGCCCGCATATGCCCTCCTTACCGACAGCGAATGGGTCCCCGTCTCCGGAAAGGACTGGTTCAAAGCACCTGTTCAGCTTGAACTTCAACCAATTGTCTTCTCCTTCGACAACATTCAGGTAGGTAGCTTTACTTCTTGGTGGTATCCCGATCACTGACACTTTCCACAGGACGTTTCAGAATCCGTTTCTCCCGTTCTCCAGCCCTCCCTTTCCAACTTCACAGAGTACTTGACTCAAGGCCTCGCCGTACACTCTGGCGACGCTTACGGTTCAATCTGCTTCCGCTTTGCCGCGAACCAATCGTCCGAGTGCTTCACTCACTCTGCTTCCAACCTCCCCGTCTCGAATGTCTTGACCCTGTCCTTTGCTCCTGGTACCCGTGAGGATTTCGTTGGTGCGCTGCACAGGAGGGCCCCCGCTTTCCATGACCAGCTCAATGTCAAGTACCATGTCGAGGGTCGTGACGAGGACGTATTGAAGGAGGGTGGTCGTTGGGTTAGTTATGCTATTAGGGCACTCATCGTTCGTTTCTGGGATTTGGCCAAGGTGACTCCCATTTCCTCGGTAACCCGGTAACCTGATACCCGTTCTAACTCGTTCCCAGAAAGCGGATTCGCTCGACATCCTCCTTGTTTTATTGGGGTACATCCTGATGCATACAACATTCGGCCGGTTGTTCTTGTCTTCCCGTAGTCTCGGCTCCAACTTCTGGCTCATGACCGCAATCCTCTCGTCATCTGTCACCGCCTTCCTCTTGGCTCTTCCCTTGGCGATGTATCTCAACATCCCCCTCGACCCTGTTGCCCTCGTTGAAGCCCTCCCCTTCTTGGTCTGCACCATCGGCTTCGACAAGCCGCTTCGTTTGGCACGTGCTGTATTCACTCATCCTCATGTTACTCGCCCCGCAGTTCAAGAGGGTAAATGGCGTGGCCAAATGAAACTTGCTGGTGACGTTGTGCTCGAGGCTGTCGATCAAGTGGGAAATGGAATCCTCAGGGATTATGCCCTCGAGATTGCCGTTCTCCTCGTGGGGGCCAGTAGCCGTGTTGGAGGTCTCCGTGAATTCTGTGCTCTCGCAGTTCTCGTTTTGGCCCTGGATTGTTTCATGCTCTGCACATTTTACACCGCAATTCTCGCAGTGATGATCGAGGTGAGTCCGTTTGGTCACGGGACCTTCTCACGCCGGTTCCCGTTCCAGCTTCATCGCCTCATCACACCTCTGCTCACGACCATTACGACTATTTATCTTCGCAGGTTCGAAGGATCAAGCTAGCCAGGGCTCTCACCAGATCCCGCCGTAATTCGACCATCTCCGACTCGAAACCGAGCAACCTTGTCCGCCCACGGGTACAAGCTGACATCGAACAGAACCTCAACATGAGCTTGCGCCAACGAGTCTCTGCTGCTGTGTTGGGGGTCAAGGGTTCTTTCCTTAGGCAGGACCCGAATGCTCAGAACAAGAATGAGAACCCCGTTGCTCGCTTGCGACTGTTACTGGTATGTATTTCTCTTCCCACCACCCGCCGGGATTTTGATGACCCGTGCCCTAGATCGCTTCCTTCCTCACACTCCATATGCTTAACCTCTGCACGACCCTCACCCCTGCTACTGCCCTCCACCGCTACCACAACCATCCCTCGTCAAAATCTCTGCACTTGTTTACTGAACCCATCCCGGGGCCAATCAAGAGGGTAGATATCACTTCGCCCATTATCTCCAACGTTCTCTCCAGCCTGGCCATTCAAGACAACCAATCTCAATCCCCCGATGTTGATTCCCCTAAGGACGGTGAGATCCTCGTCCGCGTCGCCCCCCCTCTCCACGTCCGCGTTTCTCATGAAGATGCTGTCAAATCGGGTCACGTTCTCCACAACTTCATGGAGTCTTGGACAAGACTTGTAGGAGACGAAGTCCTCTCCAAATGGATCGTTCTTGTTCTCGCGGTTAGTGTGGCCTTGAACGGGTACCTGCTGAAGGGTATTGCTGTGGGGGGCACAAATTCGCTCCGCCCTCCTGCTGTCTCACAAGCCGTTCGCTTTGGGGGAGACGATACCAGAGAGAGAGTGAAGGAAGACATACGTCAGCCATCACCCATGTTCCCCAAACTTTCCATCCTCGACAGCCCAATCCTCCCCGAAGTCGATGTTACCCCGGAGGTTACCCCACGTCCCACCTACTTCAACACCGCTCTGCCGGCTCCTGTGGCCCCCGTCCCGGTTCCAGCGCGGGGTATATCCCTCAACCTTGAACGGATTGACCAAAAGCTCGAGGAACAGCGGGCCAATGAGCTCGAGAGGTCGATTTTACCCCCTTCCACAATTTCGGCCGCCCCCCCTCCAGAAGGCATACGGCCCTTCGAGGATATCCTCGACATATTCGAGAATGGGCCCCGACCAGTCGCAAATTCATTGGCCATGCTTAACAATGAGGAAGTCATCCTTCTCTCACAGAAGGGCAAGATCGCCGCCTACGCTCTCGAGAAGATGTTGGGTGACAACGAACGGGCAGTGTTGGTTCGCCGTGCCCTCATTTGTAAGTCTTCATTCCCCCATCCCTTGGTTTTAATCTCACCCAGTTGAATCAATTAGCCCGTGCCTCCGCGACTAAGACCCTTGAATATTCCGATGTTCCAATGTCCAACTACGATTATTCCAGGGTCATAGGTGCTTGCTGCGAAAACGTCATCGGTTATATGCCCATCCCGCTTGGTATTGCTGGCCCCCTGAAGATCGACGGCAATTTGTTCCCGATTCCGATGGCTACCGCCGAGGGGACACTGGTTGCTTCTACCTCTCGAGGCTGCAAGGCCCTCAATGCTGGTGGAGGTGTTACCACGGTTGTGACTTATGACGGAATGACCCGAGGCCCCGCTATCGATTTCCCATCCATTGTTGAAGCTGCCAAGGCGAAGCGGTGGATCGACCATGAAGACGGTTACGATGTTCTCAAGGAGGCCTTTGAGTCTACTTCTCGTTTTGCCAAGTTGCAGTCTCTTAAGGTTGCAATGGCCGGTCGCACACTCTACGTCCGATTTGCTACCACCACCGGTGATGCCATGGGAATGAACATGATATCCAAGGGTACTGAGAAGGCACTCGAAGTTATGTCGAAGTACTTCCCCGAAATGGTCGTCCTCGCCCTTTCTGGCAATTACTGCACGGACAAGAAGCCTGCCGCTATCAATTGGATAGAGGGTCGCGGCAAGAGTGTCATCGCTGAGGCCGTTATTCCCGGGAAGATCGTCAAGAGCGTTCTGAAGACTACCGTCGCGGCCTTGTGCAACCTTAATATCAAGAAGAACCTCATTGGAAGCGCTATGGCCGGTAGCATCGGTGGATTCAACGCCCACGCCGCTAACATCCTCACCGCCATCTTCCTTGCAACAGGTCAAGACCCCGCTCAAAACGTAGAGAGCTCCAACTGTATGACTGGGATGGAGCCGTGAGTAATTTCCCTCAGTTATCTAAATTCGACTTGCCCACGCATTGTTTCAGAACCAATAATGGCGAAGACCTCTTGATGACCGTCACCATGCCTTGCATTGAGGTTGGGACTGTGGGTGGTGGCACTGTCCTCGCTCCCCAACAAGCTATGCTCGAGCTCCTGGGAGTCAAAGGTGCTCATCCCACCAACCCGGGGCAGAACGCCCAACAACTCGCCCGGATCATCGCTGCTTCTGTTCTTGCCGGAGAGTTGTCGCTCATCAGCGCACTCGCGGCCGGTCACCTCGTCCGCGCCCACTTGGTTCACAACAGATCGCAGTTGAATACTCCAAACGTCTCCCGTCCGGTGACCCCCGGCCCTGATCACCGTGGACCCCAGCCCCCGCTGCCCCCGGCCACAAATTTAGTGGGGAATGGCACGCCCAGTAGGGTGGAACGAGGGTCCCTCAACCCCCTGACCAACATTTCAACCTCCGAATAAACCTGGCCCGCCCCATCCACCCCCCGTCAACTTCGTTCATCTTATGTTGTAAATATTCGACCGCTAAGTATTCTATAATACCATACACACTATCGCCGTTGGACCATATATCCGTAGGGCCGGTTTATTTTAGGTTTGACTTCGCTTTCTTTGCTCTCCTTAAGTGGATGTTTATGTAGTAGCTCGGCAGTAAGGAACAACAAGAGTTTTCATAGATGATGCTAGCGGAAACCTTCCTTGGTGTCGGCGGAGCCGATTCCCCGCAACTGGCGTATCGTCGCAACCATTTAAGGGTAGTACGAAGGGGTGACATTGCATTGATACCATACGACGTTTGCAGAAGAGAAACAATGAAAGAGATGGATGGTGACAGATGCACTCACTAGGTGGATGGTCAGACGGGTCCCAGGACAATAAGCACGATCAACACTCACGAATTGAATAGCAGCACCCTTTGTCTTTTTCTCACCGCCCAGCTCGAAGCTAAACAGATGAGTGAGACCGAGGAACAAGGTGGGAGGCGTCACGGGGGACGTACTGCTTGCATCGCTTAAGAGACAGCTGGGCTTTGTACTTGCACGATGTACATTCTAACCGTAGCACAACCTTCTTTGTGGTCTTGGCCTGGAGATCGTGGATTTCAGCAGAAGCTACGGCAGAAAATATACGGACAAACACACCTTCTTGTGGAAGACGGGCTTAGTCTGACCACCATAACCTGACTGCTTACGATCGTAACGACGTTTTCCCTGGGCGTAGACTGAATCCTTGCCCTTCTTGTATTGTGTGACCTTGTGAGGGCTATCGAGACGGATAAACGTCCGCGATTGAAATAGGTACGGATGGGACTGACGTGTGTTTCCTGCAGCTCTTGCCCTTGCAGTCTAACGGAACAGTCAGTCCAAGGTTAGATCGTCAGAGTACCAACGGCAAACGCACACGTTCGGCGAGTCCTAAAAAGACACGGACGTCAGTCACCGGTATGAAAATGTGAATATCAGACTCACTTGGGGATGTTGACCATCTTGAGGGCGTTGGTGCTTGGGGATTGCGTTGGGGGAGCACAGAGGACTGGGAATGATAGGGCGTGAGAAAGTTTTGGTATGTACTATACAGTCCGGACAACCCAATCGTTCGGACACACCCGAAGTTGTCAGATGTATTACGTAATACCAAGATGATCGAAAACAAAGTGATAAACTGCGGCAGAGGATAGCTCAGATGAATGTGAGGATATGGTGTGTAGATAGCGGTAAATCAGCCATGTCAACCTTTGGCGTTCTTCGACTTGCGTGTCTGTTGCTTTATGCGCGCCTGATGGTCGCGGAAGGTGAGCTTTGAGTCATAAACCTGCGCGGGGATATGGGGGTGTGTACCTTGGCAGCGGTTCGTGCACTCCGCCTTCTAGGTTCTTTGTCTGTGTCCGCCTCCTCTTCTGTGTCCGTGTTTGGGGGTCCAGAATCGGCGTGGTCCACCTCGGATACCATCTCTTGATCTTCGCCCTCATCTTCATCGTCTTCTTCAGGCTCGGATGGCGATTCCTCGGATTCCGACTCTTCCGCCTTACGCCGTCTGGTAGTCTTTTTGGGCCGCCTTCTCTACGGTGAGCAACCCGCAGAGAAAGAGTGGATTGAAATACTCACTTGGTTGTTCCATTAGCCTCCGCGTTGGCCTTGCGTTTCCGTGGTTTCCGACCTTCTGCTTTCGTCTTCATTCAAGTCGTCAGCCAAATTATGATCTCACCCAGCGAAACGTTCAAACCTTCGGTTCAGGTTTCGTGACCTTGCCTTGGTCTTCTAGCCATTTATAAGTGTCCTTACGTAGATACTTCTTCCGAAGAATCTGGGGAGAGGGTGAGCCACAGATCCACAGGCAAGATCACTCCGCGCACCTGATTTGCGGTCGTAGCGTCAGGTAGAGAGTGGAAGATATCGGAGGGGAGCTTGGTCTTCCCCGTGGGGATGGTGGCCAGTGTCCAAGATCGCGACTTGGCGTATGACCGGATCATCCCTTGTGACAGATCGCTCAAAGCGTATAGGCGCTGGAGAACCAACACATTGGTCGACTAAACAACCAATTTGAAGCAGGTCATACCTCGCTATATTCCTCCGATTCTGCGTCCCGGATGGTCTTGACCTTTTCCGCAAGATGGAATATAAGAGAAATATTATCCGCCGTCGCAACGGTAGTTATGTAAAACCTGATGTACCTGTTGTGGCAGATATGGTCAATAATGGAACATGCCCGGAGCGAATTTGGCGAACTTTGACATCCCCACTGCACTGTCGTATGACATCCGCAATGTACTGTCGTGTGACATCTCCACTGTACGGTCGTGTGACATCTCCACTGTACGGTCGTGTGACATCTCCACTGCGCTGTCGTATGACAGCTCAAAGTCTGGATGATGTGCGAGTAAGTGTAGCAGCCGCGGGAACGCCATCTCGAATTGTTGGAGCCGAAGTCCTGCATGCCGGTGGTTAGCCTGCGAAAACTGGGCTTGACTGTCTCAACTCACGAGGTCCAAGTCTCTGGAGTGTTGCCACAATATATGCGCTTGCCTGACCACGTTGTAAGTCGGGCGCAGGGGTTATGAAAGGGATTCTCACGATATTCTTTATTTCTTCGTCCGGATCGAACACCGTCAAGAAAGGAATTATGTTGAACCGGAAGGGGAGCACCCGCGTATGCAGGAGGTGGATTATTTTCGTCAAGAAACGGGAACGGACGTGGAAACAAGTATCCTGCGGGGTACGTTAAGCGGAAAGGAGAAATAGACACAACGGTGTTGATACCTGTATCGTCAGAGCCAACGAGACAAAATGCGGTGTTGTAACTTGGGTAAAGGCATCGACTGCTGACAGGTATGCCATGGATACCGCAGCTTGTAACCTCAGCCGCGATCGTTCGCTCGGACTGAATGCAGAGTTTATCACTTGGCGTCGATGTGGAATGGCACAGGAAATACCTGGTGGTGATTTTGTCAGATAGTAATCCATCGTGTTGCAGGAGGGTGGTCAGCATCTTGAACACTGGACCGGCGACCTCCATGGGATTCTCCGAGTTTGCTTGGGCGATACAGCGATGCCGGCACAGCTCCAGGGAGAGAATCTTGGTGCGCAAATTGTCCGATATTTGACTGTCCTCTTTCCAATCCCCATCGACGTCCATTTCGTCCTAAACCAAGTGATTGTCAACGATTGTAACCAGTGCGTATTTCTGTTTAACCGTACAGGATCCCCAACCGTCGACGCCAAGAGCACATGCTTGACCAGGAAACCAATGACGGTATCGCTGTATTGTTCGAAGCAATCAGGCGCACGACGTGAGAATTCGACGAGGGCAGTAACGTGGGCTAGGCGTTTTTCGGAGTCTGCGCGTGAGAGGTCGTCGCTGATTGCCTGATATCCTGTCAGTGCGGGAACTTTCATCGGGGGAGACGGAGTACCAACCTCAACCACTTCCGCACGGAGGTCTTCTTTATCCTTCATATAACACAGTAAACGCGCGCTATACTTAGCACGTTTGCGGTCCGACCCCATACAAAATCGTCGAATCCTATCCGCGAACCGTCTACAAGATATAATCAGCAACTGAGATAGTTGCGGTGGTCGTGTAAATTCACTTGTCTGTAGGTGTGAGAGATGGGTCCCATTGCAACAGTGCCGCCAACGCGTGAATGGACACCTCTACCAGTTGGTTATACTTCTCGTCCGCGACGGATTTCACCAGCTCGGGTACGTGGGACCTGAACATCGCTGGGCAATACTTGGAGATGCACGTCAAGGCGACTGACGCGTTGTTGGCGGACATATCTGCGGAACTTTGGCTCTGTGACTGTTCACTGAAATCACCATTCCGCACATGCTTGATCAACGTGGGTACCGAAGACTGGTTGATAAGTCTTAACGAAGCCCGACGTAGGAGCGCCGTCATTGTTGAAGATATAGCTGATGACGCTTGCTCAACTCGGCGTGTGAACTCGGCCTGGGGATGATGAGCACACCTATGGAAAACGCAGGTCGTTACACACCGTTGATTTGACAAGAGTCTTGAGATCAGTCTGAGCATCGATGCAAGTCTTGAACAAGCTATACAGCCTGCCTTCGTTGAGTTTTGCGAACGTGGCCAGATCCTCTGCCGCCCTCTGTGGGTCAGGTAGCTGTGCTGTAGGCAAGGAGGATCGATTCAGGAGCTTCTAAACAGCAGGGGCTGCTTGCCTGCGAGGATCTTGATGCTGAAATCAAGTTTCTTCACGATCTCCTCTTCGTTCGAATCGATCACGCCGCCCTGTAGCCCGTGTTAACGCAGAATCCGAACGGGGATGACCGGAGACAAACGTTGTTCGCTTTGCAAGCCTCGAGGAAGGCTTCGTATGGTCCAGGGCGCCTAGAAACGTTCTGCCGTTGAGAGAAGTCACTCAACGGACATGAATTAGCCCTTACGCAGTCTTTAGACCTGAAAGGTTTATCAGGTGTTGCGTAGCCTTCTCGTCTAAAAACCTCATGGTGTGAAGCAACCGTTCCGTCCACGCGACCTCATTCACGTCGGTCGCCTTGGATCCTGATGGTTGAAGAGGAAATACATATTCTGCGAGGACTTGTTCTGCAATCGACCTGGTGACGTTGAGTAAAGACAGTGCGAGAGCATAAAACTGCATCGTACCTGACTTCTGGTGGAGTCTTGGAGAGAATTGTTCCAGGAATCCAGGAGAAATGACGTACAGCGGCGGGATCGTTGGCTTCCCTTCGGTGAAGAGTTATTAGGGAGAAGGGAAAACATGGATGGAATCGTAAATACAATTCTGGATACGATAAGCTGTAGGCTTTGCCAATACAGTTCAGAGCCTCGGTCCGAACCGTGAGCTAGGCCAGGTAAGCGGGGCCACTCTGGGAGAGTAGTACAAACAATCACCTTCTTGTCTAAGCCACGCTCAGCGACCGCTCGCCATTGGGGTTCCGACACATGATGGAGAGCCACCTCGTACTCCAACTGCGAATAGAGACGACAGACCGCTGCCCTCACTTTTTCGTCAGGGTCCAAGAGCTTGGCTGAAAGGGCATCTAATGTCTGGGATTAATGGCTGAACGAGGCATAAATCGATTCATCCACCTTCTATCGCCTCGCGCGTATCTCCCGGGGATACTACGAGTCCCTTGCAAGCTTCGACGAACGCCAGACGCACTGCAGCGGCTTTGTCGTTCCGTCGTGTGAGCCAAAGATTCCAGGTCGAGGGGTACTTCTTCATGAAGTCAGTACCCCCAGAGTCGGCAAACATCTCCCCGAGGGTTTGAGTCGCCATCATTCGGATGGAAACCTCATCCACACGAAGTTCTTCTTCCAATTGTGGGACCACGTTGTGAAGCAGAGAGGGGCAGAAGCGGTTGAGACGCGTTATCAGGTCGTGGGCTTTTTGAATCTCTTCAAAATCCTCCTCGTCTGAATGTTGTAGGATAATGTCCGTGAAATATTGGCAAACGTATCGCTGAAGTTTGGCGGACGAGGCATTACACACTTGGGTGGCAAGCCGAAATGCTGGTTGGTCCATTCCCTTATTCACATGGTTTTAAGTACGAATCGCGTGGGTATGAGAAGGAAGACTGACAAGGTTCCTGTCCATGAATTGAGCCAAAAGCGTTGTGACGACAACGGAGGGGATAGTTAGGGACTCGTCGATGATGACGGTGAGGATATCAACCATGAACAACTCAATCTTCTTGGACAAGTCGCAGCGTACTATCTTGAAACAGTCCTTGAAGAATTGTTCAATGAGCTCCTCGGCTTTGGGAAGATCGCAGATGAGCGCGGAGCACTTCACGGTCGATACGCATTCGAGGAGGAGAAAGTATTGATTGTAGTAAGGGATATCGGAGGATTTCAGGTTTTGTACCAGTTGCCGGAGGAAGAAGTGGAATATGTCGGCCAGTTCATGTGGATCATAGGGAGCCTCGGGAGCGCCGAGGCGCAGGACTTCGGCGATACAGCAGGCCGCGTAGGCTTTGACACCTTTATCCTTGTGCAAGAGGATGCTCTGGTGAACAAGCTCGCGGCGGACGCTATCTAACGCATACCCGCCGGAGGCACACTCTTCCAGCTGTTCCAGCTCGGCAAGTTCAGTGTAGAGTGTCTTGAGTTTCTTGAGGAGAACATCTGTGGAGGATGTTCGTACGAGAAGTTTCTCCTGGAACTTGAGCTTTTGGAGTGGCGGGTGCCCTCCTGCGCGTGTCTTGGCCACCATGATGCGCGAGGTTGAGAACGAAGACGCGTTGAGGAACAGAGGAGTTCCACAGAGCGATCACGTGCGACACAGCTGATTCTTTTCGCGATTATAACTGGAATGCCTCCCGCGAGCCTCCCGATTCCTGCCAAACGGGCCCTGCCTTCAAAGGAGGCAACGCTGTTCAAGGAGCTCCTCACGTTCTACGAAACACGACAACTGAAGAAGGGCCTCAAGACCGCCGATCTCATTCTCAGAAAATTTCCAGAGCACGGAGGTCGTGTTGTTCCTCGATGATCCCCGTCAGCAGATATCTGACTAGGAAGCGTTCTACAGAGACCCTGTGCATGAAGGGTCTACTACTCACCCACATGGGAAGGCGCGAAGAAGGCATCGATCTCGTCAAGAAGGGTATGAGATTCGATCTCACGTCCCATATCTGTTGGCACGTCTTCGGCCTAATACAAAAGGGCGAGAAAAACTACGAAGAGGCTCTCAAATCGTACACCCAAGCCTTGCGCTTCGACAAGGTAAGCACCCAGAGAGACCTTTTCTGGCTTCGTCTCCGAAACAAGCACACAGGTTGTTTGTGTACATCCGCCCTTACATCCATCATCTCCAGGAAAATTTGAATATCCTTCGTGACTCAGCACACCTCCAAACACAACTAAGGATTTTTGACGCCCTCGTCGAGACGCGCCATACCTTACTTAGGCTACGCCCAAATCTTCGGCAGAACTGGGTGGCGCTCGCCGTTGCATACCACCTAAATGGCGAATTCGACGAGGCAAGGAAAGTGTTAGAACGATACGAGAGTATCCTCAAGGTACTTCTAGCCTTCTTTGTCTGTCACGCGATTAAATCCTGTTGGCTAGGACGTACCAGACTACGATGTAGAGCATTCAGAAATGCTCCTGTATCATGTGGCTCTCTTGGAGGAACTCGGGCAATTCTCAGAAGCACTGAGTCTATTGGACACAAATGCCAAGGCGAGAGCGATTATAGACAGAACGGCGGTGATGGAACGGAGAGGTACCATTGCGTCCGCAGCCAGATTACGAGATGCTAACTGGTACGGTTTTAAAGCCAGACTCTTGACAAAATTGGGAAATGTAGAGGAGGCAGAACGTGCTTGGAAAGCGCTCATTCAACAAAACTCTGATTGTCGTGATTATTATAAAGGATACCTATCCATCAAGGGAGTGGACCTTGGTCTGTGGTATCGAATACTCCCTGCGGGCTTCGCTCATACACACCTCAGATGCGATGTCTGAGGAGGTCCGCCTGGAGACCGTCCGGATCCTCCGTACTTTCTCTGAACAGCTAACAAAAGCCACCGTACCCCGCCGCCTCGCACTGGAGTACTCAAAAGGTTTGTACCTCCCCCACAGCCATAAACCCGTTTAACGGATCGCAGGGGATGAGTTCAGGGAGCTCGCTGAACCTTACCTATTTTCTGGGCTGAGCAAAGGGATTCCTTCACTCTTTGTCGACCTGAAGGATCTCTATAGGGATCAGGGTAAACAACAGGTCATTGAGGAACTCGTTGAAGGGTATAACAAATCCTATGCTCCGGAAGCCAATGCATCTTCGTCCTCTTCCCCCTCTGAACCTCCTACCACGTATCTATGGTCCCTGTACTTCCTGTCTCAACATTACCTCCACCTGAGTCAGCACTCGCGGGCGTTGAACCTTCTTGATCTTGCTATATCCCACACCCCCACCCTTCCGGAACTATACACCTGTAAGGCTCGAGTACTCAAGCGCTCTGGAGACGTCTACGGTGCTGCGAGGTCCCTGAACGACGCTCGACTTCTGGATTTGCAGGACCGGTTTTTGAACACCAAGTGCGCAAAGTACCGACTCCGAGCTGGTCTTAGTGATGAAGCCCAAGAGATCTTCGGACTTTTCACAAAGGTAATTGATATGTGTTCCATTTTTTGCGAACTACTAACCACTCTACAGAAAGATGCGTCCACTCCCGCCTCCGACTTAGAGGATATGCAGTCCTTGATGTTCCTAATAGAGGATGGCGACTCGCATAATCGTTCCGGCCGTCTCCCTATGGCCCTCAAGAGGTATGTTGCCGTTCAGAAGGTCCGTGATGCACGTTCTTATCGTCAGTCAAAAGCTGAAGCATTGAGCTAGACCTTCAACGAATTTGAGGACGACCAGTACGATTTCCACGGATACTCCATCCGGAAGTTTACCATCAATATTTACATGAAGTACTCAGATTCTTCTTTATCCCTTTCATGCGCTTAGCAGCTCAACACAGTCTTGTATTATGGGAGGATCGAGCCCGATCGAATCCTGCCTACGTACATGCTGCTATTGAAGCGGCACGCATCTTTGTTCGTGTTCACGACGACCCCGCGTTGAAAAAACCGCAGGGCGGTTCCGGTTTGTGAAGGGGGCCGAGTTTCAGCTTTCTCGGAAGTTAACGGTTGTCATAGGTCAACTAACTGACGCAGAAAAGAAGGCGAAGAAGAAGGCGAAAAAGGCGGCTCAGAAGACCCAAGAAGACCCGAAGAAGTCAGCCACCTCAGCCAACGAGGATAAAGGGTTGGAAGCGCCAGCACCCAAGGACGATGACCCGGATGGGACAAAACTATTGGCTTCCACCGATGGACTGGAAACGGCTGCCAAGCTTCTCCAGCCTTTGGTCAGCATCGAGTTGCCATCCATCCCACTCTGGATTACCGTTTACGACGTTTCCTTTCGCCGGAGTAAGTTGGATTACACTCGTGCCACTGTAGTCGTTTCTAAAAAAAAGCTCCAGAGAGATACCTGCAGGCGGTCAAAGCCCTTCTACACGCCTCGATACTTGATCCAGCAGATCCAGGACTGCACGTACGTCTGGTAGAGATCCGCAAACTTTGTGAGTCTTGATGACGATGGTACATTTTGTTCAACCGTTCACGCATACAAGGGTCCACCCTCCCTCAACCACCCACCGGACCGGCTTCGGAGATCTTGGAGGAGCTGATCCCATCGTCAGCGAACCTGGAGGTTTATAATGCTGAATACCTTCAACGCGGCGGAGCCTCCGCATCAGTTGCCCTTGCCGCCGCCAAGGCATCACAAAAACTTGGCGCCCCCGAGGATGAAGTGTCAAGCACAGTGTTTACTCTTCTCAACCCTGATGTCGACCTTTCAATCGAGGTGGGTCGTGATGTAGTTCTACCAGAATTCTACCCTAAGGCTACCTCAGGTTTCCGCCGAAGCCCTTTCATACCTAAAAACGATAAACTCTCCTCGAGCAGATGAGTTTCGGTCACGGCTGGATTCGAAGTTTGAGTTGTCAACAATATTCAAGCCTCTGTCGGAGCTCGTGACATATCACAAGCAGGCAATTGGAAGTTCATTCGATACGGATGATGGAGAGCATGTGTCTCAGTAGCCTATCGCGAGTCGTAGAGGGAAAGACCGCCGTGGAACGCGTTTTTGCAGTACCTAGTGATGTGCTAGACGGAGGCCGGACTGATCGGGGAAATATCGAGCGGCTGTTGTGAACGTGCGACCCCCCTCATTCTTTACTGTCACCGCCCGATGTCCCTCAAGACCGTCGACTCTGGCGTAGGCGCGTCACCTGTTGAAGCTGACGCGAGGGTGCTCGTTAATACTTGTCCCTAGACTTTTCGCTCTATGGCGGGGCCGAGTCCCTGACAGAAGGGAGGTCTCCCCGCAGAACAGCGGTCCCATCTCCGACGGCCGAAGACGGCGGGGTTAACTTCACCAAACCTCTGCAAGATCCAAACGAATTCCTTTGGTTAATGACGGAGGAACCCCACCGTTCGAGGAGAATGGCTATCATGAAGGAACATCCTGAGGTTCGTCTGTCGCATACAGGCCACTCACGATTATGGTTCTGATGATCGACGCCCACTAGGTCACAAAGCTCATGGGCCACGAACCCCTCACGAAATGGGTTGTCCTTGGAGTGGTCTCTCTGCAAGTTGCCGTGGCCTACTACCTCAGGAACACCTCCATGACGTCACCCATTTTCTTCATCCTTGCCTACGTGATCGGTGCAACCGCGAACCAAAATTTGTTCCTCGCGATCCACGAGATCACCCACAACCTCGCATTCAAGGGGGTAAAACCCAACAAGGTGTTGGCTATGTTCGCCAATTTGCCCATCGGTATCCCGTACTGCTCCGCCTTCAAAGTGAGTCGCATCCTGTAATCGCGCGGCTTGGTTTGACGTCGATGAAGGGGTACCACCTTGAGCATCACAAATACCTCGGAGAAGATGGGATCGATACCGACCTCCCAACGAGGCTGGAGCTGATTCTCCTCAATAATGTCTTTGGGAAGGTTTTCTTTGCGTGAGTCTGAGACCAATAATTACCAACAGCGCCTGACCCTTGTCTCGAAATACATAGCACGTTCCAGATACTCTTCTACGCTCTTCGGCCAGGGATCGTCCGGAACCAAACACCGACGATGTGGCATTTGGTCAATCTCGTGGTTCAGGTTATCTTCGATGTGATCATCGTCAAATTCATGGGGGTGCGGGCGCTTGGGTACTTCATCATGTCTAGTTTCCTCGCTGGCAGTTTGCACCCCTGTGCCGCCCACTTTATCGCAGAGCATTATCTCTGGGATGGCCTAGACCAAGAAACCTACTCTTATTACGGCCCACTCAACATCTTGGCCTATAATGTGAGTCCTTCGCAATGCATGATGTTCGCGCAGTTGCCAACGATAAATAGGTTGGATACCACAACGAACATCACGACTTCCCCTCTATCGCCTGGACGAGGTTGCCAGCTCTGCGGGCACTTGCACCGGAGTTTTATGATACCATCCCATCCCACCCATCCTGGCCAATGGTAATCGTCAACTTCATCCGTGACCCGGAGGTGGGTATTTTCGCCCGTGCGAAGCGGAAGGCAAAAAAATAGATAGACCGACGTAATTACATAGATCTATTTGGGACTTAGTGGTGGTATTCAATCCTGGTTCAGTGCTCGTGTTCCTTGATGTTGGAGGTGTCCTCAGACGGGTGCCGCGTCACGTATTACGTTGACACCTTAATCCGCCACCATGGTCGCCCCACCACCTGGTTTAGAGGGCTTCGGATCTACTCAATTCGTAACGAGCGGTGGAAGCGGAGAGTGGTTGGATCTTCCGCCAATCAAGCTGTACACGAACTCCTTCATAATAAAGTCTGGCAAGGTGATATCTATGGGCTTCAAACCGGTTGGATCGCTGATTCGCGACCGAAAGGTTTTACTCGGCCACAAAAAGCGGGGCTTCGGGAAGGGCGTGTAGGTCGAGAAACTCTGGTTAAACTCGAGCCATTGAAGTTCGAAGACGGTTCACAGGTACAATGGTTTCGGCGGCAAGGTCGAACCGGGGGAGTCGGTCGAAGCTGCCGCACTAAGAGAGCTCAAGGTGATGCCTGTCCACCCACCCCCGCACGGTCCACAGCAACTCACCTTCAGTTAGGAAGAGGCAGGAATAACCGCGAAGCTGGTCCAGTGCGGAACGTTCCTCTACCTCCACGAAGGGTCCGATCATACCTTCCAGATTGAGGTGTTCAAGGCCGACGAATACGAGGGGGAGCCGATCGAGTACGTCCATGGGTTGAGTGGATGAGTTGACATTTGGAATTAACGTTGTTCTGTAGGACGGACGAAATGCGCCCGGAGTGGTTTGACGCTCCCGGTTCCGTCGAGCTCAACTCGCCCATCCCGTGGGAAAGCATGTGGGACGATGATCGATATTGGTTCCCAATCATGCTGTCTGGCAAATACTTAGTGGGTAGAGTTGATCACAAGGTGTCTCAAGAGGATGGTGTTACGAAGTACCCCCTGCAGCGCTGGTGGTTCGGCACTAGGGATACGTAGTGAGGCCTTTCGATTGCCGCAATCACGGCGGTGCAACGGCAATTCCCACCGCCGCTCATCGTTGCCCCATATATTCACCCGAGTCATGTCCGAGCAAGTAAAAGAGGTCGTAGTTATCGGTGCAGGTAAACTCAGTATCCCGTGGGGTTGTCCGGATCGACGGTGAACTTCTTGATCGTGCAGGTGTTGTGGGGTTGTCCACTGCGATAAGGATGCAGGAGCATGGAGGATACCATGTAACGGTGGTCGGGGAAACCTTCCCAGGGGATCCCAAGTCCATCCGCTATACGAGCCCGTGGGCGGTGAGATTCATTCTTTGATCGCCCGCGTGGGTGCCTTATATTGTTCACCAGGGGGCTAACCATATGAGTGTGGCATTCGGGGACCCCAGGCTCAAGCGTGAGTGTAGGCGACTCCGTATGACCGACAAGCTGATATCCTTTTCTACTGTTGACTAGAGTTAGATAAGGAAACCTTCGACGTCATGTGGGAGATGTCCAAGCCCGGTAGCGAAACCGAGGGCCTCTTCCTCAGGATGAACCAAAAGATTCACTACGAGGTGGAACCTGACCAGGATATACCCGTGGAGTGGATGCCGGATGTGCGTTCGTCCCTACATTATCCTGGTTCTAATCTGAGTCGCCACTACAGTATCAAGTGGTTCGAACCGGTCTCGTCGAAGGAACAGTTCTGGGGACCTCCTTCACTACCGTCAGCATCGATACCCCGGCGTATCTACCCTACCTTTTGGCTCGTTTCCTGGCCAAAGGGGGTAGTATCGTCAGGAACTCGCTCCAACATATCTCCCAAGTCCTCGAAGGCGCCCTCACCCCCTTCAAACCAGACGCACTCGTAGTGTGCCCTGGGATAGGAGCGCGCTTCCTAGGAGGGGTAGAAGACAGAGACGTCCATCCCATCCGTGGACAGACGGTTTTGATTCGAGCCCCATGGGTGAAATCCGGTCAGACAATCGATGGCACGGAGACCACCTACGTCATTCCGAGGCGAACTGGAGACGTAAGTAGACCGCGACACGTAGTGTCTATGCCAAATATTTAACCGCTCGAGATAGGTTATCCTTGGTGGGACTAGAGGCGTGGATGACTGGTACCCGAAGCCGCGTCCAGAGACAAGGATTTCGATTCTCAAGCGTGCAATCGCGCTGGCACCAGACCTTGCGCCTCCGGGCACCAAAAACCCCACCTACGAGGATCTCATCCCACTAGTTATTGAAGACGGATGTGGCTTGAGACCAGGCAGGAAGGGTGGAATTCGGCTTGAACGGGAAACCGTGTCTGGGATCCCGATTGTTCACAACTACGGGTAATCATCTTCGCCCACTTTCACGCACAGGTCTGACAACCCCCTCCCCAGACACTCCGGTTACGGTTATCAGAGTTCGTGGGGGTCTGCCTCTGTGGCCCTCAAGCTCCTAAACGAAGCATGGTAATCTATCCGCGAATTCATTATGATAGGTATATAAAGATAGATCGACGTGAAGTATCGGTACGAGTAACACCGCAAGAGATGTCGCTAAGAATGCTACGAAGCTAAAAACGCACACGACGGCTGGAGGTCCTTAAATCTACAAGCATATCTACAACATTATCTCTCGCATTCTCGACCGCCATCGCCAAGGAGTCCAACTCTGGGTCCCCATCGGTATCTGGTGACATCTCGAATACACTCGCTCCCAGAACCTTCCTCAGCGCATGGTGGGCCTGGGCATCTTTCGGTGATGGAGATGATGGAGGGGTCAGGATGACGGAGATAGGAGGCGTGTCGCATTCGGTTCCAGCATGCACCAATGAGGTCCTGAAGACTTTGCGGTACAAAGCAATGGCGCTCAGGAGCGCCCTAACATCCTCATAGTCCGCGTCGGGGTGCGAGGCCTCTGGCAGTTCGCAAGTTCCTAGATCCCATACTTTCTCCATTGCGACTGCGAGGTCAGCGGTAGGACCTCCCAAAGATTTGCCGGCTTGAATGACTTGCAACGTCTCTACTTCCGACTCCGCTTCCGTACCCGCGGTCAGGGGGTATTGTCCATCTGTGGATTCGTCCGTGTCGGATGCGTCGTCGTCTTGGTGAAGGGCCTTAGCGACCGACCGAACGAAGAGTAACCTTGCGTGTTTCTTGATCTTTCGACGGACGAGGGTTTCTGCGAGGATGGCGAGGGGAGAATGGCGTTCCCATTTGAAGCCCGCCCGGCACCACTTCCGCATCAAGGCCGCTGCTTCGGAGGTATTCATGGAACCCAAAACGAGCCTCTCGTGTGGCCGCAGAATCTCCTTTCTCCTCGCCTGTTCCCACAGGTAGGAAGCCCGGGAGCCGGCTACGGGACGGATTATTAAAGCGAGGGTAGTGAGATCCACAGCTGATGCAGAGAATGCAGAAATGTGCCAGGACATCCCCCAGTAGGTCAATAGCCGGGTAGAGAGCGAGACGTTATCTGGAAGGCATGAGCATGTTGGATGGATTGGGAAAATGTTTGAACGTACTGTCTATCGCGACCAACTCTCCCAACCGGACCCAGGCTCGTTGCTCCAGCTGGTCGAGCTCGATGCCCCTATGCTTCCTGCCGGCCTTGGACACTCCTTGGAAAAGTCCAATGAGACCGGTAGAAATTCCGAGGGCCCTTCTCAATAACTGGATCTCGGTCTCCAATCCACGAGAGGAAGGAGAAAGCGCGTTCAGAAGAGCTGACCGGTTTGCATCCATGCCCGCAGACGGTTGCGTGACCTCAGGGGACTCTCCCGGAGAAGCTGGCATAGCTGAAAGCGTCATCATCCGGTATGTAGGGTAGGCAGCGATGAAAGGAGAAGCCAGCTTGGCGGTCAACCTCGACTTGCGGAAGGTGTGGGGCAACCAGGGAACAACAACCGAGAGGAATAGAGCCGCTGAAACGAGCAGATGGAAAGCCTGGATCAAGTTATTCCATCCGTAGGCAGCAGGCTTTCCAGCGATGGTGTGGTTAAGGACCGATCCAGTGTGCTCGTGGGGGTGGGAGTATGGTGTGGAGGAGGTCGCCAGAGGAGAGTTAAAGAAGGAGAAAAAGGCGAACGCGGCGAGGAGATATTGTTGGGGAGATTGTGAAGTGGGAGTTACTGTCATCGGGATTGGGGTTGCAACCTGGGATGTGGGGGTGGCCAGTGGAATCTTACGAGGTCGGCCGCGCTTCCTCTTCTCTGGGAGGACTGTTGGGGTGGTTGTGACAGTGGTAGTTTTCGGGGTGGCAGGGAGGACGGAGGGAACCTTTGGCTTGACCGTCTTGACAGTCCTTGCCTTTTTCCTGGCTCTCCCTGGATCCTCCTCATCTTCCTCCCCTTCCCCTTCAACCTCACCATCCTCCTCATCACTCCCGGGCTCGTCTTCGACCTCATCCTTCTCCTCTCCGCCAAACATTTCCCTCCATTGCGTTTCCCACGCCTCGAGCAGGGGTGGACCGTTCACGATTCCGGATATCAGAGACTTCAAACCCGCCTGTTCGCGTTTCAACCGAGCTTCCCTCCGCTTCAGAACTCTACGCAACCCGTTATTAGGGTGGGTTTGGTAGGATAAAGTAGGGACGAACCTGATATATTCGGTGGCTTTCCCCAATATATTTGCCTTACTCATCTTCCGTCCAACCTTAACGCCATCGACAAAGCCACGTTCGTCAACGGTGTCGTTTGGGCCGGTGTCTTTACCGTTCAAACGAGCTTCCAAGACGCGCAGGGCAGGAACAGATTGCTTGAGGTTTGTAATCCTGGCATTCAGGTTCGTGCGGTAGCGTCTCTCGATAATCGTATGACCGGTCTTGGGACGCCCTGGACCGGTGGCAGAAAGGTTGCTCGATGACGGGGGAGACGATCCAGGAGTGGGGTGAGAGACGGCGGACGGTTTGGCGGTAACCGATGTGTCGGTAGCCCCCCCGTTTAGACGAGGAATGGGAAGTTTGGATTGAGCTGTTGTGGTGGACAAAGCCATTGATACGGGAAGGGTGCCTGAAAACAAATGAACGTACCGGTCGCTAGATTGGAAGCATTTGACGAGAAGGTGAAGGTTGCCCCGATAGCTTGCAGGACTTTCTGGGCGAGCTCCTCGTGTGAGTTTGTGGGGATCATCGCAGGGGTATCGGGAGGTGGTTGCCGCTCCAGGACAGGAGACAATGAAGCACCAGAGGACGATGAAGATGAGGTGACGCTGAGCCTACGACTGGCGTGTGATCCGCTTTGGTCCAATAATTGCGTCAACGAAGGTGGGATAAATTCGGTTTGAGCGGAACCGAAAGGGTGAGTTGAGGGATCTTGTTGGGTGAAGATGCTCGTGTTGAAGTGCAGGGCCGACGGGTCAATGAAATTGGATTCCAAGCCCAGGTCCATGGGCATAGTAAAGTTGAACTCCCCACCAAAGCCCATAGCTTCGGTTTTGGATTGGGGGAACTGGACGCCATTGTCAGCGAGGGAAGTGAACGGAGACCATTCGTTCACCGAAGGTGATTGGATAAGGTCGTCGGTAGCCATAGCGTCTGGGTGGAGGAGGTAGCTGAAGGGATCGAGTTGGGAAGCCAGTTGGCTGAAGAATTCGTTTGATTCCTCCTCGTTCTTGGGCGAAGAAGCGTTGGAAAGTGATGAAAGTGACGAGTCTGAGGACGGGGGCGACGGCAGGTGCATTTCGGACGTCGCAGAAGACGAAGAGGAGGACATCCTCACCAGCGCAGCGATCGAGGGACTTTGAGACTTATGTCAATGAGAGAATGGGTCGATACTCGTCAATGGCGTGACTTTCTTTAAATGGAAACCAGTTCCCACGTCCTCACCTCCTGCCAAATCTGGCGGTTCCGATTACATAAGCCAAACGCTCACAAATTCCTGCCACAGCGAGGGGAAAGTACTCGCGCTCACGGCTGCCCTTCCGCCCTGACACTGGCTGCCTGGATATTTGATCCAGCACCCGGTAGCCACGTGAAATGCCACCATCTCCGCCATTCCCACCGAAACGCACTGCATCAGCCTCACCTGAACGTCTTCGGCCGAGCAAGCGGTTGGTGACATCTTCTCCAGAGGAAGGCGAACTCGACGACGCCGTCCCGCAACTTTCGTACGACAAACGGGGCTCTCCCACGTCCTCAGCTTCGAAGAATGCTACCCCAACGACCAAGTTCGAGACAAAAGTCGCCTTCCCATTCAGGAGAAAACAAGACCTGCCTCCTTCGATCCCTTCCTCCTCTACCCAATCCCGAGACAAGGTCATATACGAAAGGTCACCGGACACTGAACTCAGGCTCCAAGAAGGGGATCTCAAAAACGGACACCCAAAGGACCGTAGACCGCGTGGCCGCGACTCAACCCATTATCGACCCTCCTACCCGCACCCGGGCGAAAGGCGCGGTCGTCGGTTCGATTCATACGAACCTTCGTACGATCGGGACTGGCAGTCAGGTCGTGCACGACCTTCTGATCTCCCCCCTCGCCGGGACTACGATAGGACACGGTCTCCGCCTTCGGACAGATCCCGCTCGACCTCCCCCAAGCACCGTTTACCACCGCGTCCGAACCTCTCCCCACATGACACGCGGAGGTCGACTTGGGATAGGGGCGGAGACTACTATTCTCGTTACCAGTCTCGCGACCGGTACTACCGTCCAGATGACCCGCCACCGCATCGTTACGACCGCTCCGAAGGAGATTCGTGGCGGCCGTCGTATGATTACCGGCCGCGGTCTCCTTCGCCCCCTCAGCCCAGATCCCCTAGAATCGATTATGTTGCGACTCCCCCTCGCCCTCCTCATGATGCACCATACGGTCTCCACTCCCCTCCACCGCCACCCTCAGACCCGCCTCCCCCACCCCCTCCAGAACGATCATTACCTTCACAGCACCAACCGATATCCTTCTCCGTTCCTTTGAAAAAGCCAGTTACTCCCAAGCTCAGCCTGTCCCCTCCGCCGCTCGATCCCGCCCTAGTCGCCAAACTTGTTCCAAAGACCGAACCGGGCACTCCAGATCAGCCTCCCCCGCCACCATCGAAAAGGCCGGAACGGACGCGACGCTCTCGTAAGGAAGAAGAGCTGGCCTACGGCCGCCCGTTCCCAGGATGTGGTTCGATTCATGACTACGACATCACAACCAAATTAGGGGAAGGAACGTTCGGGTAGGAGATTCCTTTTGGCACGGTGTTTTTCCCTTGACCCCTTTTCTAGTGAGGTACATAAAGCGATCCAGAAAGCTACAGGGGGGACCGTCGCCCTGAAGAGGATCCTCATGCACAACGAGAAGGAAGGGATGCCTGTCACTGCTCTCCGAGAAATCAAGATCCTCAAAGCCCTCAAACACCCGTGCATCATTGACATCGTTGATATGATTGTCGTCCGAAGTCAGCTTGCATCCCTTCCTCCTGTGACCGCAACTCACACTATTGCCAATCATTCCAGGCAAGGGATCTCCCTTCTCTGTGCACATGGTTTTCCCATACATGGACCACGATCTCGCCGGCCTTCTGGAGAACGAACGAGTAAAGTTATCGCCAAGTCACATCAAACTATATATGCGTCAACTCATGGAAGGTACAGAATACATGCACCGGGTATGGTATTCGCGTGATAATCGTCTCTGAGATACTCACGCCACCCAAGAACCATATCCTACATCGTGACATGAAGGCTGCTAACTTACTTATCTCCAACGATGGTTCATTGAAGATAGCGGACTTCGGCCTCGCACGGACGTTTGACCCATCCGTCGCAACGGATACCGGCTCCCACAAACGGAGGTATACGAACTGTGTAGTTACAAGGTGGTACCGTCCGCCTGAGTTGCTCTTGGGTGCAAGACAATACGGCGCAGAGATTGATATATGGGGCATAGGGTGCGCGACTTCACAGTCCCCCCTACGAGACTTCTTACATCCAACACAGATGCGTTCTTGGAGAGATGTTTACCCGGAAGCCGATCCTTCCTGGGAACACTGACCTCGACCAACTCGATAAGATTTGGCGATTATGTGGCACCCCCAATCAACACACGTGGCCCGACTATGACGCACTTCCCGGATGTGAGGGCGTGAAGAGGTTCTCGGAATCCTACCCTCGGAGATTGAAGCACATGTATGAGAGGTACGTTGTCAGTGCACTGGTTGTTGTGGTGACTTCACAGCTTTCTGTAGTCTGGGCAAGGAGACATGCGACCTGCTCGACAAACTCTTGACATGTAACCCTAGAGAGAGGATCACCGCAGCCGAAGCCTTAGACCATGACTACTTCTGGACGGACCCGCTACCCGCAGACCCTAAAATGTGGGGATTCGCTCACTGTTCATCCTTGATCATTTTATCGAAAGCTGACGACTTATTTCTGCTCCACGCACTGATACTTGGTTTGTACTTGACGTTGACCTGCTGCGTCTCTCATTCTCTCGCGTGAATCAGGTTGCCGGTATACGAAGCCTCCCACGAGCTGGACAAACGCGGTCGGCGACCACCAGCGGCAGCTGTACAACCTCCCAGACACAGACTCCCTGTTGGACAAATGCCCCCCAACGGCGTGAATTCCGGCCCACCTGGTCTTTACCCGCGCGATCGGCCTGGGCAGCACGGTCCTCCACCACCTGGAGGACAGTTCAGAGGCCCCCCTCCTACCAATGGATTCAACCCCTATCTCCCACCTCCTCACACAGGACCTCCGCCAGGATTCATGCCTGGCATGCTTCCCGCCCAGCCGCCTCCGCAATCATATAATAGAAGCTACCCTCCCCCACCTGGTCCTTACGGTCCCCCACCACCCGGGTTTCCGTACCAGCCCCCGCCTCCGACTTCTACTCTCACCCAGAACAGACCCGCACATCTACCTCCCCGACCCCCTGGACCGCTGCCTCCTGGGGCTGGAAGAGGTGGTGGGCGGAGAGACAACCGGCAAGCCCCCGGTCCACCCAACGGCAGTGGAGGGCTGAATTACGGATGATAATATCCCGCCTTGTGGTGTTGTGACGGCTCCTGAACATCTCATATTTTCGTTGCATTCGCATCCGGTCGTTGCAAGTCTCGACCGTTGGCTCCTAATTAGATTGCAATTTTGTACAATACCTGTCCTAATAATCTACTCGTGATGTGCGTAGCCTTGGTGGTAATTGACAGTGTTTGTGCGGATCCCATTACAGAACCTACGAGTGGGACGAGAAACGCGCACTAATCCCAGGAAACCTGCAGCACCCTCCTTGTTACACCCTGCCGGTGTTCCTTAAGCTCCTCCCATGCCCCGTTCCTCCTTGAGCAGTTGGAACCCCGCGGATCTTCAAGCCCGGAGATTAAGTCCGGCAGTCCCCCTCCAACCCCAAAATATAGAACCTTCCCAGCTACATAACATACCGGGTCGTCCAGCGACAGTTTTTCACTCACACCCCCCTCGAGGGTTGCATCAATAGTGAGAGTTGGTGGGTTGGTATAAGCTTTCCACAGTACATCCAATAGATCTGGGATGCTTGCCGGCCGGTACATCGTTTCTGATGTCAAGATTATGTCGAATCGATGATCGATGTTGTACGTGCTCCAGGAACCGCAGAGGAAGTGGATGTGTAAATTTTTGTCAGAGAGGGATTCCAGAAATGCCGCGACGAGTGGTGGATTGATCGGAAGCTCGCCCGGTTCCCTGGGGTCAAACGGAGGAAGCGGAGGGCGTTCTGTATCTTCGTTAACATCAGTGCCCCCCTTGAATGCGTCCCGATAGAGGGCAGATGACGGTGACGTGTCTGCGCGTTCGTGAGTCACGACTACACGAGACGAAGCTTGGAACTTACACCACGCGAGGAGGATATTAGGGAGGGTGATCAGTTCAAGCACTGACCGGTTAAAATCTTGAAGATACAGGTGCGTTTCGTGTGTGTTTTGAGGTTCACCGAGAGTGAAGAGCTGACGCAGGAGGTAAACGGAAGGTATAGCGGTTCCGCAACCGACCTAACATGCGTTGTTCAATTCGTGTATGAGGACAAATTGCAAGACTCCGCCGACCTCCAAGATGCGCTTGCCTCTGAGTTTGAGATCGGCATCACCCAAGACTTGCACGAGATCAAGGCTACTCTCCCAGGTCTTCAAACCGCCCTCGTACACACCGGGGAGTATGTCTGAGGGTGCTTCAAGAAATCCCAGTCCCTCGACTGGTTGGTCCGATCGCTCGGTATCCGTTTGTGAAATCAGCTGAAATCGCGCGTCAAAGAGATCTCGCCGAGAGAGCGAAAACTCTGGATGGTCCTCCGATGGCGGTATCTGCAGCGGGGAGTAAGAAACGAGAGGGGGCAAGCTGTCCAACTGTGGGGGAGATCAATGTTGCAGTTTCCAGAGCAAATCCAATCGCGTGGTACACACCAACTCGAGAAGCGATATTTCCGTCAGGACCGGTTCATCTGGCTCTTTTTCCTCGTTCCGAGCTGTCTGAGTCTGTTCGTTGCCGCCGTCCTGGACGAAATCGAATTTGAACATCCCAGTTACTGTTCCAGAAGACGTCACGATCAGCAGCGATCGCGGTTGCGAGAACGGCCGCCCGTAGCGGCGTAGCCTGTTCCGGAACCCTATTGGTGGGTACATCTCTACCGCAGTACTACATCCACCCGTCGGACTAGGCAGCGCGACATTCACATACCGAAAGAAACCAGAGCGATGTCGTTCACGAAATCCGCCATCTACCCTGCGAACCCGAATACCGTACGGGGAGCATCAACTAAGTTGAGCAGCAGCAAAGATAAGATCGTATATGCCAATGGCAAGACAATCATAGTACGCTGAAACTCTCGATCGTGGTATACTCTGACCGACTTGGCTCTCGTAGATTCGTGACCTGAAGGTATCACAACGTACGCTCTTCTGGAAGTTGATTCGAACCATCGGATTTAGGATCCCGGGGCAACATATGCATACACCGGACATGTACATAACACTACCGTCGCAAGGATCTCCCCTACTGGGTTTTACTGTGCCTCCGCAGATGTATCTGGGACCGGTGAGTCTGGGATAGCTGTGTACTAGAGGATCGCTTCGGACATGCTGACTTGGATCAAATCAGTAAAAATATGGGACACGATTGGAGAGGATAAGACCCTCAAGGGGGAATATAAGGTCCTCGCTGGGAGAATGTATGCTGCCCCAACCAACGTGTTTTGCGTTAACGAAATGACCGATCGCCGTTGGTTTTAGCAACGACATTGACTGGGACGGGGAGAGCAAGAGAATTATCGCTGTCGGCGAGGGCCGCGACAAGTCAGCCGTCTGATGGGCTCACCGTGGAATCCACTGATGTGCAACTTAAGCTAGGTTTGGCCATGCGTTCATGTTCGACACTGGTTCTTCTACTGGTGATATTATTGGACACTCGAAGACCGTAAACGCTGTTTCGGTTCGCCGTCAACGCCCGTTCAGGGCCGCGACCGCTTCGGACGATGTTACGATTGGCTTCCACCACGGTAAGAGAAATAGCCCCTCCAACCCTGGACTACGTCCTGAGATCCAACGACCCAGGTGTACCGTTCAAGTACGCTTCAGTGAGTCCTACCACACTATTCGGAGCTTGCAGGGCCAGGCACTTATGATTGGCCTCTTTAGACCATCAGAACGCATACAAAGTTTGTGCAGGACGTGAGATTTTCACCTTCCGGGGACCACCTCGCCAGTGTTGGTTCCGATGCCAAAATCTTCATCCACAACGGTGCATCTGGGGAAACCACTGTGGAGATAACCAGTGAGAGCCACACGGGATCGATTGTGAGTACCGGTACTTCAAGTTGGGGTGTGTAATTCCGACCGGTATCGGTCATTAGACGGCATGCGGGTGGAGTCCTGACAGTAAGACATTAATGACTGCCTCTGCCGACTCTACCGTTAGACTCTGTGGGTGGATTTACATCAGCGTTTGAGAAGCTGTCTCTCAATATGATGGATCTAGGGGACGTCGAAGCAAGCAAGCTTGTGACATCGTGGTCGCTTGGTCCAGGTATTGATAACCAACAGGTTGGGGGCACATGGACAGAGGGCGATGAAATCGTCTCCTTGTCTATGTCCAGTGATCTCAACATCTTCGACAAACGAGTATCGGAGAAACCGTCCCGCATCATCCAGGTGGGATACATCCCTCGAGCGCCTTTATTCCCCTGTAACACCTCCTCTCCAGGCCCCTCAAAAAGCAGTAACCACTGCCCTTCCGACTGGATCAGGGACTTTCTTGACCGGTACCGCCAGCGGAAGGGTACTGTCGTTCTCTGCTGCTGGCGAGGCATCCCATGTCGGCGGTGATGGCCACTTGAGTCTCGTGACATCCCTTTCCTCCGGAAAGGACGGGAAGGTTTTCTCTGCGGGATTCGACGATCGTTTGAGGGAGATAGATGGTCCGACCTTCACGTTAGTGGGTGCAGTTGCATGAGGTCTCCTACCGTCTCACTTTATCCTAGCCCAGCTTCGCTCTCAACAAAGTCCCAACCAAAATCCATTGCAGTTGGAGGGGACGGATCGGTGTTCTTGGCCGAGATTAATGGACTGGAGGTAGTTCGGGATAATCAGAAGACCTTCGAACTCTCGACCTCCTTTACTCCGAGCGCAATCGATGTCCATGGTTCTCTGGTGGCCGTTGGAGGGGAGGTTGGTCACTTTTACCATTCTTGTGCCTTGCTTGCGATTGATAGTGGAAACGCACAGGACGCAAAAGTCAGGCTGTACAACTGGGACAGTAAGTCGTTGAAGGAGGCCGGATTGTTGGAAGGTAATAAAGGCCTGATAAGTGCGATCCGGTTCTCGCCCGATGGGACGAAGGTTGTCTCAGGGGATGTGAGTTATGTGAATTCCTTCGCTTTATGAGGGGCTGACCCAACCCAGTCGAGTGGAAAACTCTTCCTCTTTGACGTGAAGGAGAAACAGGTAAGATACCCCACAGAACCGGAAAAGGTGTCGACTGACTGCTTGGGTTTTGATAGCTGATCACATCGAGATGGGCTTTCCACTCCGCAAGAATCAACTCGATCCAATGGACCTCCGACAGCAGACACTGCGCCACCGGATCGCTCGATACCGACGTGTACGTTTGGAGCGTGGAGAAGCCAATGAAAAAGATCGCAATCAAGAATGCCGGTCTAGGAGGGGTCAACGCTGTGTTGTGGTTGGAGGAAGACGGAAAGAAAGGCAAGCTCGCGAGCACCGGTGCGGATGCCTGCGTAAGAGTATGGGACATAGTGTTCCATGCCTAAGTATTTGGATGTAGCACTTAGTAAAACCAAGTTGGGCAACACGACGGGCGGGAGGTTCCGCTCATTGACGGAACGATCGGGGTGGCGCCGAAGACCACCTAACTGCTGACAAAGCAGCGCTCGACCGCCCTCAGCCCACAATCCCAAGTCGGGGTCGGGTTTCTTCCTCAACTCTGGCCACAACCACGACCACCCCCTCCAGTACTCACAGTGGCCCTCGCAATGTCTGCGACGGTTTTGCCAACACCGGCCCCCGAAGCGTGTGTCCGCCGCACAGACGTTATCGATGTCGACCTTCTCGAAGACGACGAAATCCAGTTTGTCTCATCGTCAACGCGACACCACCGTTCGCGGTCGAGCGACATTATCGACGTCGACAGCCTCCCGGAAGGCATTGCTGGTCCTTCAAGTGCGTACTTTTCTCACCTCAGGTTTTTGGTTCCAGTTTTTGACTCAGTGCATTTGTCTAGACCTTTCTCGTTATAGATCTCCTCCTCTACGACAACGCTCAAGACCATCTCCCATTCCACCTGTGCCACCGTTGTCCCCCCGTTTCAGGCGGCATCGGTCCACCTTCCGTCCTCCTCCACATCATATTCCCACGGCCTCATCTGGCGTTGTTCTCGCCAATCCCCAACCATTCGCGTTTGAAGAAAGACTTCTTGGTCGGCAGAGGCACCACACACCAGCAAATGCGGATGCGTCCGAACCAGCCGCACCCTCACATCATCTTCCCGCCATAGGTTTGGGTGGTGCCATCATGGCTACCAACAATGAACTCCAAGGGAGTCACCGTCCACACCGCCACTTGCGTCGCAGCTCTCGGGCCGTGCGCCTGTTTTCCAACTCATTTTTTGGTCCAATTTATGGGCTCCCCGAGGATAGCTTGGAATATTTGTTTGACGATGCGTCCGATGTAGGCATCCCGGCTCTTCCGGATTTCTACCCGCCACTTTTCACCGCTTACAACCGACTCGGGCGATTCTCCGAATCAATCCCATCCGCGCCAAAGAACGCACCAGAATACAAGCGCACGTTCACCCACCCACCAAAAGTTGCTCCAGGTTTTACACACGATCTTGCATCGTCCGGTGACGTCGAGGATCTGAGCACAGCCGGCGCAAGTTCTGGTCCATCTTCACCCGCCGTGGACACAGTCTTGGTTTGTGCCAAGTGTCTGGATCCTTTGGTCATGGGAAACGTGCCAGACGATAAACGGCTTTGGGGTCTCCGATGCGGTCACATCCTCGATGGGAAATGTGTGAGGGAACTAATGAGGCCAGCTGACGCTCAAGAAGAAGAAGATGCTAGACACTCGACGGAGGCCGGTGGGAAGGGGAAGGGAAAGGCCGTCGGGGAACCGGAGCAGCAAGAGGCTGCACCACCTGAGGGCGGAGGGTTCTTGATGCGACGGCTACGATCTGGTAGGGTAGTATCGCCCACCACTTCCCGATCCAAGGGAAAACAGAAGCAGAAGGCTCAGGAACCCAAGGTTGAACGAGTGCACGAGTGGTCTTGCCCTGTGTCAGGGTGTGGGAGGACTCACAAGACTAACCCCATTTCTGGTGCTTGGAAGACGGATGAGTCTGAGGGTGCGATACTGATGTATGTGTAATTGTGGTGTGTACCATCTACTCTTTCCCGTTTGTGATTATGTGCTTATTTTTCTCGGCCTCGATATATCCCGTGCTTCAGATTCTCATCCCCAGGCTGTTCCAGTGTCTCGATATCCCTTGCGCCCGCTTTCGATTCTCACCATGCACAATACAATGTTTTTGTCTCACCACGATGGTTCATGAGGTTTGCATCAAGGTGAGCGATAAGGAGTGAATCGACAATGGGGTAGATATTCCCTCAGCGACCGTCAGTCCCACGTACTCCCGCCTGACCCAGCTTTCCGCGATTTCTTGACTTGACTCCGTCTGTCTTTCTCCACCCTGCGCCTCACCTTCTCCGCCCGTTGGAGATCCTGGACTCTCTTCACTTGCTCTGCGGAGGGCTCATTCTTTACAGCAACCGATGAAGCCGAGAGTACACACTGGTGCAACTGTGTAACAGAATGAGGACCTAAAGTACTGATGCAAAGGAGGTTAACAAACCTTCCGCAAACTTTCTTCCACGTTCTGTGCTTGTGATCGGTGGGTAGTTGTGGTGACAAGGAGCGAGTTAGTCGACGTGACGAAGTACGACTGGGTACGCATATCAGAGATGCAAAGGTAGGTTAGATTATGCGTATAAAATCGCTCACAGACTTGCGTAACTCCGCACGAGCCCATGGAGGGATCCATTTGGTGTCAATTTGGCACCGTACCGTCGCTTTCGTGTTGACCTTGTTGACGTTCTGTGGGGTACGGGAGGTCAACAAATGGGATGGTACGATATCTCAGGGGGATACACGTACCTGGCCGCCAGGCCCAGAACTTCGGGCGAAGCTCAATTCCACCATGTTCCGGGGAACGGTCGCGACCCTGAACGCATTCAACCATTCACGCGCACTAGCCGTGTCTGCCTTGGTCTCCAGGCTCAAGAGGGCAGGAGGGATGGGTAGCGATAATCTGGGCGCGTTCGCATGGAAAGCACGAAGACGAAGGGCTACTGAAGCGCATGATCGATTTAGGACATCATGGTAAGAAGGAAGGAACATCAAGTTTGTAAGCGGCGCCTGGAATAGATTACAATAGGGCAGCAGATTTACACAATAGTAAAACGTAACAACGGTGCACTCCCCACGCGATGGAACCGGTTCAAGTCGCCATCTCGACATCGCCGTCGACCCCTGTCTGAGATGAGGATGTGGTGGCGACTACCTCACTTTCCTTTCCAGTCGGTCTCGGCTTCGCATCGTCATTCATGAACGAATCCAACTCTTTGTCCAGCTCTTCTGCTGTCTTGGGCTTTTTGGGGCCTGGACGGGGTTGCCTCGCTCCTCTGGTGCGGACTGGCCCTCCACCTCGCGGTTTGCGCCTGAAAAGGAGGTAAGCGGACAACCCTACGAATCTGATGATTGTCCTGCTCACGGGGCGGTCGACTCTGGGGCTTTCTTCGACTCTCCGAGCCTCTCCAACAAGGGAGGTTTTGAAATTCTATCAATCAGCGACGCCGGCGCGCTCACGGTACGACGCTTGGGCTTTGTGGGGATTGGGGCATATTCTACCGTCATCATTTGACCTGTTGGGCGTTAGACGGTAGTAAAAGCCCGACTAAAGTGGCGAACAAACCATTTGCAGTTGCACCGTTGAAGCGAGCAATCGCCCGAGAGGCCTCTTCTGGGGTCTCGTATGTGATGATCGCGACTCCAGAGGAGCGTCCACTACGGTCGTACTTTAAAGGGGAACGAAATGCGTATCGAGGTCGGCAGGGTCTTTCATGGGACTTGTTCATTCGGATGGCTTCGTACCCTGATCAGAGGCTCGCGTACAAGCGTGCCGACGTTACCGAACACAGACTGGAGGACTGAGTGAGTAGCATTCAGCAGAGGAGAGGCTGCTGCAAACCATCAAATCCTTCGGTGTAAGTTCGTAATGAAGGTTTGTGACCATAATGCGGTTGTTTTCATCTTGGAGCTGGTTTGAAACTGGGGGCTTGTGAGGAGCAGGCGCGGCCTTCTCATGCAGGTCGTGCTGCCACGCGCCATCTACGGGTCGCGACGCGGGTCGCTGGAGAATCAATTAGTTGAAGTCCTGTGCCAAGTATTGGATATGCAGCATACCGAGTATGGTTTCTTTGACCTGTCAAACGGCGCCATGGAGGAAACTCTTCGTTCGACGGACGGAGTGAGAGAAGGAGGAGGGGAAGTGATCTTCGGGATTTGCCGAGTGAACTGTTGGCGGTATCAGGTATAGGGGTTTCTTTCATTTCCTATTTGCCGTTGCGCAGTCGAGAACACCATAGCCACATACACCCGCCTAGATTTCCAATTTATTTTCCAATTTTTTGCGCGGTCGGTCGTTCATTCTCGCCCCGTCGACCCTTCGACCTGTGTCCTATCACGTGAGCCGACGCGGTCGGTAAATGCCGAGTTGGGTGGACGATCGTTCCTCGCGTTTGAGTTGAACCATTGTTCGGTCACTGTCCACCCACAAACTCTGTTCATACACAGTCCACAGCCACACTCACTCACACCACCCTTCGATGACTTCGCGTAAATTCACCGTCTTCATTGACGATGTGTCAACCGTAAAGCCACAGCCGGCACCCAAACCAGCATCGACCAAGGTGGCCCAGGAGGAGGCTGGTCCTTCTTCACTCTCCGCAACCGAAAAGGAGAACCTTCATCCATTGACTGGGGGTCGCCTCCGCTCTTCTACTACCGCCGGGCTGAAACGCAAGTCCTCCGTACTTTCAACGAAACTCCACAATCCACCCGACGCGAAGCACCTGAAACAAACGCCCTCACTTGCGCCCTCCAAGAAACGCAAAGTATCTTCATCCTCTGACGGAGAGACTGAAAGGTCACGCCCAAAGACCCGTAGGTTGAAACCTACCGCTCGCAGGGGACGTTCCCCGGAATTGGCAAGTATTGCCGAAGAGAAGGACGAACGCCTCGCTCGCAGATTGTCACAATCCGACGTCGACTCCCGTTGCTACGATTTGACCGTTACCCCGTTGGTTAATGTGTCAGGTGCCTTCACACAACCCCCCGCTCTCAGGGACAGCAAGACAAAGGCTTCCATCAAGAGGGTACGTTGAATATTCTTAATATTGCCCGAGGTGGTCCCCTCACCTAATTATTACTTCAGACTAGTTCCGCCGAACCAGAGCTTCGAGATTATGTTCGCTCCCCTGCAGATGCAGTCGCTGCTGTTACCCCTTCTACCCCCGTCCGCCGTTCAACCCGTGGAACCTCCCTCCCTCCTCCGACTTTGTCCACCCCGGAGAGGAAGCGAATTTATGCTTCCTTCACGTTTTCATCCCCGATTCGGGGATCTCCCGAACGCAAACGCAAACGCCTTGCTACCCCCACGTTTGGAGACTTGCCGACGGTATCCTAATCTCAGATTCATCCCTTGCGGACCCCGTCCCGAACTACAGCTTACATCCCGCCGGCCCCCAAATGAATCCGGTCACACTCACCGATGCCTCCTGCAACCAACGCTGTGGCCGAGACTCACATGTCATCTCACGTCCTTTCCACGACCCCATGTGACAATCCTGTTGTCACCAATTGGACCACAAGGACTATTTATCATTTGCATGCACATAACCATTCTCATTCTCAGTACCGATTCTTACACCCATTCACTGATCCCCGGTTCAATCTGCTGCATACTTTTTGCATAGACTGCTGCAATCCTCACTTTCCCTTCGGCGGCTCTCGCTCATATGCGTTGTATATATAACATCCATCCCTCGTACAAGTTCCTCCGAGTAGTCCTAGTGAGCTCGTTGTAAATACATCCTTTTCCTGTGTTGCAACAACCTGCGATCGTCAGGGCTTTCCCTGTTGCGTCGAACACCGCACCTTCCCAATCAGGCCCCGCGGATGCCGTTTTCAGCCAGGGTAAGATCTACAACGATCACCGCGATGTTTAGCCGAGGCTGATAGAGTTCGTGACGAAATTCCCACGAGCGGAGGAGTCTTCCCTTGGAACTTCCACAGCTCATTTTTCGTCACCACCTCGGCGCATTTTGTGCCCAAACGCGGAGAATGCGTGTTTGTTCACACTCACCGCGCGCAACTCATCTCATCCCAGGTTGTATTGTGACCCACACATTCATCTCCAGGATTGAATTGCGGCCCATACGGTAATCGCCACTCCTTTTTCGCCACGTACGATGACCCCCCCGGCCGGCTTATTTTATTCTGTGAAACATGAGACGTGAGTTGGCAAAGAGGCGACGCCGCCATGAAGTACACAGGCTGTATCCTTGTGGTTTTCATCACCGACGAGGTATATCTACCCAGGACCACTCTCCGTCTACGGTAGCCTGTTTTCGCTAGACCCTGGCTCCTCGCCGTTCCGTCTGAGATGGCGGCCGAGAAAACTTCCCCCTCTAGATCGTTCGGGGTACGGGCGATAACCAAGCGATTCAAGAACCGCGCCTCCCGGATCCTTCATCGGCTTGGGTCATTGTCTTGTACGCGACCCCAGGTCGACGAACCGGCCATCGTCCAGGTCCCCGAACCCAAACCTACTCCTGTCTCTACTCCCGAAGTCGTCGCCGACTCTGGCCCCGCACCGGACACCATCGTTATTCCAGATCTCGTCTCTCACTGTGACTTCAGCATCCATTGTAATCCCAAGGTTGAGACCGCTGTCGAAGAGTCTAAGGCGTGGCTCTTCGAGCACGGCCAGCTCGGGGAGAAACGCAAAAACGCCTTCCGAGGGCTCAAAGCAGGAGGTGAGATCCTCGCCCCCCTCTAACTCCTAAATTGATCAATCACTAACACGCCGTTCTCAGAGCTCACGTCGATGTGTTACCCCTATGCAAGTTTTGATCGGCTCAGGGTCTGCTGCGACTTTATGAACTATTTATTCCATCTGGACGACCTTTCGGACGATATGACCCATGTGGGTACTCGCAGCGTCGCAGACGATGTGATGAATACCCTATACTGCCACAACACCTACGAGAGCAGCACTCGCGTTTCTACCCTTACCCGAGAGTGAGTCACATTTCCACCACTCTTCTCGTCACGAGCAACAAACTGACTGCGATCCCACATAGCTACTGGAAACGTCTGGTTAAGGACGGTAGCCCTGGTGCTCAGCAACGTTTCATGTCCACGATGGACCTTTTCTTCCAAGCCATCACGATCCAGGCGAAGGACCGGAGGGACGGCACTATACCCGACCTCGATCCCTACATCGCAGTCCGCCGAGATACGAGCGGATGCAAACCATGCTGGGCCCTCATCGAGTATGCGAACGACCTTGACATCCCAGACGAAGTCATGGAGCACCCCGTTATGGAGGCTCTCGGGGAAGCCACTAATGACCTCGTAACGTGGTCCAACGTAAGCCCGTCCTTTCGAATGATCACTCCCGACCCCCGCTCATCACAAACCAATAACAGGACATCTTCTCTTACAATCGTGAACAAGCCAAGGGCGATACACACAATATGATTGTCATCCTCATGAAGCACCGCGGCCTGGATCTCCAGTCCGCTGTGGATTACGTCGGTAACATGTGCAAGAATTCGATCGATCGATACATCGCCGAGCGAGAGCGACTACCAAGCTGGGGCCCGGAGATAGACGAACAGGTTAAGATCTACGTTGATGGCCTTGCTGATTGGATCGTGGGCAGCCTGCATTGGTCATTTGATTCCGAGCGATACTTCGGAAAGGTCGGCCTTCAGGTAAAGGCCACGAGGAGAGTCACGTTGTACCCCCGTGCTGCTTAAGCACCCCCCATGCGTTTTTTATTCGGCTTCGCGTCTTCTGCTTCCATTCGAATTTAGACTCCCATTGAACTTCCGTGACTTGACATGCACGCTATGTCGTTGATTTGTTTATCCCCCGCTGTCGTTTTCCCGCTCTTCTCGGACTCATATCTCTCTATCTCTTCATTACTATTACCTTATTTGCACACTTGTATACCCTGTAATCGTACTTGTCCGTAGTTCGCCTTATCATATTTGTGGTGGTGTATTAGATGAACCAGGGTGATGTCGCAATTTCAGTGATCTACGAAGTCGAACCGAACCCACTCCACTCCTCATGCTCGTATTCTTTCTTGCTGCGCCTCTTACCCTTCCCCCTTGACAGGTCGGATCGAGCGGTAGTTTTCTTGACACCGAGCATGATTCCGTGACCTGTGCGCAGTGGTGAAGGGTTCCATTGAGCACAGGTTTGGTCTCCACAACGACAAATGACTAGCTCACTTTCACCGGCTAGCAGCTCGTGTGCGATAGGATTGCTTCCAGAGGTGACGTACCGTTTTGAAACCCCTTGTGCGAGTATCGGCTGTATCAGAAGCTGTTTCAGCTGCAGTTTTTGATCCTTAACCCTCGCGTCGGTGGCCTTCCGACGTTTTGTCGGACCGGTCGGTTTCGTTTCCCCATCACTGGGCGGTCGGCGCGGTTCAAACACTGGTAGGCAAACGGGGTGGGGGCGTGCGTACCTGTCAGCGAAATCTGAATCGAGTTCGATCCCCATCGCGTCGGCAGTCTCCTGGAGCCAATTCTTTTCGTGCTTCTCTTTCTTCACCTTATGCTGGGCGACATCTATCTGCCTCGCGAGTTGGACACGAGCCTTCAGCTTGTCGAGCATGTACAACTCAATGTTCATCTGCGGTATCTCGCCTCCATCTGTGCACGGGCCACGGTCTCAATTCTGATTCGTATGAATGGGATGTCCGGCAACGCACCGCGATTTAGGCTGGTTAGGAGGGCACCTAACACCTTGCGTTCGTCCGGTGCGCACATGATTAAACTGAACCCTTGCCTCATCGCACGCGCGGTCCTCCCATTCCTATGCACATACGTGTCTGCAGACCTCGGGATTTGGTAATGTATAACGTGGTCGACGGACGGAATATCGAGGCCCCTCGCCGCTATGTCTGTCGCCAGCAAGACCGAATTCGGCGTGGATTTAAAACGTTCGAGGTTTTTTAACCGTTGTTTTTGCTCCAGCTGCGAATGCAGAGGGTACGTTTTGAGTTCCAGAAGGTCTAGGAGGGGTGCCAGTCGCCGGATGCCATCGATGGACGAAAGGAAAACTAGCGACCGCCCAGGATACCTTAGGAGGAAGTAGTATAGGTACGTGTCCTGCGGCGTGGGTTGTGAGCGGCGTTGAATCGGAAAACATAGGCGACCCACTTTATCTGCGGACAGGCACTCTATCTGGCTCTCCTGTAATGAAGGCACAACACCGCCCTCAGGGCTAAGGTTTATTATTTCCGGTTCCGGGTCTCGGAAGTCTAGACGCTCCAATAGGTCCTCTATCCAAACTTCAGTTACAAAACATGTCTCGCTGGGACCGTTCTCACCCAGAGTGGTCAACGGTTTTGAGTTCTTCCCGCTCTTACGTGGTTTTGCGCGCTTCTTGAGATTCCGCTGAAGGTCCTTGCTGAGGGTGGCCGAGAAGACAAGGGTCTGCAGAGCGTCCCTCGAAGAATCGGCCGCTGGCTCATCTTCCAGTGAAGGGTCGTGCTGGTCTTCGCTACATCGCTGCCATTAGGGTAGTTGCAATATGGCGCCGGTGGACTAACTGATATTGCCGCAAGGTGAGGCGTAGAATGTTGTCGAGCTCGGCGAAGTGTCCAACCTCGATCATCCTGTCCGCCTCGTCCAGAACGAGAAAATCGAGAGATTTTATATCGTTCGCCAGTTCGCCTTCCTATCGCCGAATCAGAAGTGCTCCACCGAAGGCTGGACGTTGCGTACTTCCTGCATAATGTCCCAGAGTCGACCTGGTGTGGCAACGAGGACGTCTACTCCGCGCGACAGTATTCGTTTCTGTTTATGGGGCGATATCCCACCAACGATAGCGGCAACGCTTACGAGGGGAGGTGGCTTGGGTACTTTCGGGTCGTCTGAGGTGGCTCGTTCCTTGGGCGCGTCAACATCGTTTAGGCAGGCGTTCAAGTGCGATGATATTTGGAGTGCGAGCTCGCGAGTAGGGGCTAAGATCAACGCGCGAACTGGTCTGCGGGTCCCCGAGGTTGGGCGCTTCCTCCCTGAAAGGAGCTTGTGTAGGACAGGTAATCCATACGCAAGAGTTTTTCCCGATCCCTGTGCCGACGTAGGTGTTTGACGAGAGTTAGCGAAGGTGATCACGCACCGTTTCTGCCACGGCTACGACGTCCCTCCCTTGCAAGGCAGGAGGAAGGGCTTTTGATTGAATAGGCGTGGGTTTCGTGAAGGACTGGTAGTGTATCGCTCGTAGGAGTTGATCATGGAGCTCGAAAGCGTCCCATTCAGGCAGCAGCCCACGCGCAGAACGATCTGGGGGAGTGCCTCTTTCTGTATCCTCGTCGGACATGTCGGGAAAGCTAGGTGCGCCTGCAGCTTGCCCCCCCGGCGGACGAGAGGTCGCGGCTATTTGGGGTACATCCAATATCTAGACACGCACTTAGGGTAAGCGCCAGAATAACACCGAGGATGACATACCTTGAATGTGGTAACTCTCCCCTGGGGTGTCTCCTCGTAAACGACCTGAACGTTATCAACTTCTTCCAAATCGAGTATGCCATCATCGTCCGTGGTCCCGAAGATGCCTGCGCGTGAAAGTGTTTTCCATGGCAGAGCGTCGACGGTCGCCGAGGATCCAGAAATAGTCTTCGCCTTTTTCCGAGCCTTTGTCGCGGGCTTGAATTCGGAGTAAGTCTTGCGTTTGAGAGAGGAAACCATTTTGGTGTTCTGTGCGGACTCTGTTGCAAAATTACAAAGTTCCTGCCATTCATCCGATCGTGGCTGACAATGGGTCGCGTTTCCCACGATCGCTCATCCGCTCGAATCGTCCGATTCTGGCAACTGGTCCCAGGGATCACAAGCGCGGGGCGGTGTCAAAACAACACTGAAAAAACGACATCATTGACGCAGGGGCTAAGGTAAAATTGGCATCAAAGTTGAGAAGTCCTGGTCCAAGTGAAGCTGTGTTCTGACCTCATTGAGTTGCGGCTTGCCCGGTGATGGAAGGTCTTTGCACCGAGGATGAAACGTTCATGCGGGTGATATAATTCTAACGTTTAGGGTCTGGCCAATGCTCACAATAAGTTCCCATAATGTGCAGCTGGCCATTGTCCGACCAAGCGGTGGACAATAGACAATTTCCATTTTGGGACAAAGATGTGATCACGTGCCGCGAGTTCAATGGGTGACCGCACCGGTCGATCTCCATTGTCCAGCAGTATGAAAAGCAAAGGTGCGCGGACGTTTTGTCTCCTTGTCTTTCCTTGTTCTTCTCTCTCAGGTCGCCTCGTACTTTCCTGTATCCACTTTGCGCCATGAGTAAGTCTCTTCCGAGGCTACCGGACGTGGTCGCCTTCAACTCACCTTCACCTCTAGATAATTTCCACCGACATGAGAGAAACGATCCTCGGATTATTGCCTGCTTTAACTCAAAGGTCCTACCTTCACTTCCTGAAGAAGACGAATCATGCGAACGAAGAAGCAGAGTCTTCCGCTCCGACGTTTCGTTCGACGAGTCTTTCTTCTCATCTCCACCTCGCCGTGCCCCCCAACCACCTCAACATTCCGCATCTGGAGACATCAAACTATCCCTGGCTGGGAAATCTTTCAACTTCCCCTCACCCCCTCTCGAGGGATGCACGGTCTCATTAACACGTACCCCAGCCACCAAAGTCATACCAATGCGCTTCCGCAAACGAGCTCATTCCCCTGCTTCGTCCATCTCAAGCGCTGCCTCTTCGTCTTCCAGCGACGACACCGTTGGTCAACCACCACTTACCCCCAATACCTCCGATGATGAGCACATCCCTACATCCCTCTCCGTCACCGCTCCAAACCCAAAGAGGTTGTCTGTCTTATTCGCCAAGTCGACCCCAGACTTGCGACCACCGAGCCCCAAAATTGCTTCCGTCGAGGAACTGCCAGAAGAGGATGGAGAGGAAGCCGAATGGCTCACGCAGGAAATGCAGGACTTCGTGACCCTCTCCTCCTCTCGCTCCGCTTCCGAGGACAACTTGTCATCCCGGCCAGAGTCATTCTTGCCGCCTCTTCGGATGTCGAATTCCTTTAAGGGATTATCCTCTCCGGTTGGCCCAAGCGCTCAGCTCGACCCAACCTTCCACTTCTGCCAGCAGAAGAATCGCACTTTCGTCATTCCATCACGTCCTCCGCCCCCTCCTCCGATTCAAATCTGCCCTGCATCCCCCCTCGACAATGTTTTCGCTGTCTCATCGCCCTGCCTCTCCACCATCCCGACCCCACCAATCTCAAGCCGACCTCCTCCTCGCTCTTCCATCCCTTGTGATGTGGATGAGCTGATGCAAATGGATGCGGACGACTTCGACCTTCTCGAGGACGACCTGGCTGAGGCCTGCGATTCTTACTCCCAGTCTCCTTTCAGCTCTATCTTTGATGCGTACCACAGTCCACCTGGCGCTTCAGTTGGATTCAGTATGGACGACCTGCCAACCACCCCTTCCAGCTTCGCATTCTCCGATGAATCTAATCACTACGACATCCCTCGTTCCCCGTTGCGTCGCAGCAGCTCAACAATCTCAACTTCGTCTTCTGCCACTAGGCGGTTACGGTCAAAGTGGTCTACCTCCACTCTCGGGTCTATCTATAACAACCAACCTCAGTCCCCTTCCTGGATGTCCAAGTTTTCGTTCAAGAAGGGTCACAACAAGGAGAAGGCTGTGCCTTCTGTTTCTACTTTTTCTTCGCCTTCAAAGTCCTCGAAGAAGGAGAAGCGTCGAAAGTTCACTGGAGCTGATATCGTCGTTCGTCATAGTTACGAATCAGACGTCACTCATGTCGGAAGGCAGGATAGCCGGAGCCCTCGGACCAGCTCGGAGAGCGCCGAGAGCAGCCCTTCTCCTGGATTGAGGAGGAAGCCTATCCCCGTCGAGATCTTCATGAAGCAGTGAAAATCCGCCCCCTTCATTTCATCATCAATTTGTTACTTCCTTCACGCCTGCTGTATCTCTACCACCATCGTTCCTATCTACCCCCCGGGTTTGCACTGTATTTATCCCTTCGACGCATTCTTGTACATTCTTTATCTATCCTACCATCCCCTACTTCGTGGGTTAGAACCCCTTCAAAGGGCGCATTTCTATCTCCTTTTCGATAATCTCTTGGCCGACGTTTCTCGCCGCCTTCGAACCCATTTTTTTCTCTCCTTCATACAACCCAGATAATGATCGCCCACCCATGTATTCACACTCGTTGTTTTTATAGTTTCGTCACGATATCACAATAATGGCAAAGAATACGTTTCAGACCATTTTTCGAGTGAATTGAACGATTTTCAGCTGACCCAGTTCATTCATCGCGGGCTAACGTCCCGTACGACAACAGTGCCTTGACCCCTCCGACCCCCGGCTTCGGATGGCCGCGCGGGGATCGGATGAGCCGGCATTGACTCCCTTCTGCGTGAGCTTAATGGAAATGTCAGGGTTAGATCTCCACGCTATTCTCAGCCATCACTTTTCTTATATCAAAACAATTGAGGATCGTGGCGAGGGTGATCTAGGTGGGCTTATCGGCGAAGTAGAGGCCCTGGCGGAGGCGCGCACGGTCCCTGTGCCAAACCCAAAAGGAATGCCGGCAGTGCTGGAACTCGTACGGTTCTCTCCATCATTGAGGGGCCTTTCAGCATCAGATGTGCATGGAGAAGGGTAAAGGTCCCGGGCCCTTGTTATGGTCCCTGCGTAGAATACGTCAGAGGTCTCATTTCGTGAATGACTGAGAGACTGACCAAGTACGGCCCGGAAGGGCGGGCTTTGGGCGTTTCATCTCGGGACGCAATGTAAGGTCAGCTGACTGAGCGGAATTGCAGGGTCCAACCTCAAGACCCCCTTGACCATCACGGTGATGTGTTGTGTTTTTGGCTGGTCGGCGAAACGAGGCGGTCATTCGAAACTGACGAAAGCACCTTGTGGGGTTAAGCCTCTGTGTGTCCTTGTGCACGAGAGTGCAGGGTCGTCGTCATTACAGACGCAGAGAGGAAGCCGGGGTCTGAAACGCCTCACATTAACCTCGGAGGTCTTGACATTATATTGAGAGTCATATCGCGTTTACACCGCCTACTGGTCTGCCGGCGGCCCGTAAACCTTGCTAGTAGAGTAGGACTTGCCCGAGTATAAAGAAGGTGTAGGGGTCCCTCCCGTTCTGGAAAACGTGGAGACGAAAGGTCACCAGGCCCGCCCTTCGTCCCGCACAAGTCGGCTCAGGAGCGGAAAACTGTCGCGAACGGCCCCCCGCCCGTCCCACCTCCTGGACCGGCCCACGTGCTTCGCTGATTACCGTTAATTTCCAGGTGACGCGAGGAGAAAGACCAGCTTACAGGGTGGGAAGTTAACCACCGTGAACACGTTCGGTTCTGGTGTCAATGCGGATTATTCCGTGACCTAGCCGCTCCACCACTTTCACCGTTGAGTCGCCCGTTCTGACTCGGAAAACGTAGGCCAATAACAATACAGTAGAGCCTGCAGTCCTAGATGCGTTTTTAATACTTACGAAATGGATGTGGGCCTGAAACGGAAGGCTTACCCCCCGAAATTCTTCATGAATCTCTCCGAGGTATACAGCAACCTGCAGGCAAGTCGCCTGGACTCCCTCTCTCCCAAGGTCAGAATTTGCAGATCGCTTGGACCTACACACTGAGCGAAAAGCTCCCGAAATCATCCGAAGCGAGGGAGGCCTAGTCTGCGATTCCAGTTCACGCTGGCGGGGGTCAGGCCTACTTGATGGGCCGCAAGAATGGAAGACGCACGCTTCACCTGCCGTGACAAAGGCGGGACGATCAGGATGGAGATTACCTGCATCGGGTCTCGTCGATCCTCTTGGCGTGAAAGGGTGGTGACCGCAGAGGCAAAACTCAGTTATCGAGCAGACCGTTGGCTCGAATGTCAATGTAGGTGAGACCACCCTCGAGTAGGTTTCTGTGGGACGAGATTGATGGGCGTGATCCAACGTACATTGTTCCGTTATGTATTCGCCATCGTACGTCCGCCGGGATCCGATCTGGTTTCTGGCAACGCCAGGGGTCCCGTCGAAAAGGGCTGAGCGACACGACGCGACGAACGGAATAGCAGAACGAGACGAAAACGACAAAGGCTAAGATGTTCCAGAGGTAAAAGTCGGCAGCCGAGGGCCTTGACAATGGACTGGCTCCGGCCCGCCCTATCGCCAGTAGTGATAACGCTGCATGCTCACTCCGGTTAGTCGTTGAAAGAGATCTTTTGTGGGGGACCCGAGGCGGACCGAGACCGATTGTAGCAATGCGCATTATTTTTGTTTCTGATGGGGCGATGGGAATGGGATGCGGTGTAGTTGGTTTGATCGTGGTGGCCCCTCGAGCCTTCTTTCGTCTCCGACCTTGACGATGTCGACAAAGGACGCCCCAGAACAGTCCAAACAGAGGCCGGCCGGCTCAGGTCGCCTACCCTCTCTCAACCAACTTGCGGCCAGGATAAACCTCAACAACGGAGCATCCGCCTCCAACAATGCCAACCTCCCGAATCGTCCACGACTCGCTGCATCTTTGTTGCGCACAGGGTCGACAACCTCTCTATCTACCGTCGCAACTAACGATTCCACTGCGGTCAATGTATCGTCTACGCGGCCTGCTTCTCCAGGCTCGACCATCTCTGCGCCAGGATCGAACCCGGGGTCTGTAACGGACGAGTCCTTCGAGCACGGAGACGACCAACTCACTGCCGAGAAACTCGAGAAACTTGAAAAAGATACGGAAGACTCCCCACCCGTTGTGACCGTAAAGAAGGCGAGGGTGGGATACAAGAATATCCCGAACCTGGAGACCATCGCTGCCAGGCTCGCCATCTCTCGCCAACTAAGTATCGACGGCAGCGCCAAGCCACCTGAACCTGAAACCATCGAGGATCCGAAGACTCCAGGTCTTCGGGTTACTGCTCCCGAGCATCCACTGGAATATCCCTGGTCAGCCTCCGAAGCCTCTGATAACAGCCTTTCGTGATCCCCCAACACTCACGTATCGCTACTTTCAGGACATTGTTCTACGATACCAAGAGCAATAAGCTGGCCACCCCCTTGGTCAGCGCCACGGAAGGCCTGCCTTCTGCCCACTTCCTCGCCCCAGAGTCAGACGAATACGAGGCTGGTCTGACCGTTATCGGCGATTTTGATACGGTGGAGACCTTCTGTAGGTATTTTAACTGGCTGAAGCCCCCGTCGAAGCTGGAGAAGAACTCCAACTACCATCTCTTCAAAAAGGGGATAAAACCGATGTGGGAGGACGAAGCTAACGCGAACGGCGGCAAATGGGTTTTGACCATGAAGAACAACCCTCAGTTACTAGACCGTTGTTGGAATTGGCTTGCTATGGCGCTGGTTGGGGAAGATCTGGATGAGGGTGACGAGATTTGTGGTGCCGTCGTCAGTCTACGAAGCAAAGTGGACCGCATACAGCTGTGGACGCGGTCCAAAGATGATGTCGAGAAGATCAATGGTATCGGAAGGAAGATGGTGAAACTTCTGGATGTTTCAGAAGCTGATAGCATCGGGTTTGAATTCCAGGTTTGACCACATCCCCGCCCTCTCCGTGATGACTTGCTTACGCTGAGGACCGACAGTATAACAGCGACGACCGTCCACAACCGAACAAATTCCTCTCCATCCAAGCAGTTCCCACATCAACCTACCGTACCACCTTCACCCACACCAAAACCCATTCCTCCGGCGGGGGAGAGAGTCCAGTCAGCGTTGTGCCAGGTGGCGCGTTCGCCCACTTCTCCGGTGGGGCAATGGGTGGTGCTGGGGCCGGTTGGCGAGGAAAGAAAGCTTAATTCGAGGGAATCCAGGTGTATGATATGGAAAGTGGCAGTACAAACTCATCTCAACATCATCCCCTATATATTCTTGACCCTAGCGTGTTCCTATCTGGGTAAATGTACCAGTCAGTCCGTGAAGGGCTCCATTATTACGATATACCAAAAATGCACGAAACAAAATAACCGACTCGGTGGGTATAGGAGGATACTACAAACGCTATGACTCCGTCCCCAGTTTCTCAAACCATGTACCTTTGGGCCTTCGTGGTATACCGGCGAGCGAGGGCGAGGGCGAGGAAGGCTTGTAGAAGAAGTCCGCAGTGTTGGACACATAAAAGATCCGATAGGTTCGGACGCAAATCTTCATCTCCAGTGCATTACCTGCGATGACTTCAGGGGCAGGTTGATCGGGAGTGATCGCGCGATTCCTATGAGTGTAAACGTGTAAAAAAGTTTCACGAGGGCGGCTGAGGTAGTCCCACCTTCGGAGGAATGGAAGTTTGTTCTTGCATCCCGTCAAGCCCTTTGTGGGGATTTCCTGCGATGGGGGGGTGGGCGGTTGGAACGACAGTGGTGAGAGCGCTACTTACCGAGGTGTACGAGGCGATGTACGATCTCCACCTATCAATGTAGACTTCGGGGTCCTCCTGGTTCGGATCGTCCTTCCCCAGCAGTTGGACAGTGAAAACGTTCAAGCGTGGGAGCTGTGATTTAGCCCGACGAGAAGCGGTTATCAGCAGATGTTCGGGTGCTCTGGGAGGACTGCACACACCGTTTCGATCCGGAAGAGGTGTTCAAGGTCTCCTAAGATGTGTGCTGCAGTTTCACGATAGTGTACCTCATCGCTTGGTTGTTGTCCCTCCTTCTTGAATAAGTTGTACAGGTCTTGGGTCTTCGCATCAGTGAAGATTGTCTGGACCTGGCCTATTGTTAGCCAAGCGAAGCCATTGATGGGGGATGGACGATTTCACGCACTTGCTTGACGATTGATCCGATAACTTTGTCCACCGTGAAGATCTTATACGCCTCCTGCAGGTCGTGGGTTAGCTCCCGAGAGGGGCAAGCCATCGGGAAAAGTTACCCTGGGTCCAAACATGAATCGCATCTGGTCCTCGAACAACGGGACTTCGATCTCGTTGTCGAACAGCTTTTCACACGACTCCAGCAAAAACTCGTAGAAATGGGCCGCATCGGCGAACCGTTCATCGTCGGCAGATAACCCAATTCCAGCGGCGGCCGCGGGATTCGTCTTTCTTGGACCAGCTTTTGCGAGCTTCGCTCCGAGAGTCTTGAAGATCAGGAGTCTTGAATAAAGCAGCTGGATTTCAAAGTTAAACGTGACTGAGATGGAACCACGGGAACGTTTACCTCGAGTAGACGTAGCAATACATAAAATGTTGTGTTGCAGAAGAGCGGACCCGGGCTAGTCTCTTGTCCAGTACTCTGCACCTGTGGATCAGCGTTCGACGTGGAAACTGTCTGGCTCGGTCCTGCGCGATCCTTATTTTTCGCCTTTGCTTGGTCGTTGAGCAACTTCTTCCGCAAATCGCCCCCGCCAGACCCGTTGGCACCTTTTCGGCCGCCCCTCCCCGATTTGGAGCTGTTCCCGGCATCCTCCTCCGATCCACTCCCGATATCATCGCTGATATCTTCTGGCTCCAAAGCAGTGAAGACGGAGTTAAATGCAGCGGTGTCGAGCTTGAAGAACGATGGAACGAAGGTGCGAAGGAACCCTTCAACTCGCTTACGCTCTCCAGGAGATAGTTGTCCAGTGGTTCGGTCGAGGAAGGAGAAAACGAGCTTCAACGCGTCTTGTAAGACTGAGACATCCTCAGCCGCGAACTCTAGTTGATGCGTTGGCGAGATGCGAGTGAACAAGGGGTCGATATAAGCAGCTCGCTTCGCAACTTGCTCCGCACGTGCAGCCTCGATTTGGTTGATAAAAGCCTTAGGAGTAGTTGCCTTCTTGTCGGACGCCTTGAAAACGATGCCCTGGTGGTCCAATGACTTGTAGTAATTTCGGGCGTCGACCTCTCTCCAGACCTTGTTCCATTCACGTTGAGCGCGCTTCCACTCTTCTTCCTTCTGTTTGAGGCGGGCAAGTACAACGGGGATTGAAACAGCCGGGGAATCTTGCATGGCACGGATCACTTCTTCACCGACCTCGCGTCCGTAGATCTTCCGGATGACACGATGGTGAATGCTCTTTCCGGCTCCGCCGAAGTTCGGTTTCAGTTTGAATTGGCCACGGTCTTCGGGATTGAGTTGGGAAATCTTGTTGTTTATGGGTTCCAGTAAGCCGATGGTCTTGACGATGGCTTCAATGTGGAAATCATATTCGTGGCGCTCCTCTTCACTCCGGTGCAGGGCCTCCTCGTAGATGTTCTTCTTGTGAGCCATGAAACCGGAATCTTCGCTAGCAAAAGAGGGTCGAGAAACCCACTCGTCGTTGAGAACCGATTTGCACATTGCATCCCGCCCCGAGCAAGTGACGTTGGTGTCCTAAGTGAGGTTTAGTCGAGCTCCGATGCAAATGCGTCTGAAACGTACCGATCCTGGCAGCTTAACGTAACTACCAATTGAGGTACCAGAGCGAGGGCGACGGATCTTTTGTTGGTCACTCCCAGAGGCGGGCCAGAAGTGGTCTTCGATTGCGTAGAGTTCTCGCCTTTCGTCCCATCCCAGAATGGCTTTTAGCTGCATCATCAATTCTCCCTCACCGAGGTATGTCCGAGCCTCCTTCAAGAGTCTCGCCGAGTCGATAAACTCTTGGGTAAAAAGGTTGATGAGCTTGAGGAACTCGTTGTGGGTAGTCTGATTATCCAGATGCCTCCGGACGCGTTCGAAGAAGTTGTTTTCGTCGTAAGGAACTTCTGGGGGGCGCATTCTGGGATCCTCGCGTTTGCTTTTGTGCCTCTGCTGGCGGAGTTAAGTTTGAGTAACGCCCCGAACAACGTGAACGGACCTTGCTGGAGCTAGCTTTACCACTTCCGTCTCTCTCTTTCTCCTTGTCCTTCCGCTTCCGCTTCTGGGGCAAAGATTGACCCTCCTGCTTTAGCTTAATCCCCTTTTGCTCAATCGAAGCTTCCAGTTCCTCAATCGGTATCGGGTCTTCACCCAGGAACTCCCATAGCCCAGTCATGAGATCTGGAGCGTCGTGCAAAAGCTTGTGGACCCGGAGCATAACGTCACCCTGCAATCTACGCTGTGAGCTGCTCAACATTGGGGGGTGGAGCAAAGAGAGAACCTCTTTCTCCATCAGTGCAGGGTCGTTCCTCGTCGACAAAATGTCGAGAAACTTCCTATACCTGTCCGGTTCGTCCAAAAATCGAGACTTTATCTTCTGCACGTAGTCCAAGGCCGGTTGGATGTCTTCAACAATGGGAGCGGAGGGGGTCCGGACGATGGTAGTGTCGGTGACATTGCCGCCTGGAGTGGCCACGCGGACACAATGGGCATTCCGGTCCTTGGGATCTTGCGTGACCGTGATCTGGTATCCGTATGGTAGGAAGGTATTGAACTCGCTGATGAGGAGGGGGTGACCGTGAAAGAGATGGGCCACTCTCTGGATGACGCCGGGTGTGTCGATCCTAACCTCGGGTCAGCAAAACGCGAGCTGAAGGGCAACAGCACTTACAGTTGACCCTTGAAGTCCTTCATGATATCCAGAAATAAGTTGTACACGTCCGGCTTGTGTTGAAACTGAACTTTTACGGCATTGAGATAGCTGAGGGCATCCTTGACGTTCAGAGGACGTTCGGGAGGGGCCTTCCCAACGATGGGCCCCGGGTGCATCAAAGGCGGCGATTCTGTCATTACGACGTCCACAGGTTCTGGCTGCGCCGCCGTGGATGGCCCAGCGCCGGGTTCCGCCATCGAGTTTGTCGGGGGATGGATGATGCAAGGACAAGTCTGATCGCCCGGTGTCACGTGCATGCGATCACCCTCAATTTTCCCTTGGTCGTGGCTTTGGGGAGTGCGGCAAAAAAAAAAAAAGTGAACGTGAT
>Ga0307511_10000194_pt1 | contig 60345 bp, 55 predicted proteins | sample 13_EM_MG_FD_200266 | JGI IMG/M metagenome (GOLD analysis project Ga0307511, IMG submission 200266) | Populus trichocarpa ectomycorrhiza microbial communities from riparian zone in the Pacific Northwest, United States - 13_EM | ecosystem: Host-associated > Plants > Roots > Unclassified | place... | reverse complement strand
ACGGGCCGCCCCGCCACAACGCCAGCCCCTCTCGTGGCCGGCCCTCGGCCACCGCCCGCTCGAACTCCGCCGCGTCCAGCACCGTCGGCGGGACCTCCAGCCGGTAGCCGGTCGGATGCGAGCCGACGGCCTCCCGGCCGATGGCCCGGCGCAGCCGCGCCACCAGCGACTGCAATGCCGCCCCGGGCTCCGCCGGCGCCGACTCCGGCCACAGGTCGGCGATCAGCCGGTCGGTCGTGACGATCCGCCCCGCGTCCACGGCCAGCCGCACCAGCAGCAGCCGCAGCATCGGCCCGCCGACCTCGACCCGCTCGCCGCCCGCCCCGCGCGCCTCCAGCTCGCCGAGCACCCCCACCCACACCCCGCCCATTCAACCCGCGGGGGTCAGCGTGGCGGCCTCGGCGCGCATGCCCAGGACGATGGTCGCAACGGAGTCGGCGAACGTCTCGGCGCTGCTGGGATGGCCGTCGGGGAACCACGGCTCCAGCGCCGCGTCGGCCCGCGCGGTCTGCTCCTGGAGCACGTAGCCGGTGACGTAGCTGGAGACGATGTCGCCCCAGCGGGCGGCGACGGGCATCGGGATGCCCTGGCGGGCGAACCGGTCCAGGCCGCGGGCCATCTGCTCGACCCCGGAGTGGTTGACGGTGACGTGCGCGGCGACCAGCCGGGCCCCGTCGCGGTGGGCGAGCATGGCGTCGCGCAGGCGGTGCGCGTATTCGACGAGGTCGTCGGCCCAGTCCGTGTCGCGGTCCGGCTCGGGGTCGGCGAACACCGGCCGCAGCACCAGCGCGGTGACGGCGGCCAGCAGCTCCTGCTTGCTCTTGACATGCCAGTACAGGGCGCCGCGCTGCACGCCGAGCCGGTCGGTGAGCGCCCGCGTGGTGAAGGCGTCCAGCCCCACCTCGTCCAGCAGCTCCAGCGCGGCCTCGACCACCTGTTCCCGTCGCAGCGGCATCCGTGTCCTCCCCAAGCCCTTGACGGGAGGAGTCTACCCATCGTAGCTTGAGCAGCGCTCAATTGAGCGCCGCTCAAGACGATCAAGGGGGAGTGGACGATGCGAGTGCTGTGCACAGCTGTGCCCGGAAGTGGGCTTTTCCTGCCGACCGTGCCGCTGGCCTGGGCTTTGAGGGCCGCCGGTCACGAGGTGCTGCTGCTCAACAACGGCGCCGGGGCCCGTGCGGCCGCCGGGGCCGGCCTGCCGGTGGTGGACCCGCTGCCGGAGCGCGACCTGTGGGCGGAGTTCATGGCCGTCGTCACCGGCATGATCAAGAACGGCAACGTCCAGGCCGAGCGGGGCGGCTTCGGCTGGTTCGGCGAGCAGATGATCGACGGCATGCTGCCGGTCGCCCGGGCCTTCCGGCCGGACCTGGTGATCACCACCGCCGAGCAGGGCGCGGGCCGGCTGATCGCCGCCGACCTGGGCGTGCCGCTGGTCGAGCAGGGCATCCGGCTGGGCTGGGCCGGCCTGGACGACCACGTGGTCGAAGCGCGCCAGGAGATCGCCGACTACCTCGAGCCGACCAGGGGGCGGCTCGGGCTGGTGGACGCGCCCGTCAACCCGGTGGCCACCGTCGACGTCCGCCCGCCGAGTATGGGCGGTGTCGCGACCAACAGCCAGTTCCTGATGCGGTACGTCCCGTACAACGAGTCCCGCGTGGTGCCGGGCTGGGTGACGCTGCCGCCGAGCCGGCCACGGGTCTGCGTCACCCTGGGCAGCGTGCTGCCGGCCCTGGGCGGCGTCGGGGCGCTGCGGGCCATCCTGGCTGATCTGTCCACAATGGACATCGAGGTCCTGTTGGCGCTGGGTGACATCGACCTGTCGGAGCTGGACCCGCTGCCGGCCAACGTGCGGCCGCTGGGCTGGATGCCGCTGAACGCTCTGATGCCGACGTGCGACGCGATCGTGCACCACGGCGGCTCGGCCACGGTGATGACGCCGCTGGCCTACGGTGTGCCGCAGGTCTGTCTGCCCAAGTTCGCCGACCAGCCGCTCAACGCCAAGCTGATGGCCGACCGCGGCGTCGGATTGACCGTCAACGAGCCGGAAGAGGTCGGCGAGGCGCTGTCCCAGGTGCTGGAACAGGCCAAGTTCCGCGAGACCGCCGCCGACGTGCGGGACGAGATCGCCTGGCAGCCCAGCCCGGCCGAGGTGGTGGGCAGGCTGGCGAAACTGGTGTAGCCGTCGCTAGGCTCGGCGGGCCGATGGTTCGCCGGGCCGGCCAGGTCCGTCGAGGCAACAGGGAACCCGGTGCGAATCCGGGACTGCCCCGCAGCGGTGAGCGGGAACGACCGCCGTCAGAAAGCACTGGACCGCCAGGTCTGGGAAGCGACGGCCAGTAGGTCCGAGAGATCGGGTGCCCGCGAGTCCGAATACCTGCCACCGGTGCGCGGGCCGCCCGGCCCGCGCGTGATCCGGGGCCTCTCGGGTGGGCTCGCGCGGATGTGGTTGTCCTCGCGCGCCCTTCGACGCCCACGTGCTCGCGAGGGAGAGAGCAGTGGACACCACCTTCACCACCACGGTTCTGGGCTATCCGCGGATCGGCCCGCGCCGGGAGCTCAAGCGCGCGGTCGAGTCGTACTGGGCCGGGCGCATCGGCGTCGAGGAGCTCCAGCGGGTCGCGGCCGAGCTGCGCCGGGACACCTGGGCCCAGCTGGCCGAGTCGCTGGACTCGGTGCCGAGCAACACGTTCTCGTTCTACGACCAGGTGCTCGACGCCGCTGTGCTGTTCGACGCGGTGCCGCAACGGTTTCGCGACCTGGGTCTGTCCGATGTGGACACGTACTTCGCGATGGCCCGCGGCCGGGACGGCGCGGCGGCGATGGAACTGACCAAGTGGTTCGACAGCAACTACCACTATCTGGTGCCGGAACTGTCGCCGGACACCGAGTTCCGGCTGGCCGGCGACAAGCCGGTGGCCGAGTTCACCGAGGCGCTGCGGCAAGGCGTGCCGACCCGGCCGGTGCTGCTCGGCCCGGTCACGTTCCTCAAGCTGGCCAAGCCGTTCCTGCCGAAGCTGCTGGACGGCCTGCTCGACTGCTACGCCGAGCTGCTGGGCCGGCTGGCCGGCGCCGGCGCCGAATGGGTGCAGCTGGACGAGCCGGCCGGTGTGCCGGATCTGCTCAAGCACGCGTACGAGCGGCTCGGCGCGCTGACCGAGCGGCCCAAGCTGCTGGTCACCGGCGAGGTGCTGCCGGCGCTGGCCGACGCGCCGGTCGAGGGGCTGGGCGTCGACTTCGTCACCAATCCGGGCCTGGCCGACCGCGTCCCGGGCCTGCTCGGCCTGCGGGACAAGCTGCTGGTCGCCGGCGTCGTCGACGGCCGCAACGTCTGGCGTACTGACCTGCGCAAGGCGGCGGCGCTGGGTGCGTCGCTGCTCGGCTCCGTCGGCTCGCTGGCCGTGTCCTCCTCGTCCTCGCTGCTGCACGTCCCGTACGACCTGGACGCGGAAACCGCGCTGCCGCAGGAGGTTCGCGACCGGCTGGCCTTCGCCAAGCAGAAGGTCGCCGAGATCAAGGCCCTCGGCCAGGCGCTGCGCGACGGCGTCCCGCTGCCGGAGCCGGCCCAGGTCACCCCGCTGCGTAACGAAAAGACGCGCGAGCGCCTGTCCGCGCTGCGGCCCGAGGACCGCAGTCGGGCCGACTACGACATCCGCGTCGCCGCCCAGCAGGAGCGGCTCGGCCTGCCGGCGCTGGCCACCACCACGATCGGCTCGTTCCCGCAGACCGGCGACATCCGCAAGGCCCGCGCCCAGGTTCGGGCCGGCTCGCTCACCGAGCAGCAGTACGACGAGCGGATGCGGGCCGAGATCGAGCGGGTGATTCGGCTCCAGGAGGAGATCGGCCTCGACGTCCTCGTGCACGGCGAGCCCGAGCGCAACGACATGGTGCAGTACTTCGCCGAGAACCTGGACGGCTTCGCCACCACCGAACTGGGCTGGGTGCAGTCCTACGGCTCGCGCTGCGTGCGGCCGCCGATCCTGCACGGCGACGTCAGCCGGCCGCGGCCGATGACCGTGGAGTGGAGCAAGTACGCCCAGTCGCTGACCGACAAGCCGGTCAAGGGCATGCTCACCGGTCCCGTCACCATCCTGGCCTGGTCCTTCGTCCGCGACGACCAGCCGCTCGGCCAGACGGCCGACCAGGTGGCGCTGGCGCTGCGGGACGAGATCGCCGACCTGGAGGCGGCCGGCATCGGCGTGGTCCAGGTGGACGAGCCGGCGCTGCGGGAAACCTTGCCGCTGCGGGAGGAAGACCGCCCGGCCTACCTGAGGTGGGCCGTGGACTCCTTCCGTCTGGCCACTGCCGGGGCCGCGGTCAGCACGCAGATCCACACCCACCTGTGCTACTCGGAATTCGGCGATGTGATCACCGCGATCGACGGCCTCGACGCCGACGTGACGACGATCGAGGCCGCCCGCTCCAAGATGGAGGTGCTGGCGGACCTCCGCGCCATCGGCTTCCGCCGCGGCGTCGGCCCGGGGGTGTACGACATCCACTCGCCGCTGGTGCCGGACGAGGAGCAGGTCGTCGGGCTGCTGCGGGCCGCTTTGGACGCGGTGCCGCGGGAACGGCTGTGGGTCAACCCGGACTGCGGTCTGAAGACCCGTGGCTACGGCGAGGTCGACCCGTCGCTGCGGGCGCTGGTCGGGGCGGCCCGGGCGTTGCGCTGAACTGACGGCACGGGCGGGTGCCAAACGGCGCCCGCCCGTGCCACACTCGAAGGTGTGGGGGAGAACACACTCGATTCGGCCGACGCGTGGCGGTTGGCCTCGGCGCTGGTGGAACTGGTCGAAACGGCCAAGGACCGGATCCGCGCCGAGGGCCGGTCCACGCTCGTCGACAAGATCAGCGCACACGTCGGCTGCCCGCTGGCCGACATCCTGACCGTGGGCATGGAAGCCGGCTCCTGGGAGCACGTCAACCTGCAACGCGGCGTCGACGCCTACCTGGCCGAGCACAGTCCGGACGCCGAGTGGTTCGGGGTGTCCGGCCCCGGGCGCGGCCACCAGGACGTCATCGAGATGCTGGCCGCCGCCGAGCGGCTGGGCGCCTACCAGCTCGGCTCCGCCGACTACAGCACCGTCGCCATCGGCCCGGACGCAGTCACCGAGGCGGTGCAGCTCGGCCTGGTGGCCACGGTCGCCCCGGACGGCGCGCCCGTCGTGCTGGCCCTGCGCGGGCCCAGCGAACGCCACCCGATGCCCAACTGCTCGATGCAGATCCTTGCCGCGCAACGGGATTCGGCCACCGCGGTGCGGGACCGGGTGGACGAGCTGATGCGGCGGCACAACGCCTTCCGCGGCGCGGTGCTGCAACTGGACATGAACGAGCACCGGGGCAACGAGCTCCTGTCGTTTCTTGTTCGGCCGGAGCTGACCGCCGACCAGGTCGTGCTGCCCGAGGGCGTGCTGGAGACCGTGGAACGGCACGTGGTCCGCGGCCGTGAGCACAACGACCGGCTGATCGCGCACGGCCAGCACCTCAAGCGCGGCGTGCTGCTGTACGGGCCGCCCGGCACCGGCAAGACCCACACCGTGCGCTATCTGCTGTCACGGCTGACCGACGCCACCGTGGTCGTGCTGTCCGGCCGGGCCTTGCGGCTGCTGCCGGCCGCGGCCGCGATGGTGCGCCGACAACAGCCGTCCGTGCTGGTGATCGAGGACGTCGACCTGATCGCGCAGGACCGCTCCATCGGGCCGGCCGGCAGCGGTCCGCTGCTGTTCGAGCTGCTGAACCGGATCGACGGGGTCGACGCTGACGCCGATGTCACCTTCGTGCTGACCACCAACCGGGTCGAGGTGCTGGAGCAGGCCCTGGCCGACCGGCCTGGCCGCATCGACCTGGCCGTGGAGATCCCGAAGCCCGGGCCGCGCGAACGTTTGCGGCTGCTTCATCTCTACGCCGCCGGCGTCGAACTGGACCTGCCCGACCCGACCGCGCTGGTCGAAGCCCTGGACGGCGTCACCGCGTCGTTCGTACGCGAACTGATCCGGCGAGCCGTGCTCGACCAGATCCACAACGATCGCATCGTCCTGACCGAGGCCGTGCTGCGCTCGACCCTGGACGAGCTGGCCTCGCAGCGGCACGAACTCACCAGCCGCATCCTTGGCCGGGCCTGATCGGGCTACGCTGACGCCGTGACCGGCTACTACACGCTGCGCGAGACCGAGAAGGCCGTCGGCGAGCGCCTCGGCGGCCTGGAGATCGACGTCGAGGCCATGATGGCGCTGTCCAACCTGCACCGGACGGCGCTGGTGGTGCGCAACCACTTCGAGCAGTCCGTGCTGCGTGACGTGGACCTGTCGTGGACCGGTTTCGTGGTGCTGTGGGTGGTGTGGATATGGGGCGACATCGAGACCCGCCACGTCGCCGAGGAGAGCGGCATCTCCAAGGGCACGCTCACCGGCGTCGCCCGCACCCTGGCCAACCGGGGGCTGCTGACCCGCACCACGCCCGCCGACGACCGGCGGCTGAGCGTGCTGTCCCTGACCGACCGGGGCAAGGCCCTGATGACCGAGCTGTTCCCGCGGTTCAACGCCGAGGAGATCTACAGCCTGGAAGGGCTGTCCCAGCGGCGGATCGCCGAGCTGACCCGGGTGCTGCGGCACATGCTCAACCACTTCGAGCAGACCTCGACCGCCCGGCAGGCCGAGGTGCGCCAGGAGGTCCAATCCAGCACCCTCCCCAACCTCGCCACCGGCGCCTAGCCCTCGGTTTATGAGGGTTGGGGGGCTTTACCTGCGTTGGATGCAGGTAAAGCCCCCCAACCCTCATTGAGCCGGCTACACAGTGTCAGCGGCGCGGGGGACGGATGCCGCGGAACTCCCAGTCGCCGCCGAGGGCCGTCGACAGCACCTCCTCCGACTCCGTCGGCTGCGCACCCACGTCGGCGCGGACCGCGATCGGCCCGCTGACGATGTGGTTGCGCAGCACGCCGAGCCCGTCGACCTCGACCTCCACCACGTCCCCCGGCCGCACCGGCCGGGAGTTGGCCGGCGTGCCCGACAGCAGCACGTCGCCCGGGAACAGGGTGATGGTCCGCGCGATGTCGGCGACGAGGTAGTGCATGTCCCACTCCATCTCGTCGGTGCTGCCGCGCTGCGCGACTTCCCCGTTGACCCGGGTGATCAGCGTCCGGCCGCGGAAGTCCCAGTCGGTGACGAGCCCGGGACCCAAGGGGCACAACGTGTCCGAGCCCTTCACCCGCAGCATGGAGCCGGCGTCGGTGTCCCGGAAGTCGTGCAGGCCGTAGTCGTTGGCCACGGTGTAGCCGCGGATGTAGTCGCCGGCTTCGGAAACGGCGATGTTGCGACAGGTGCGGCCGATGACGATGGCGACCTCGCCCTCGTAGTTCAGCCACTGGCAGCCCTCAGGCCGCACCACAGCCCCGTTGTGCGCGTTCAGCGCCGACGTCGGCTTGTGGAAGTACGTCGGCGCGGCCGGCAGCTTGGTCTGGAACTCCTCGACCCGGCTGCGGTGGTTCAGGTGCACCGCGATGATCTTCGACGGTTGACACGGCGGCAGGTGTACCGCGTCGTTCAGCTCGACCGTCCGTCCATCCGGGGCGATCAACTGATCGTCCACCCGGGTCACCTCGACCACCGCGCCGTCGAGCAGGATCCTGCGGTACTCGGTCACGTCCATCCCTTCGCCGGCCGGTCGAACCAGATGTGCACCTGGCCGGTGCCGATCGCGTTCTCGTACTCGCTGAACAGCCGCCCCGGCGCCCGCCAGGCCCGCTCGCCGAGCGCGCCGGCCATCATCAGATAGTGCCCGAAACCGGCCTCGGGCTTGAACTCCGCGAACTCGGGCATGGTGTCGAGCACGCTGGCGTGGTCGCCGCGGCGGAACCAGTCGATGCGTACGAGGTCCGCCTTCGCGGCCTCCGGGGTGCGGATGTGCTCCATGCCGCTGGCCTCGTGCTGGCGCAGCTCGCGCAGCGGCCAGAACCGGTGGCTGAGCGCGCCCGAGGCGACCACCAGCACCTTCCGGTCGCTGTCGGCGATGCCGGCGGCCAGCGCCCGGCCCAACCGCAGGTTGTCCTCGACGTCGGCGGTCTGGCAGACGCCGATGGACACCCAGCGCTTGTCCGGCACGCCCAGATACCGCCACAGGTTCACGGTCGCGTAGTAGATCGGCAGGTACTGGTCGTCGATCGGGGTGATCCACGTGCCGTGCTTCTCGCCGTGCGCGGCGATGGCGTGCGCCAGCTCCGGGTCGCCCGGGAAGTCGTACGGGATGCGGCACATCCCGCGCGGCAGCTCCTCGGACGTGAACAGCCCGGCCCGACGATTCTGGGCCGTGACAACGAATTCCACGGTGGTGGCCCAGTGCGAGTCCAGCACCACCACCGTGTCGTAGTCGAGCCGCTCGAACACCTCTTCGCGCAGCCGTTCCAGACCGGCGACCAAGGTCGTGTCCTTGCCGTTGTTCAACTCCCGACGCTCATGCGCCGGAAGCATGATCGTAGGCACGTGGGAGAGCAGACCGGCCCCGACGACTTCACCCATGCTGCCACCCCGTGACTGTGTTCCTTATGTCGCAATAGAAATCGAAGCTCCAGTGGCCGCCCTCGCGGCCGATGCCGGACTCGCGGCTGCCGCCGAACGGCGCCCGCGGGTCCCGCACGAAGAAGCAGTTCACCCACACCGTGCCGGCGACCAGCTCGTCGCTGACCCGTCGGGCCTTGTCGGCGTCGCCGGTGACCAGGGTCGCGGCCAGCCCGTACCGGGTGTCGTTGGCCATCGCGACGGCCTCGTCCTCGGTGCGGAAGGTCTGGATCGTCAGCACCGGGCCGAACACCTCCTCGGTGAGGATCTCACTGCCCGGTTGGACGTCGGCCAGCAGCGTCGGCCGATAGTAGAGGCCGCCGAGCTCGGCGTTCGGGCCGCCGCCGAGCAGCACCCGCGCCCCGTCGGCCGTGGCCCGCCGCACGAAGGTGTCGACCCGCTCCAGCTGCCGGCGGTGGATCAGCGGGCCGATGTCCGTGTCCGGGTCGCGCGGGTCGCCCTGGCGCAGGGCGTCGGCCCTGGTCAGGAAGCCGGCGATGAACTCGGCGGCGACCGACTCCTCGACCAGCAGCCGCACTCCGGCCAGGCACACCTGGCCTGAGTTGTCGTACTGCTCGACGGCCAACTGAACCGCCAGGTCCAGGTCGGCGTCGGCGAACACGATCAGCGGCGACTTGCCGCCCAGCTCCAGGGAGGCCGGCACCAGGTTGGCCGCGGCGGCCCGGGCGATGGTCCGGCCGGTCGGCACCGAGCCGGTGAAGCTGATCCGGCGCAGCTTCGGGCTGTTCACCAGGTGCTGGCCGGTCTCCACGCCGTAGCCCTGGACGACGTTGAACACGCCGTCGGGCAGGCCGGCCTCGGCGGTGATGTCCGCGAGCAGCGAGGCGGTCAGCGGCGACCACTCGGCCGGTTTGAGCACCACCGTGTTGCCGGCGGCCAGCGCCGGCGCGATCTTCCAGCTGGCCAGCATCAGCGGCGCGTTCCAGGGCGTGATCAGCGCGCAGACGCCGGCCGGGTCCCAGCTGACGTGGTTGGTGTGGCCGCGGGTGTCGAAGTCGGGGTGGTGCAGCTCGTCGACCAGCCAGTCGGCGAAGAACCGGAAGTTGTGCACCACGCGGGGCATCACGCCGCGCACGTGGGAGCGCAGCAGCGAGCCGTTGTCACTCGTCTCGACCGCGGCCAGTTCGTCCAGGCGCTTCTCCACGCCGTCGGCGATCTTGTGCAGTTGCTCGGCGCGCTGCTCGCGGGTGGTTCGGCGCCAGTGCCTGAAGGCCTTCTCGGCGGCGTCCACCGCCAGCTCGACCTCGTACGGGCAGGCCCGGGAGACGTGCGCGAGCACCGAGCCGTCGATGGGGGAGATGTCGTCGAAGCGGACCGGCGACGTGACTCGCCTGCCCCCGATCCAGTGGTCGACCATCACCTCTCCTGTTATCGTTTGTATCCAAACGGTACCGACGTGGGGTGGCCCGGTCAACGCCTTGTTGGCCGCTGGGGGCGGCGCTATGGTTCGGAGTCAAACGACGAAGGGTGGGACGATGGCAGCGCAGGCCGACCGCGTCGTGGCCGAACTGACCGCCAAGGGAGTCGACGTGGTCCGCGTCGTCTTCCCGGACCTGATGGGCACCGAGCGCTCCAAGGAGCTGCTGGTCGAGCAGCTGCCTGCCGCTGCCGAGCGGGGCGTCGCGTTCTGCCGGGCCGTGTACCACACCAGCCCACTCGGCGACACCGTGCCGGTGCCGGGCGGCCTGGACGCCGGACTGCCGGACATCGAGATCGTGCCGGATCTGGACACCCTGGTCGTGGTGCCGTGGGAGCAGGGCGTGGCGACCTGCATCGGCGACCAGCGCGGCGGCGGCGAGTCGCCGCGGGCCGTGCTCGCCCGCGTTGTCGCCGGCCTGGCCGAGTCCGGGCAGGTGCCGGTGGTCGGCCCGGAGCTGGAGTACTACCTGTGCGAGCCGGCCGAGACCGGTTTCACGCCGTACTCGCCGGAGCCCGGCAACGTCTACGTCAGCGGCACCCGCGGCGACCCCGAGCTGCACCTGATCCGCACCATTCGCCAGCTGCGCGACCTCGGGCTCGGCGTGCTCGGCGGCAACCACGAGTACTGCCCTGGCCAGTTCGAGATCAACCTCGTGCACTCCGAGGCGCTGGACGCCGCCGACCGGGCCTTCCGGTTCAAGGCCGCGGTCAAGGACCTGGCCCGCCGCGACGGCAAGCTCGCCACCTTCATGGCCAAGCCGTTCAACGAACACGGCGCGTCCGGCTTCCACGTGCACGTGTCGCTGGTCGACGCGGCCGGCGAGAACCTCGGCGCCGACGAGTCCGGCCCGCACGGCATGAGCCCGCTGCTGCGGCACGCCCTGGCCGGCGTGCTCCGGCACGCGCCGGCGTTGACCGCCCTGACCAACCCGACCATCAACTCCTACAAGCGTTTCGGCCCCGACACGCTCGCGCCGTGGCTGATCGACTGGGGTCTGGACAACCGCAGCGCGATGGTCCGCATCCCGCCCGACCGCGGCGCCGGCACCCGCATCGAGGTGCGGCTGCCGGACGCGTCGGCCAATCCCTATCTCCTCAACGCCGGCGTGCTGGCGGCCATGCGGCTGGGCATCGAGGACGGGCTGGAGCCGCCCGAGCCGCTCGAGGGGTACGGCTACGACGCCGGTCGCACCGCCGTGCTGCCGATGTCGCTGACCGCCGCGCTGGACGCGCTCGACCACGACTCGGAGATGCAGTCCTTGCTGGGCAAGGACTTCGTGACCTCGTACAGCGTGCTCAAGCGGGCCGAGATCGCCCGGTTCGAGCAGTGGGTGACCGATTGGGAGTTCCGCGAGTATGCCTACCACATCTGAGCAGTTGCGGCCGTGGCTGGAGCGGGTGCTGGCCAACCACGAGTCGTGGGCCGCCGAGTTCGGCTCGTTCACCCAGCACGATTCCCTGGTGGTCAAGGACAGCGAGGTGGCCGCCGCGCTTGACGAGCTGGCCGTCCGGCTGCGCGACAACTACCCGTTCTTCCATCCCCGCTACGCCGGGCAGATGCTCAAGCCGCCGCACCCGGTGGCGATCGCCGGCTACGCCGCCGCGATGCTCATCAACCCCAACAACCACGCCCTCGACGGCGGTCCGGCCACCGCCAAGCTGGAGCGGGAGGTCGTCCGGCAGCTGGCCGAGATGTTCGGCTACGGCGAACACCTCGGGCACCTGACCTCCAACGGCACCATCGCCAACCTCGAAGCCCTTTACGTGGCAAGGGAAATTCATCCCGATCGCGGCATCGCGTACAGCGCGGAGAGCCACTACACGCATTCCCGGATGTGCAGGCTCATCGGCGTCACCGGTCATGCCGTTCCCGTCGACGGCACCGGCAAGATGGACCTGGACGCCCTGGAGTCCTTGCTGCGCACCGGAAAGATCGGCACCGTCGTCGTCACCGCCGGCACCACCGGGCTCGGCGTCGTCGATCCCGTGCACGAGGTTGTCGCGCTGCGGTCCCGCTACGACTTCCGGATCCACGTCGACGCCGCCTATGGTGGGTTCTTCAGTCTCATCGCCGGCACCGAGGGCATCGATCCCTTGCCGTGGCAGGCGATCCGGCGGTGTGACTCCATTGTGGTCGATCCGCACAAGCATGGCCTTCAGCCCTACGGCTGTGGGGCCGTCCTGTTCGCCGACCCGTCCGTCGGCCGCTTCTACGTGCACGATTCGCCGTACACCTACTTCACCTCCGACGAGCTGCACCTCGGCGAGATCAGCCTGGAGTGCTCCCGCCCCGGCGCCGCGGCCGCCGCGCTGTGGCTCACCCTCAAGATGCTGCCCCTGCGGGCTGACGGTCTCGGAGCTGTCCTCGCCGCCGGCCGCCGCGCCGCCGTCCGCTGGCACGACCTCATCGACCAGTCCGATCGGCTCGTCCCTTACCAGCGGCCAGAACTCGACATCGTCACCTACTTCCCCGCTGAGTCCACGCTTTCCGCTATCGACGCCGCCTCCGACCGCATGATGCGCGAAGGCATGTCCTCCGCCGACGACCCCATTTTCCTCAGCGTCCTACGGGCCAACGCCGACGCCTTCGCCCGCCGGGGCATCGCCGCCGTCGCCGACATCGACGGCGCCCGAGTCGTGCGCAGCGTGCTGATGAAGCCCGAGTCCGAGGACTATCTGGGTAGGCTGCACGAGAGGGTTGTCGCGCTGGCCAAATAGGAGTCGTCTCGTGGACGTCGTCATCGTCGGTGGTGGGCACAACGGCCTCGTGGCCGCCGCATACCTCGCCCGGGCCGGCAAGTCCGTGCTGGTCCTGGAACGCCTCGACTCCGTCGGCGGCGCCGCCGTCTCCTTCCAGGCCTTCCCCGGCGTCGACGTCCGCCTGTCCCGCTACTCGTACCTCGTGAGCCTCTTGCCCCGCAAGATAATCACCGACCTCGGCCTGCCCATCACCCTGCTGCGCCGCCGGATGTCCTCCTACACCCCGGTCGGCTCTCGGGGCCTGCTCATCGACACCGGAGACCCCGCTCGCACCTCTCGGTCCTTTGTGGACTCTGCCGACTTCTCTGCCTGGCAACGCTTCTACGCCATGACCACCCGCGTCGCTCAGCGCGTTTTCCCCACTCTCACCGAACCATTGCCCAGCAAGGATTCCCTACGCTCCCTCGTCGACGACAACGAGGCCTGGCACTCGCTTTTCGAGGAGCCCCTCAGCCACGTCATCGAGCGCACCTTCCGCGACGACACCGTCCGCGGCGTTGTTCTGACCGATGCCCTCATCGGCACCTTCGCCTCCGCCGACGACCCTTCCCTTCGGCAGAACCGGTGCTTCCTCTACCACGTCATCGGCAACGGCACCGGCGACTGGGATGTCCCCGTAGGTGGCATGGGCTCCGTCACCGCTGCCCTCTCCCACGCCGTCCGCTCCTCCGGTGCCCAGATCCTCACCGGCGCCACCGTCACCTCCATCACCCCCGACGGCGAAGTCTCTTACACCACCGACGATTCCTCCCATACCGTCCACGGCTCCCACGTCCTCGTCAACGCTTCCCCCACCGAGCTCTCACGCCTCCTCGGCTCCGCCTCCCCGCCGCCTCCCGAGGGCGCCCAGCTCAAAGTCAACATGGTCCTCCGCCGCCTCCCTCGCCTTCGAGACTCCACTGTGGACCCTCGCGACGCCTTCGGTGGCACCTTCCACGTCAACGAGTCCTATTCCCAACTGGCCACGGCCTTCTCCGAAGCCTCTTCCGGCCGCATCCCCTCGCTACCCCCATGCGAGATCTACTGTCACTCCCTGACCGACCCCTCCATCGTCGGCGAGCCCGGCCTCCACACCCTCACCCTCTTCGGCCTGCACATGCCCGCCCGCCTCTTCACCGCCGCCAACCCCACCGCCCGCTCCCAGGCCTTGGCCGCCACTTTGGCTTCCCTCAACCAGGTCCTCGCCGAGCCCATCGAGTCCTGCCTGTGGACCGACTCCGCCGGCCGCCCCTGCGTCGAGGCTAAGACCCCCATCGACCTGGAGGAGTCCATCGGCCTCCCCGGCGGCCACATCTTCCACCGCGACCTCTCATGGCCCTACTCCACGGACGCCCCCGGCTCCTGGGGCGTCGAGACCGCCCACCCCCGCATCCTCCTCTGCGGCGCCGGCGCCCAACGCGGCGGCGGCGTCAGCGGCATCCCCGGCCACAACGCCGCCATGAAAATCCTCACCGCGCAACGCTGATCCGACTAACCTGGCTAGCTGACCCAAACTCCGTGAGGGAGAGCAAGTTGGACTGGCCAAAGGTCGTCGCCGGGTTGAAGGTCGCCTCCGTGGACGGATGTCCCGGCAGGCACCAGGCTCTGGTACTGCTCTGGGCCATCGGGCATGCCCGTCGAGGATTGCCGCGCGTGCCGCAGTGGTATCCGCGCTGGCCGGTCGCTTCTTTCCTGGCAAGAATGTCGACACTCTGCTTAAGAAGTTGGGGGCTGGTCACCGATGGACCGTTTTGGGGCCGTGTCTGGTGTGAAGGTTGGCGACTGGTTCAAAAGGCGCCAGGATGCCTCCAACGCCGGGATTCACCGCGAGACTCAGGCTGGTATCTGTGGCACCAAAGAACGAGGCTGTGAGTCGGTCGCGGTCGTCGGTGGTTATGAGGATGACATTGACGACGGCGACATTATTATCTATACAGGAGATAGTGGTCGCGACAGGAAGACCAAAAAGCAGGTTGAGGATCAAAAACTGACCTCGCGGAATGAATCCCTGATGACGAGTAAGCGGGAGCGTAAGCCGGTTCGGGTATTGCGCGGATCGACGGCCAGAGGATACACGTACGGCGGCCTCTTCTTTGTTGAAAAGTACTGGTACACGAAGGGCGCGTCAGGCTACATGATTTGGCAGTACCTGCTCGTTGCTGCCGATCCGCTGAGGTTACCCGTTTCCTCGGTGCCGCCGGCGGGCAATCATGCCCCGGGTAGGCGGGGGAGCTACGGACAGCGCGTGCTGAGGTCGGCCCGAGTGGCTCAGTGGGTGAAGGATGTGAACAACTACACCTGTCAGTTTTGTGAGCAGCGCTATGACACGCCCTATGGGGCATACGCCGAGACGGCTCATGTCAAGCCGCTTGGTGGCGAGCATGCTGGGCCGGATGTCCCCGAGAACGCGCTTTGCCTATGTCCTACTCATCACAAGCTATTCGACCTCGGCGCCTTTTTTATCGACGACGAACGTATGGTGGTCGATGTGTTCGGAAAAATGCCCAGGACGCCGCTCGTTGAAGTATCGCCACATCGGATTGACATTGTGTACGCCGAGTATCACCGGACGCTGCATCCGGCGACACCGCCCAAATTATAAAAGCGTGGCTCCTGCCCGGCGGCAGGGGTGTCGGGCAGGAGCCACGGGGCGACGTCAGAAGGTGACGTCGGCGCAGGAGTAGAAAGCGTTGCCGGTGTCGGCTATGTCCCAGACGCCGAGGATGAGGTGGCGGCCGGTTTTGTTGGCGGGGAGCTTGCCGGGGATGGAGACGTCACCGGAGGGGCGCTGGCCGTTCCAGTTGGAGACGAGGAACGGGGTGGGGTCGAGGGCGGCCCGGGTGAGGGGCTTGGTGGGGTCCCAGCCGTTCTTGGTGACGAAGTAGCGGAAATCGGTGGTGGCGTGGATGGCGGTGAAGTGCCAGGTGAAGGTGTAGGCGGCGCCGGAGGTGAGCTTGGTGGCGGGCCAGGCGCCGCCGCGGGGGTCGTCGAGCTGGGCGAAGCGGGCGATGCCGCCGGCGCAGATGGTGCCGTCGGCGGGGCCGGCGGTGGGGAAGTTCTTGGGCCCCTCGACGGACTGGGGCTCGTACTGGATGTCGCCGCAGTTCGTGACGATGCCCTGGGCGCACAGGGAGGAGCGGCTGACGGGGTTGGTGGTGTAGCCGTGGGCCTGGGCGGCGCCGGCGAACAGGACGGGTAGGGCGACGGCTAAGGCAGCGAGCACGGGTAAGGCGAACCTCTTGCGCATGAACAGCCCCCAGGGGTCGGCAGGGATCAGGCGCGGCGGCCGAAGTGGTATAGACCACTTCCGGCTTTAGTATGGTGCCGCGACGAAAACCGTCGCAACGTCCGATTGGGCTACCGGGTTCGGAGCCCATCGAAGGCGATCGTGCACACAGCGTCAGCGATTGAGGCGCCGGAGCGGGGGCGGTACCACTCGATCAGGGAGTTGACCATGCCGAACAGCAGTCGAGCGGTGACGGCGGGGTCAACATCGGGGCGGACGTCGCCCTCGGCCTCGGCCTGCTTGACGAGGTCGGTGACGAGGCGGTCGAACTCCTTGCGCCGGGTGACGGCGGCGCGCTCGATCCTGGTGTTGCCGCGGGCCCGCAGCAGCAGGGTGACGAACGGCAGCCGGTCGACGAGCACGCCGACGCTGCCGCGCACGACATGCTCGAGCCGGTCGATGGCCCGCCCGTCCATGGCCTGAGCCTCCTCGGCGACGGCGAACAGGCCGTCCAGGGCCCGGTCCATGGCCAGCCGCAGCAGCTCCTCCTTGCCGCTCACATGGTGGTAGATGGCGGACTTGGTGATGCCGAGCTTGCGCGACAGCTCCTCCATCGAGGTGGCCTCGTAACCGCGCTCGTTGAACACCTTCACCGCGACGGCCAGTAGCGACTCCTGGTCGTAGCCGGGCCGACCCCGGCGTGGCGCTGGCTCCACGGCGTCCTCCCAACCCTTGCGAACTGACCGAATGGCCGGTTAATAATAGCGTGCCGACGCCCGAAGGAGAGCCGCCATGCCGGAAGTGTTCCTCGTCGACGGAGTGCGCACGGCGCAAGGCCGCTACGGTGGCGCGCTGGCCAAGGAACGCCCGGACGACCTGGCGGCGCTCGCGGTGGCCGAGGCGGTCCGCCGGGCCAACGTGCCCGGCGACGCGATCGACGAGGTGATCCTCGGCGCGGCCAACCAGGCCGGCGAGGACAACCGCAACGTGGCCCGGATGGCGGTGCTGCTGGCCGGCCTGCCCGACCACGTCCCCGGCTACACGGTCAACCGCCTGTGCGCCAGCGGGTTGACGGCGGTCGCCTCGGCGGCGCAGGCGATCCGGTCCGGCGAGGCCGACATCGTGGTCGCCGGCGGCGTGGAGTCGATGACCCGCGCCCCGTGGGTCATGGCCAAGCCGGGCACGCCGTGGGCCCGTCCGGGCGAGGTGAGCGACACGTCGCTGGGCTGGCGCTTCACCAATCCCCGGTACGACAAGCAGACCACGCTCTCGATGGGGGAGACGGCCGAGGAGGTCGCGGCCCTGGACGGCATCAGCCGCGAGGACAGCGACCGGTTCGCCCTGCGCAGCCACCAAAAAGCGGTCCAGGCCATCGAAAAGGGCCATTTCGCCAAGGAAATCGTGCCGGTCGGCGACTTCGCCACCGACGAGGGCCCGCGGCCGACGACCACTTTGGACAAACTGGCCACGCTGAAGACGGTGTTCCGCAAGGACGGCGTGGTCACGGCCGGCTCCTCGTCCCCGCTGTCGGATGGCGCGGCGGCGCTGGTGCTGGCCAGCGAGGAAGCCGTGAAACGGCACAATCTCACGCCGAGGGCCCGGGTGATCGCCAGCGCCTCGGCCGGCGTCGCCCCGCGCGTGATGGGCCTGGGCCCAGTGCCGGCGACGGAGAAGCTGTTGTCCCGCACCGGACTCCGGGTCGACGACCTGGACGCGGTCGAGCTGAACGAGGCGTTCGCGGTGCAGAGCCTGGCGGTGATCCGCCGGCTGAAGCTGGACGAGGAGAAGGTCAACGCCGACGGCGGCGCGATCGCGCTGGGGCATCCGCTGGGCTGCTCGGGCGCGCGGCTGGTCGTCACCCTGTTGGGGCGGCTGGAGCGCGAGCGGGGGCGGCGCGGCCTGGCTACGTTGTGTGTCGGGGTCGGTCAGGGCGTGGCAATGCTCGTGGAAAGGGTCTGACGTGCGGGTAGCGGTGGTCGGCGGCGGCCGGATGGGGTCCGGCATCGCCCAGGTGTTCGCCACGGTGGGCGCCGAGGTGACGGTGGTGGAGAGCGACACCATCGCCGCCAAGGCCGCCTTGACACGAGTTGAGACGGGCCTGCGCCGCGCCGCCGAGCGCGGCAAGCTGGAGGGCACGCCGTCGCAGGTGCTGGCCCGGATCGACTTCGTCGCGGAGATCCCGGCGCTGCCGAAGAACGCCGACCTGGTGGTGGAGGCGGTGCCGGAGGCCCCGGAGCTGAAGGTCCGCGTGCTCACGGCCGTGGAGCTGGCGGTGTCCAAGGAGACCGTGGTGGCCACCAACACCAGCTCGCTGTCGGTGGCCGAGCTGGGCGCCGTGCTGGTGCACCCGGGCCGGTTCGTCGGCATGCACTTCTTCAACCCGGTGCCGGTGTCCAAGCTGGTGGAGATCGTGCTCGGCCCCAACACCCGGGACGACGTGCGGGACAAGGCCCTGGAGTGGGTGCGCCTGCTGGGCAAGGCCGACGTGGTGGTCCGCGACTCGCCGGGCTTCGCGACCAGCCGGCTGGGCGTGATGCTCGGCCTGGAGGCGATCCGCATGCTGGAGGAGGGCGTCACCGACGCGGAGTCCATCGACCGGGCCATGGAGCTGGGCTACGGCCACCCGATGGGCCCGCTGCGCTCCACCGACCTGGTCGGCCTGGACGTGCGCCTGGCCATCGCCGAGTACCTGGAGCGCATGCTGGGCGACCGGTTCGCCCCGCCGAAGCTGCTGCGGGAGAAGGTGGAGCGGGGCGAACTGGGCCGCAAGTCGGGCCAGGGCTTCTATGCCTGGAACTGACTACTTGCCGTGGAAGGTGACCGGCTGCTTGGCCAGGAACGACTCCACGGCGCCCTGGTGGTCGGCGGTCAGGCCCAGCCGGACCTGGGCCGCCGACTCCGCGGCCAGCACGTCGGCCAGCGGCGGCTGGAAGCTCGCATGCAAGGCCGCCTTCGCTGCGGCGTAGGCGAGGGTGGGCCCCGCGGCCAGCTTGGAGGCCAGGGCCCGGACCTCGTCCACGAACTCCGCGTCCGGCACGACCCGCCCGACCACGCCCCATTCCAGGGCCTGGGCGGCGGTGAACGGCTGCCCGAGCAGCACCAGCTCGCTGGCCCGGGCGGCGCCGACGGCCCGCGCGAGCGTCGCCGAGAGGCCGGAGTCGCAGGTCAGGCCGATGGCGGTGAACGCGGTGCCGAACTTGGCCGATTCGGCGGCGATCCGCAGGTCGCAGGCCAGCGCCAGGCCCAGCCCGGCGCCGACGCAGGTGCCGTTGACAGCGGCCAGCACCGGCTTGGGCATGCCGGCCAGCGCCAGTGCGATCGGGTTGTAGTCGTCGGCCACGATGTGCAGCGCCGTCGACGGGTCGGCCCGCAGCGCCGCGGCGTGCTCGGCCAGGTCCTGACCTGCGCAGAAGGCTCGCCCGGAGCCGGTGAGCACAACGGCCCGAACGGTGTCGTCGGCCCGGACCTGCTCGATGGCGGCCTTCAGGGCCTGTCGCATTTCGATGGTGAGCGCGTTGCGCCTGGCCTGGGCGTCCAGGGTGATGGTCGCGACTGCGCCGTCCACGTCGACCGAAACGGTTTCCCCATCCATGCGCACACGCTAGCATCTATACCGAACGGACGGTAAGTAATTCGGTCGCGAGAGGTGCTGAGATGGCTCTGCTGCGCAGCTATGTCAACGGCCGGTGGCACACGCCCACGGTCGACGGCCAGCCGCTGCACGACGCGGTGACCGGCGAACAGGTGTGCACGATCTCCTCGGCCGGCGTCGACTTCGCCGCCGCCCTCGAGCACGGCCGCCGCGTGGGCGGCCCGGCGCTGCGCGAACTGACGTTCCACCAGCGCGCCGCCCTGCTCAAGACGGTCGCCTCCATGCTGCGCGAGCACCGCGAGGAGCTGTACGCGCTGTCCGCGCGCACCGGGGCCACCAAGAACGACTCGATGGTCGACATCGACGGCGGCATCGGCGTGCTGTTCAGCTTCTCCAGCAAGGGCCGCCGCGAGATGCCCAACGACACCGTCTACGTGGACGGCGACGTGGAGCCGCTCGGCAAGACCGGCACCTTCCTCGGCCAGCACATCTACACCCCGCTGCGCGGCGTGGCCGTGCAGATCAACGCGTTCAACTTCCCGATGTGGGGGCCGCTGGAGAAGTTCGCGCCGGCCTTCGTCGCCGGCGTGCCGACGCTGATCAAGCCGGCCAGCCAGACCGCCTACCTGACCGCCCGCATGGTCGAGCTGATCATCGAGTCCGGGCTGCTGCCGGAGGGCTCGCTGCAGTTCGTCGCGGGCAGTGCCGGCGACCTGCTGGACCACCTCACCGAGCAGGACCTGGTCGGCTTCACCGGCTCCGCCTCCACCGCGCAGCGGCTGCGCACCCACCCGGTCGTGGTGAACCGGTCGGTACGGTTCAACGCCGAGGCCGACTCCCTGAACTGCTCGATCCTCGGCCCGGACGCCACGCCCGGCACCACCGAGTTCGACCTGTACGTGAAGCAGCTGGTCAGCGAGATGACCGTGAAGGCCGGCCAGAAGTGCACGGCCATCCGCCGTGCCTTCGTGCCGGCCGAGCTGATCGACGCGGTGGCCGAGGCGGCCTCCGAGCGGCTGGCCAAGGTCAAGGTCGGCAACCCGCTCGCCGAGGGCGTCCGGATGGGCGCGCTGGCCAGCCTGGAGCAGCGCGAGGAGGTCCGGCGCTCACTGAAGGGCCTGCTGGAGGCCGGTCGCGTGGTGTTCGGCGACGCCGACAAGGTGGACCTGGTGGACGCCGACGCCGCCAAGGGCGCATTCATGTCACCGGTCCTGCTCCGCGCCGACGACGCCGACCTGCCGCAGCCGCACGAGGTCGAGGCGTTCGGTCCGGTCAGCACCCTGCTGCCGTACACCTCGACCGAGCACGTGATCGAGCTGGCCGCCCGCGGCCAGGGCAGCCTGGTCGGCTCGATCGTCACCGGCGACGCCGACTTCGCCCGCGAGGTCGTGCTGGGCGTCGCCCCGTGGCACGGCCGCCTGCTCGTGCTGGACGCCGACGACGCCAAGGAGTCCACCGGCCACGGCTCCCCGCTGCCGATGCTGGTGCACGGCGGCCCTGGCCGGGCCGGCGGCGGCGAGGAGATGGGCGGCATCCGCGGCGTGCTGCACCACATGCAGCGGACCGCGATCCAGGCCAGCCCCAAGGTGCTCAGCAAGGTCACCAACCGCTGGGTGGCCGGCGCCGACCGCACCGTCGACGGCGTGCACCCGTTCCGGAAGTCGTTGGCGCAGCTGAAGATCGGCGACTCGGTGGTGGCCGGGCCGCGGCCGGTGACGCTGGCCGACATCGAGCACTTCGCCGAGTTCACCGGCGACACCTTCTACGCCCACATGGACGAGGAGGCGGCCAAGGCCAACCCGTTCTTCGAGGGCCGGGTCGCGCACGGCTATCTGATCGTCTCGTTCGCGGCGGGCCTGTTCGTGTCGCCGGAGCCCGGGCCGGTGCTGGCCAACTACGGCCTGGAGAACCTGCGCTTCCTGACGCCGGTGAACCCGGGCGACGAGCTGACCGTGACGTTGACCGCCAAGCAGATCACCCCGCGCGAGGCCAACGACTACGGCGAGGTCCGCTGGGACGCGGACGTGACCAACCAGAACGGCGACTCGGTCGCCAAGTACGACGTGCTCACCCTGGTGGCGAAAAATGACTGACCTGGAACAACACTTCGAGGACACCATCGCGGCCGACCACCGGATCGAGCCGCGGGACTGGGTGCCCGACGCCTACCGAAAGACGATGATCCGGCAGATCGCGCAGCACGCGCACTCGGAGATCATCGGCATGCAGCCCGAGGGCGAGTGGATCACCCGCGCGCCTTCCTTGCGGCGCAAGGCGATCCTGCTGGCCAAGGTGCAGGACGAGGCCGGGCACGGGCTCTACCTGTACTCGGCGGCCGAGACGCTGGGCGCCGACCGCGGCGACCTGACCGAGATGCTGATCTCCGGCCGGCAGAAGTACTCGTCCATCTTCAACTACCCGACGCTGACCTTCGCCGACGTCGGCGTGATCGGCTGGCTGGTGGACGGCGCGGCGATCTGCAACCAGGTTCCCCTGTGCCGCAGCTCTTACGGGCCCTACGCGCGGGGCATGATCCGCATCTGCAAGGAGGAGTCCTTCCACCAGCGGCAGGGCTACGAGCTGCTGCTCACGCTGATGCGCGGCACCCAGGCGCAGCGGGACATGGTGCGGGACGCGGTGAACCGGTGGTGGTGGCCGTCGCTGATGATGTTCGGGCCGCCGGACGACGCGTCCCCGAACACCGCGCAGTCGATGGCCTGGAAGATCAAGCGGCACACCAATGACGAGCTGCGCCAACGGTTCGTGGACATGAGCGTGCCGCAGGCCGAGAAGCTCGGCGTGACGCTGCCGGACCCGCTGCTGAAGTGGAACGAGGAGCGGCAGCACCACGACTTCGGGCCGATCGACTGGGACGAGCTCAAGCGCGTGATCTCCGGCGACGGTCCGTGCAACGCCGAGCGCATCGCCAACCGGCGTCGGGCGCACGAGGACGGCGACTGGGTCCGTGAGGCCGCGATGGCCCACGCGGCCAAGCACTCAAGTAAGGCGGCGGTGGCATGAGCAGGAACAGTTGGCCGCTGTACGAGGTTTTCGTCCGCGGCAAGCGGGGCCTGAACCACGTGCACGTCGGTTCGCTGCACGCGGCCGACGACGAGATGGCCGTGCACCACGCCCGCGACCTCTACACCCGGCGCAACGAGGGTGTGAGCATCTGGGTCGTGAAGGCCGCCGACATCACCGCGTCCAGCCCGGACGAGAAGGACCCGTTCTTCGAGCCCAGCGGCGACAAGGTGTACCGGCACCCGACGTTCTACGAGATCCCCGACGACGTCCCCCACATGTGAGCAGGCGGCCATGTTCGACAACGCTTACGAGGCGCTGGGTTCCGATGGCGATGCCCGCTGGGCGTTCGGCACCGGCTTCGCCGACCCGCTGTCCGGTGTGGACACCACCGTTCCGTCCGATGTGGACGCCGAGCGGCTGGCGGCCTACTGCCTGATGCTGGCCGACGACGCCTTGGTGATGTCGCACCGGTTGCAGGAGTGGTGCACGCGGGCGCCGGAGCTGGAGGACGAGGTCGCCCTGGCCAACATCGGGCTGGACCTGTTGGGGCAGGCCCGGTTGCTGCTGACCCGGGCCGGCAAGGCCGACGGCACCGGGCGTTCCGACGACGACTACGCGTTCCTGCGGGACGCGCCGGAGTACCGGAACGTGCGGCTGGTCGAGTTGCCGAACGGGGACTTCGCCTTCTCCATGGCCCGGCTGCTGGTGTTCAGCACGTGGCGGCTGGCGTTGTCGCAGCGCCTGGTGTTGTCGGCCGACCCGGTGCTGGCGGCGATCGCGGCCAAGGGCGTCAAGGAGGTCACGTATCACCGTGACTACGCGGCGCAGTGGGTGGTGCGACTCGGCGACGGCACCCCGCTGTCGCACGAGCGGATGCAGGCCGGCTTGGCGGCCGTCTGGCCTCACGTCGGCGAGCTGTTCGCCACGCATCCGTCCGAAATGCTCGATCCGGTCTTGGTCCGTGACGAGTTCGACGCTGTGATCACCCAGGTGCTCGACGCCGCCGGTCTCGGCCGGCCGGAATCCATCGGCAAGGTTGAGATCCTGGGTCGCGACGGCTCGCACACCGAGTCGTTGGCGCAGATGCTGGCCGAGATGCAGAGCGTCGCGCGGGCCCATCCGGGTGCGACATGGTGACCGCGCAGGCCGTCGCCGAGACGGTCACCGATCCCGAGCTGCCGATGCTGACCCTGGCCGAGCTGGGCGTGCTTCGGTCCGTTGTGGACGAAGGCGACCGGGTGATCGTCGCCATCACGCCGACCTACACCGGTTGCCCGGCAATGGACGCGATGCGCGACGACCTCGACCACCGGCTGCACGAGGCCGGCTACCGGGACGTGGAGATCAAGGTCGTGCTGGAGCCGGCGTGGACCACCGACTGGATCACCGACTCCGGGCGGCGCAAGCTGGCCGAGGCCGGCATCGCCCCACCCGGCGCCGCGCCCCGGCGTCCGACCGGGCCGATCCCGCTGAACCTGGGGCCGTCCGTTCGGGTCGTGGCGTGCCCGCGCTGCGGAAGCGCCGACACCGTCGAGGTTTCCGGTTTCAGCGCCACCGCGTGCAAGGCGCTGCGGCGGTGCCGTTCCTGCGCCGAACCTTTCGAGCACGTCAAGGAGATCTGAGTGGCCACCACGTTTCATGCGCTCACGGTGTCCGAAGTGGAGCGACTGTGCGACGACGCCGTCGCCGTCACCTTCGACGTGCCCGGCGAGCTGACCGACCTGTTCGTGTTCCGGCCCGGCCAGTCGCTGACGCTGCGCCGGGAGATCGAGGGCCGTGAGGAACGGCGTTCGTACTCGATCTGCGCACCGGCCGGGGCGAAGCCTCGGATCGGCGTGCGCGAGGTGCCCGGCGGCGCCTTCTCGCCGTGGCTCGTGCACGAGGTGCGGCCCGGCGACCGGATCGAGGTGCTGCCGCCCACCGGTTCGTTCAGCCCCGACCTCGACGTGCCCGGCCACCACGTGCTGATCGCCGCCGGCAGCGGCATCACGCCGATCCTGTCCATCGCCTCCTCGGTGCTGGGCAAGTCGTCCGCGACGCTGTTCTACGGCAACCGGCGCACCGACTCCGTGATGTTCGCCGACGAGCTCGCCGACCTCAAGGACGCCAACCGGGAGAACCTCGACCTGGTGCACGTCCTGTCCCGGGAGCCGCGCGAAGCCGAGCTGTTCACCGGTCGCCTCGACGCCGACAAGCTCCGGGCCCTCCTGCCCGCGCTGCTCGAGGTCGCCGAGGTCGATCACTGGTGGCTGTGCGGCCCGTACGGCATGGTCACCGACGCCCAGGCCGTGTTGGCCGAGCTCGGCGTGCCGCGGGAGCGGGTGCACCAGGAGCTGTTCTTCGTCGACGACCTGCCGCCCGAGCCCGTCCGGCATGTCGAGCCCGGCGTCGAGGGCCCCAGCTCCGCGGTGAAGGTCCAGCTCGACGGCCGGACCACCGACGTCACCCTGTCCCGTGACGTCACCATCCTGGAGGGCGCTCAGCGGGTCCGCCCCGACCTGCCCTTCGCCTGCAAGGGCGGCGTCTGCGGCACCTGTCGGGCCCGCGTCGTCACCGGCGAGGTCGATATGCGCCGCAACTTCGCCCTCGAGCCCGCCGAGGTCGCCGCCGGCTTCGTCCTCACCTGCCAGTCCTTCCCGGCATCGGACCAGGTCACCGTGGACTACGACTCCTGAACCCCCGCGAGTCCCGCCTAGCGTCACACCGAAATGCGTGAATCCGTTTCATGCAATTCGGTGTGTCTGTGGGCGGGACTCGCGGGGGTTGTACTCGATCATGTGTGGGTGAGGCTCGCTAGGGCGGTCAGTGATGTGCTGGATCCGAAGAACGTGGTGGTCGCGGGTCTGGTGGTGATCGGGTGGCGCGCGGGCGGGCCGACGGGGCTGGCCTGGGCGCTGCTGGCAGTGGTGTTCGCTGGGGTGGTGCCGGGGGTGGTGATCCGGCTGGGCATCGCCCGGGGCAGCTGGCACGACCCGCACGTGCGGACAAGACAGGCGCGGCTGGTGGTGATCCCGCTGGTGATGGTGTCGGTGGGCGGCTGCGTCGCGCTGTTCGCGCTGCTGGGGGCGCCGCCGATTCTGGTGGGGGCCCTGATCGCGATGATGACGGTGCTGGTGCCGCTGTTCCTGGTGACGCTGGCCTGGAAGGTGAGCGTGCACGCGGCGGTGGGCAGCGGGGCGGTGACGGCGTTCGCGGCGCTGATCAGCCCGTGGTGGGTGCTGGGCTTCGCGGCGGTGGCGGCGGTGGGCTGGTCGCGAGTGGTGCTGAGGGAGCACACGGTGGCGCAGACGATCGTGGGCGCGCTGATCGGGACGGTGGCGACGAGTTCGGCGATCCTCCTGCTTGGACAGTGGTGAGCCGAACACTGGGACAGTCCGAAAGAGTCACGCCTGGGCCCGCCCCGCTCGTGTCACGATGACGGTCGTGGCACTGGAGTGCACGTTCGCCGAGCTCGACGCCGTAGGGGAGTCGCTGGGGCTCACGCTGCGTCGATTCCCGTTCACTTTTCCGTATTACGGCAACGGTATCAACCGGACAGCATTGCAGGCGAAGGTCGGGGCGAGCCTGGCGGAGCGGGGTCTGTTGCGGGACAACAGGTTCGTGCCCGAGCTGCACGACACGCTGACGCTGTTCGGCACCGGGGAGCCAACGGTCGGCCTCCTTGGCATGACCGGCGACGAGCAGCTGGCCGCGCTCGGTGTGTTCGGTCCGGACCGTGGGGTGATCGCGGTGCGCCAGGGCGAGGGCATGCGGTTCGACTTCGTGCCGTGCGACGAGATCGTGCCGGCGCTGATCAAGCACCTGCCGGCCATGGCGGGCGCGTACGACGGTCCGCTGGGCCGGCCGAGGCTGGGCGGGGGCTCGTTTCTGGTCGACGGCCAGTCCATCGGCTGGGTGGACACGGAGGCCGGCCGGCACCTGGCGGTGACCACGCGTGGCGCGGACGGCCGGCCGCGGATCGAGTATTCGCCGGGGGATGCGGCGGCGCTGGAGCGGCGGCTGCGATCGGCCTTAGCTTAGGCTAACCTAAGGCAATGCTGAAGCAGTACAAGCTGGTCACGGTGACCGGCGCGCGTCAGGTCTCGCCGCGCACGCGTCGGCTCACCTTCGGCGGTCCGGAGCTGGCCGACTTCACCGACGTGGCGCCGGACCAGCAGGTCAAGCTGTTCTTCGGGCGCAACGGCGAGCCGCGGCCATGGGTGCCGCAGCCGACCGGGGACGGCGACGTGATGCGCTGGTACCAGTCGTTCATGGCGATGCCGGAGGAACGTCGGCCCTGGATGAGGGCCTATTCGGTGCGCGAGCACCGGGCCGAGGCGTCCGAGATCGACATCGACTTCCTGCTGCACGACGACGGCGGCCCGGCGACGAGCTGGGCCGCGGCCGCCGAGCCTGGCGACGTGGTCGGCCTGCTCGGCCCGGCCCCGAGCCAGTTGGCCGAGCCCGGCCGGTACGACTGGCGGCTGTTCGCCGGCGACCAGAGCGCGCTGCCGGCGATCGCCGCCTCGCTGGAGGCGCTGCCGGCCGGCGCGAAAGCGTTGGCCTATATCGAGGTTGCCGACGAGCACGAGGTGCAGGAGTTGGCCTGTCCGGCCGGTGTCGACGTCCGATGGGTCCACAGTGGACTGCTGGACGCGGTGCGCGACGCCGACTTCCCGACCGGTCCGGTGTACGCCTGGCTGGCCGGCGAGGCCTCGGTGGTGAAGGCGCTGCGCCGACATCTGGTCGGCGAGCGCGGCGTGGCCCGGGACATGATCGCCTTCAGCGGCTACTGGCGGGTCAACGCCACCCAGGAGGAAATCGAGATGTGAGCCCGTCGCACCCCTTCCTCAGGATGTAGTACACCTGCTACATTCTGTCCGAGGCATTGGACAGGGGGAGGGGTTCATGAACGTTCTCGACGTTCGTGACCTGCGGATGCGCTACGGCTTGGCCGATGTGCTGACCGGGGTCACGTTCCAGGCCCACCGGGGGGAGGTGCTCGCCCTGCTCGGACCGAACGGGGCGGGCAAGACCACGACGATCGAGATCCTGGAGGGATTCAGGAAGCGCTCGGCCGGCGAGGTCGACGTGCTGGGTGTGGACCCGGCGCGTGGCAATGATGAGTGGCGCGCCAGGCTGGGCATCGTGCTCCAGTCCTGGCGCGACCACCGCCTTTGGCGGGTGCGCGAGCTGCTCGCGCACCTCGCCCGGTACTACCGGCCGTACCGCACGCCGTGGCCGGCGGACGAGCTGATCGAGCGGGTCGGCCTGGCCGCGCACGCCGACCAGCGGATCAGCACGCTGTCCGGCGGGCAGCGGCGCCGGCTCGACGTGGCGGTCGGCATCGTGGGACGGCCCGAGCTGCTGTTCCTGGACGAGCCGACGGCCGGCTTCGATCCCGAGTCGCGGCGCGACTTCCACGACTTCGTGCACGAGCTGTCCGACTTCGAGGACACCACCATCCTGCTCACCACCCACGACCTCGACGAGGCCGAGAAGCTGGCCGACCGGATCCTGATCCTGGCCGGCGGCAAGGTGATCGCCGACGGCTCACCCGACGCCCTGTCGCGCCGGGTGGACGCCGCCGCCGAGGTGCGGTGGACCCGCCACGGCGAGCGGTTCGTGCACTCCAGCACCGAGCCGGCGGCGTTCGTGCGGGAGCTTTTCGCCCAGCACGGCGAGGAGATCGCCGACGTCGAGGTGCGCCGGGCCAGCCTGGAGGACACCTACATGGCGCTGGTGCGGGACTTCGAGTCCGGCGCCGGCGATGCGGCCGTGCGCCAGTTCGAGGAGGTGACCCGATGAACGCGTTCAGGCTCGGGCTGGTCCGCGGCCGCATCGAGCTGCGGCACATGTTCACCACGCCGTCGGAACTCGTCCAGCTGTTCACGCCGGTGGTCGTTTTCATGGCCGTGATCGCGTTCCTGCGTTTTGTGCCGGTGGGTGGCAGCACCGTGTCCCTGGGCGCGGTGATCGTGACCAGTGTGATCGGCTCCAGCCTGTGCTCCAGCGGCCTGACCGTGATGTCCGTGGCGTTGGCCGCCGACCGGGAGGACGGCACCCTGCTGCGGGCCAAGGCGCTGCCCAACGGCATGCCGGCCTACCTGACCGGGAGAACCCTGGTCTCCTCCGTCTTCGCGCTGGTCAGCGTGGTGCTCCTGCTGGTGTACGCGCTGCTGCTGTTCGACGACGTGGCCTTGCGCGGCGTCGGCGGCTGGCTCAAGTTCGTGCTGGTGGTCGTGCTGGGGCTGCTGGCCACGGTGTCCATCGGCGCCGTGCTCGGCTCGCTGTTCCCCAACGTCCGGGTGGCCACTGTCATCTCGATCCCGATCCTGCTGCTGACGGGCATCTCCGGCATCCTGTTCCCGATCACCGTGCTGCCCGAGTGGGTGCAGTGGATCGCGCAGGTGTTCCCCATGTACTGGCTGGGCCTGGGGATGCGGTCCGCGCTGCTGCCCGACGCGGCGCTGGTCGTGGAGATCGGGCACTCGTGGCGGGACTGGCAGACTTTTGCGGTGCTCGGCGCGTGGGCGCTCGTGGGGCTGTTCCTGGCCCCGATCGTGCTGCGGCGGATGACCCGGCGTGGCACGGGTGCGCGGATCGGAAAGGCGATGCGGCAAGTTGGGTGAGGCACGGACGACCGAGACGGTGCACAACCGCATCGCCATGCTGCGGGCCGAGCGGGGCATCAGCCGCCGCCAGCTCGCCGAGGCGCTGGGCGTGCACTACCAGACCGTCGGCTATCTCGAACGCGGCGAGTACAGCGCCAGTCTCTACCTGGCGCTGCGCATCGCCGAGTACTTCGAGGTGCCGGTGGAGGTCGTCTTCTCCACCGCGCCGTTCCCCCGCATCGGCAGCGAAGCTAGCTCTGGTCCTGGCGCGTGACGGGGTTGCTGGCGACGATGGCCCGCAGGGTTTCGACGTGACCGTCGAAGGCCTGCCGGCCCTCGGGCGTCAGCGACAGCCAGGTGCGGGGGCGTTTGCCGACGAAGCCCTTGCGGACGTACACGTAGCCGGCGCTCTCCAGGACGCGGATGTGTTGCGACAGCAGGGATTCGCTGACCTCAAGGGTCTCGCGCAGGGCCTTGAAGTCGGCTTCCCCGGTGGCGGCGAGGGCGGCCATCAGGGAGAACCGGACCGGGGTGTGGATGCGTTCGTCGAGCTGGTGTCTGGGGTGGGTCATCGCCGCACCCGCCGCCACACGCGGCCGGCCTCGGCGAACGCCGGGAGCGCCACCACCACGCCCATCAGCGCCCACCAGCCCACGGCGTGGTCCAGGTAGGTCGGCCCGAACCAGATGACCGCCGCGACGTACAGCACCACCCAGGCCACGGCCCACTTCTGCGCGTCCCGCCGGCTGGTCGGGCGCACCGCGTGGCGGGACTTCCACCAGACCATCGCCACCGTCGCGGCCACCGCGACCAGTCCGAACACGATGCCGGACCACGAGCCCCGCACGGCCGGTATCCAGGCCACGATCCCGATGGTGAACAGGCCGTAGGCGGCCATCATCGCCGGGTACCAACGTCCGGCTCGGCGGATCCGGAGCTGGGCCTGCTCGGCCTGTCCCAGCATCGCCGCCGGGTCGGTCTCCTCGCGCATGAGCGGTCTTCTCCCACGTCCACAGTAATACGGAAGTATTTTAGTGACGCTAAAGTTGATGCGCAAGGCTTACTCTCAACCGGCCGTGACCCACGCAGCCGGTCGATGACCGGCGCCAGCACCGCGCCGCAGGGAAAGCCAGGAAGGGGCCCTTCCTGGCGTCTGGCGAGGGGAAGGGGCCCTTCCTGGCGTGGAGCGAGAGGTTTGGTCCCTTGATCTTGGGGACGGGTGCGGGGCGCTGCCCGGTGGCCCGGCGCTCCTTACGGGGTCTGAAGCAGGCTCCAGAGGTCGAGGACGGCTTCGACGGCCTCGGCGGCGACGAAGGCGGCGACCAGAAGGGCGAGCAGGGCCAGGAACCGGTACCGGGGGCGCACGGGCGTCAGCAGGGCGGCGACCCGCTGTGGCACGGGGCCGGCGGAAACGCCAAGGGCGGCAACGGAAAGCTGGGAGTGGCGGGCGGCGAGGGCGGCGGTGGCGACGGCACGGGCGGTGAGCACGCGGTCACCCGTGGCGGTGGCGGCGACCTCGTCGGCCCAACGCTCCACTGTGTACCGAACGACCGCCCGCAGTGGCCACAGCAGGGGCTGGGCGGCGCTGGCGAGGTCGACGAACAGCACGAAACGGTGGTGGCGTAAGGAAACGTGGGCTCGTTCGTGGGCTAACAATGCCCGCCGCTGGTCGGCGTGCAGGGCCCGGACCATGCCGCGGGAGACGACCACGCCGCCGGGCAGGGCGTAGGCCAGCGGCTTGTCGTCGGGCAGGATGGCCAGGCCGTCCACGGGAATCCGCCACGCCAGCCGGCGGTGCCAGCCGGCCACGGCGGCGGAACCGGTTGCGGCGACGAAGAGGGCGGCCAACCCGACGCCCAGCGCGACCGAGCCGCTGAGCAGCGAGTTCACCGCGGTGACGGCGAGGGTGGCGGTGCTGGAGACGGCCAGCAGCACGGAGATCCCGGCGATCAGCCAGCTGGTCGGGCGCGGCGGCCACGACCGGCACCAGACCAACAGCCAGGCCAGCATCGGCGCCAGCATCGGCACCAGCGCGCCGTCATCCATCCGAGTCCGCGAGCAGTTGTCGCAGCAGCACTTCGTCCTCCTCGCCGAGATCGGTCACGAACCGGGCCAGCACAGTGCGCCGGTCCGGCTCGGCGTCGAGGAGCTTACGCATCCGCCCGGCCACAATCCCGGGTTCGTCCTGCACTGGGGAGTAGGCGTACGCCCGACCTTGCCTCTCCCGTGCAGCCACGCCCTTCTCGTGCAGGCGGGACAGGATCGTGACCACGGTCGTGTACGCGAGCGAGCCGCCGAGTTCGGCCTGCACCTGGGCCGGGGTCATCGCCCCGTCGGCCGCCCACAGCGCCGCCAGCACCTCGGACTCGAGCTCCCCGGATCTGCGTCGCATTGGGACAATCTACGACGAAAGACCTTTTACATATATGTAGAAGTTAACTCCGCGCGGTCAGCGCGCGGACCAGCGGCGCGAACTCGGGGTTGCGCTCGGCCTCGGCCAGGGCCCGCTCCAGCTCGGCGTCGTTGACCGGGCGGGCGGCCGCCAACAGCGCGAAGCCGGCCTCGGTGACCTCGGTGTAGATGCCGCGCCGGTCGGTGGGGCACAAGTAGCGGCGCAGCAGCCCGCGGTCCTCGAGCCGGTTGACCAGCCGGGTGGTGGCCGACTGGCTGAGCACCACGGCCTCGGCCAGCTGGTTCATCCGCAGGTGGTGCTCCTGCTGCGTGGACAGCGTCAGCAGCACGCTGTACTCCCGCACGGACAGCTCGTGCGAGGCCTGCAGGGCCCGCTCCAGCCGGTCCTCGATGCGGTTGTGCAGCGCCGCCAGCGTGCACCAGCCCTGCGCGCGGCGGACGTCCTCGTCGGCCAGTGTCACGGCTCACTCCTCCTCGGCTTGCCCCGAGCATCCTTGCGTGCAACATTATCAAGCGTCTGCAACTATTGCGGAAGCCTGATAACTGAGAGTCTACTGCGGAAGGAACGTCATGCCCGTCGCCCTGCTCGCCCTGGCGGTCAGCGCATTCGGCATCGGCACGACCGAGTTCGTCATCATGGGCCTGCTGCCGGAGGTCGCCACCGATCTCCACGTCACGATCCCGACGGCCGGCCTGCTGATCTCCGGCTACGCCCTGGGCGTGGTCGTCGGCGGCCCGCTGCTCACGGTCGCCGGCAACCGGCTACCCCGCAAGAACCTGCTGCTCGGCCTGATGGTGCTGTTCATCGCCGGCAACATGATCTCGGCCCTGGCCCACGGCTACGCCCTGCTGCTGACCGGCCGCGTGGTCGCGGCGCTGGCCCACGGCGCGTTCTTCGGCGTCGGCTCGGTGGTCGCGGCCAGCCTGGTCCCGGCGGCCAAGCAGGCCAGCGCGATCGCGCTGATGTTCACCGGACTGACGGTGGCCAACGTGCTGGGCGTGCCCGGCGGCACCGCCCTGGGGCAGGCCTTCGGCTGGCGCTCGACGTTCTGGGCGGTGACCGCCCTCGGCGTGATCGGCCTGCTCGGCGTCGCGTTCCTGGTGCCCAAGCAGCCGCTGGAACCGGGCCGCGGCCTGCGCGGCGAGCTGGCGGTGTTCAAGCGGCCGCAGGTGCTGCTCGCGCTGGCCATGACCGCGCTGGGCTTCGGCGCCGTGTTCGCGGCGTTCACCTACATCGCGCCGATGATGACCCAGGTCGCGGGCTTCTCGAACGGCGCGGTGACCTGGCTGCTGGTGCTGTTCGGCGTCGGCCTGGTGATCGGCAACCTGATCGGCGGCAAGGCGGCCGACCGGAGGCTGATGCCCAGCCTGTACGTCATCCTCGCCGCCCTGGCCGCGATCCTGGTGGTCTTCGTGTTCACCGCCCACGCCCAGATCCCGGCGGCGATCACCCTGGTGCTGTTCGGCGCCATCGGCTTCGCCACGGTCCCGGGCTTCCAGACCCGCGTCATGCAGCAGGCCGACGGCGCGCCGGCGCTGGCGTCGACGGCGAACATCGCGGCTTTCAACCTCGGCAACGCGTTCGGCGCGTGGCTCGGCGGCGTGGCCATCGACGCCGGCCTGGGCTACACCGCGCCGAACTGGATCGGCGCGGTGCTCGCCCTGGGCGGCCTCGTGGTCGCGGTGGCCTCCGGTCTGCTGGAACGCCGTCAGCAGACGTGGCCGCCTTCGATCTCCAGCGGCACGACCGAGTCGGAGGCGGCCGGCGTGACGTGCAGCGTGAGCAGCCCGTCGGCGTAGACCGGGCGCACGTAGTCCCGGGTGTCCACGACCGTGTCGTCGGCGACGGTGCAACCGACGCCGACGACACGGTCGATCGCGCTCAACGCCACCAGCTCCCGAACCGGCAGCGAACCGCGCAACGCTTCCTGGCCCGGGAACCGGAACGCGCGCCCGCCTTCGCGATCCCGCACTTCCGCGTAGTCGGCGGGCCCGTCCAGCTCGAACCACACCGCGTGGTGCGGGGACGGTTCCCGCACCACGTGCGTGCACAGCAGCGTCGCCTCGGGGGCCAGCTCCAGGGCGTAGTGCTCGGCCTCGTGCCGGTCGCGGTGTCCGGCGTCGACCGCGAACAGCGTCACCGGACGACGTCCACGAAGACGGGATTCGAGTACGTCCACAAGTCGCTCCACGGATCCACTCCGCCGGCCGGATCCATTCGTGGCTCAAGCGAGCCGGTCGCGTGCACGTTGCCGTCCGTGCCCCGAAGCCGCACGTAGAACGGGTCGCGCACGTTGCGGAAGGTGTGCTGGAACACCGCGACCGCCACGTTCCCGCGGCGCGTCTCGAACGACTCCACCACCCGCACGTTCGGGGTGCCGAACGTGTCGCGATCCGCGACCGGACCCGTGACCTGGCCCTGGATCAGGTCCATGCGAGCCAGCTTCGGCACGCTCCCGCCGGCGTTCGGCCGGGTCGCCAACCGAGCCACCACCAGCACCGTCACGTTGCCGCCACGCCGGACCGTCGTCCGACCGCCCAACGTGACCGGCCAGCCGCCCTCGTCGGAGAACACCGTCACCTCCAGCCCCGCGAGCAGCCCGCCCATCGCGACCCACACCCGGCCGTTGCGGATGCCGTCCATCACGGCGCGGTAGCTGCGGTCCGTGGACCCGACCACCGTCCGCGAGTACTGGCCCGGCCAGAAGTCAGCCCAGCTGTGTTTGACGCCGCTGTCCACCGGGTCCAGGTGCTTGCCGGTGGCGTTGTAGTCGGCGTCCGGGGACGGGCTGGTCAGCGTGTCGCCGAAGTTGCGGTGCGAGTCGGAGTTGGACGTGATCCACCAGCCCTTGCCCTCGGCCAGCATGGAGTCCCACAGGCCGCCGAGCTTGGCCGTCATCCAGTCGAAGCCGCCATGCGTGCGGTACAGCTCCAGCGGATAGCCGGGCCACGAGTCCACGCCGGGGCTGTTGGAGTAGCCGCCGCGGGCCGCGCCGTTGCCCAGCGGCGCGGGCGTGCTGTCGGCCTGCGCGCCGGGGGAGCCCTCCATGCCGACGGCGATGTGCGGGGCGGTGTCCCGCCAGTTGCGCAGCTCGTGCGGGGACAGCCGGCCGTTGCGGGACGGGTGGTTGGCCAGGAACAGCGCCGAGTTGATCTTGCCGGCGCGGACCTGCTGGTCCAGCCACTTCAGGCCCTGGACGGCGATCGCCTCGTTGGCCGGCGAGCTGGGGTTGGTGCCGTTCACGTTGCCGTCGAACAGCTGCTCGAACGTCTGCAGCATCTGGGCTTCGTCGCGAGAGCAGTCGAAGAACACCGTCGCGTGCTCGGCGGCGGGGGTGTTCCACTCCAGGCCCTGCCACAGCAGCAGCCCGCGGTGATTCCGCCGGGAGGCCAGCACGTCGGCGTAGGTCTGCTGCACCGCGTACTTCTCGTGGGCCAGGTAGCCGTGGTCGGTGATGACCATCCAGTCCAGGCCGTTGCGCACGCCGCCGGCGACCTGCTGCTCGACGGTGTACATGGCGTCGTTGGAGTACTGGGTGTGGATGTGGTGGTCGCCGGCCAGCCACTGGTAGCGGCCGGGGCTGTCCCAGGTGGGGGCCGCCGAGGCGGTGCCGGCGGTGAGCGCGCCCGCGCCGGCGACCGTCGCGCCGAGCAGGCCGGCATTGCGCAGGAACCGTCTCCGGCTCACGTCCACCGGGCGCAGTTCGCGTTCCGGAACGGACATGTCGGCGTATTCGGGCGTGTCGCCATGGTGGTGGTGATGGTGGTGGTGCTCGTGCACGGCGTCTCCTCAGGTCTGCACACCCGCTGCGGCCGGCCGGACGCTAGGAGCCCGAGATGGCCGGCGCGTGTCCGCAGCCTGAACTCGGGGCGGTTCACCTGGAACGAACAGAGTCGAAACCTGTCCGACATGTGAGGCCTTGCGCACGGTCCTATCGTGAGCCACGTGGTGGAGGTCGGTCGGACCGGAGCTCGCTTCGGGTCGGCGCGCAACCGCGGACGGTGGGACGACGTCGAACCGGACGTGGAGCAGCGCGAACCGGAGATACCCGAGCCGGAGGAGCCGGGCCAGGGCGAATCTGGCCAGCACGAGTTGGCTCCCGAGGTCGGGCGCACCGGCGCGCGGTTCGGCTCGTCCCGGGCCCGCTGGCGCTGGCAGCGGGATCCCGCCGAGGAGGATCCGCTCGAGGAACCGCGTGGCCCCGAGCCGCGCGTCGACGAGCAGCGCTACAACGAGTGGCTGCACGGCGGGTCGGCCGAGGAGCCGGACGAGGTGCTGCGCACCCAGGCGCTGCCGATGCCGCCCAAGTCGGCGCTGCCCCCGCCGCCAACCTACCCGGACGACGACTTAGCCTGGGACGATCTCGACGACAACGAGGAACCCAGCTCGTTGGTGCGCCCTTACGCGCGGACCGGCGGCCGCACCGAGGCGAGCCGGGAACTGAGGCTGGAAACACTGATCTCCGTGCGCAACCCTGACGTAGTACTCGTCATGGAACACCGTCGCATCGTGGAGCTCTGCGAGCAGACCCGCTCGGTCGCCGAGGTCGCGGCCGCCCTGCCGGCGCCGCTGGGCGTGGCCCGTGTCCTGATCGACGACCTCATCGAGCTGGGCGTGCTCACGGTGTTTACCGGAGACAGCCGCCCCGACGAGGTGTTGCTGTCCCGAGTTCTGGCCGGTCTTCGCAGACTGTGACCCGTCGGTAACGCTTGACGATCGTCAGGAAGGCGTGAAAAGTTCTCGGCTACTCCGCCAAACGGAGTCCCGGCAGACCTGCCATCCAGGCGGCGGCCGAGGCGAGGAAAGGGGCTGGCCACGTTCCGACTCGCCGACACCGGTCCGCAGCATGAGCCGACTCCGCGTCAGGTCGCCGATGATCTGGTCGCCATGCTCAGCTTAGCGGAGAAGATCCAACTCACTCAGCAGGCCCAGCCCGCGCTGCCCCGGCTCGGCCTGCCGGCGGCGGAGCTGACGCTGCGCCCGGCCGCCGAGGGCATCGAGTCGGACTTCCCGCTGCCGCTGGGCCTGGGCAGCAGCTGGGACCCGGAGCTGGTGGCCCGGATCGGGGCGGCCGTCGCGGACGAGGCGCGGGCCTCCGGCGGCGGGCTGATCCGGGAGATCCCGGTGATCAACCCGAGCTACGACCCGCGGCACGCGCACAACGAGCGCGGCTTCGGCGAGGACCCGCTGCTGTGCTCGAAGCTCGGCGCGGTGTACGCGCTCGGGCTGCGCGGCCCGGTCAAGGCGCACCCGAAGACCGTGCCGGTGGTGCGGCACGTGGACGATCTGGACCGCTGCGCCATGTCGCCGGGATTCAACCTGCGCGTGTTCAACGAGTACGAGATGCCGGTGTTCCGCGCGGTGTTCGAGACCGGCGGCGCCGCTGGGGTCGTGCTGTCGCAGCTGATGATGGAGGACTACCCGGCGCTGGCCGCCCAGCTGGTGCGGTTCGTGGTGCGCGGCTGGAGCGACGGCGAGGCGGCGATCTGGAGCGAGGAGCCGCCGGACCGGCCGCTGACCTCCGGCGGCCAGGCCCTGGCGCTGCGGCTCGGCGCGGACGGCTTCCTGGGCGGCCGCGACACGGTCAAGGAGATCACCGAGGCCTATCACCGCGGCGAGATCACCGAGCCGTTGATCACCGCCGCGGCCCGCCGGATGCTGATGCTGCGCCTGCAACTGCTGGCCTCCAGCTCCGGCCCGGTGACCGTGGACCGCAAGGTCCACCGGGAGCTGGTGCAGCGGGCCGCCCGCGAGTCGATCGTGTTGCTGCGCAACGACGGTCTGCTGCCGCTGCTGGTCGGCCCGGGCATGCGGCTGGCCGTCATCGGCCCGCACGGCGAGGGCCTGGCCGCCGAGCTGGGCCGCCGTGTCACCGCCCAGCACGTGAGCGGATCGGACCGCGTCACCGTGTCCGGGCTGGACGGCGAGTTCGAGCTGACGGAGTGGCGGCACGGCCGGTACACGCTGGAATCCGACGCCATGGTGGTGGACGCGATCACCGGCGCGGACGGCAAGGTGACCACTGTGGACGGTCAGCCGCTGGAGTGGCAGCGGGTGACCCACGGCATCGCCGACGCGGTGGCGCTGGCTCGCGAGGCCGACGTGGTGGTGCTGGCCGTCGGCGGCCATCCCGGGCTGGACGACGGGAACCGTTCGACGATGGAACTGCCGCCGCAGCAACACCAACTGGTGCGCGCGGTGCGGGCGGCCAACCCGAACGTGGTGCTGATCGTGCGCAGCAGCTACCCGTACGCGCTGCGCTGGGAGGACACCTACCTGCCGGCGATCCTGTGGAGCGCGCACCCGGGCCAGGCTTCCGACCGGGCCACCGCGGAGATCCTGTTCGGCGACCACGCGCCCTCCGGGCGGCTGCCGCAGACCTGGTACCGCGGCGACGAGGACCTGCCGCCCACCCTGGACTACGACCTGATCCAGGGCGGCAGCACGTACATGTACCAGGAGTCGGAGCCGCTGTACGCCTTCGGCCACGGCCTGACCTACACCACGTTCGAGTACGACGACCTGGACCTGAGCGAGCGGGTGATCGACGCCAAGGGCAGCGTCACCGTGACGATTCGGGTCCGCAACACCGGGTTCCGCGACTGCCACGAGGTCGTGCAGCTGTACACGCGCCAGCTCAACTCGCAGGTGCGACAGCCGCGGAAGGTGTTGCGGGACTTCAGGAAGGTGCTCATCCCGGCCCGCGGCAGCAAGACCGTCACGTTCCGGCTGCGCGCCGCCGACCTGTCCTTCTGGGACGTCACCAGGGACAAGTGGGTGGTGGAGACCGCGCTGCACGAGGTTTTTGTCGGCGGCTCGTCGGCCAAACCGGCCGCCAGCGCCGTGCTCGACGTGCACGGCAAGACGCTTCCGCCCCGGGTGCTGGCCCGGACCTCGGTCAAGGCCCACGGCTACGACGAGTCGATGGGGCTGGCGCTGGTCGACATCTCCAGCGAGACCGGGCCGGTGGTGTCGGCGGCCAAGGACGGGGCCTGGCTCGGCCTGTTCGGCTACGACCCGAGCGGCTGCCGGACCTGGAGCGTCACGGCGTCCAACGCCGGCGACGAGCCGGTGTCGGTGGAGCTGCGGGCCGGCGCGCCGGACGGCCGGCTGCTCGGCACCGTGCTGGTGCCGCCGACCACCGACTCCCGCCGGTACGCCGTGGCCACCGGTTCGCTGATGCCGCTGGACGAGGTCAGCGACCTGTTCGTGGTGTTCCCGGAGAAGGGTCCGTGGATCATCCGGGCGGCGTTCGCCTGAATCTGGGCCTCAGCCGATCTGGATCGAGCGCTTGGCCAGGCCGAGCCAGAAGCCGTCGATCACCGTGCGCTGCGTGGACAGGTCGTCCTCGCCGGCGCCGAGCGTGACGAACAGCGGCGCGAAGTGCTCGGTGCGCGGGTGCGCGAGCCGGCCGGCCGGTGCCTTGTGCTCGAAGTCCAGCAGGGAGTCGAGGTCGCCGCTCTCGAGCGCGCGGTGGCCCCAGTCGTCGAACTCCGTCGACCACGTCGGCGTGCCAGCGGCCCGCAACGCCCGCAGGTTGTGGGTGAAGAAGCCGCTGCCGATGATCAGCACGCCCTCGTCGCGCAGCGGCGCGAGCTTGCGGCCGATCTCCATCAGCTGCTCGGGGTCCAGCGTGGGCATGGACATCTGGAGCACCGGCACGTCGGCGTCCGGGTACATCTCCACCAGCGGCACGTACGCGCCGTGGTCGAGGCCGCGGTCCGGGGTGTCATGCACCTCCTGGCCGCCTGTGGGGCCGCCCAGCAGCTGCCGGACCCGGTTGGCCAGCTCGGGCGCGCCGGGGGCGGCGTAGCGCACCTCGTAGTAGCGCTGCGGGAAACCCCCGAAGTCGTAGACCAGCGGCACGGTGGTGGTCGCCGACAGGCTCAGCGGCGCTTCCTCCCAGTGCGCCGAGACCATCAGGATCGCCTTGGGCCTGGGCAGGTCCTTCGACCACGACGCCAGCTGGCCGGTCCACAGCTGGTCGTCGGCCAGCGGCGGCGCGCCGTGGCTGAGGTACAGGGTGGGCAGACGCATGGGACAACCTCCCGCCTAGTTGTTGAACTTTCAACAGGATAGGCGGGAGGTCGTTCAAATTTCAAGTACCGCTACCAGGTGACCGGCAGCTCCGTGACCCCGGACAGCACGGCCTGCGGGCGGCGCGGCACCTCGTCGACCGGCACGGACAGGCGCAGCGTCGGGATGCGGCGGAACAGGTGCGTGAAGGCGATCTCCAGCTCGGCGCGGGCCAGGTTCTGGCCCAGGCACTGGTGGATGCCGAAGCCGAAGGCCAGGTGGTGGCGCATCGGGTGCTCCACGTCCAGCTCGTCGGACTCCTCCCGATTGGCGACGGAGCTGGCCACCAGCACGCCGTCGCCCGCCTTGATGGTCACGCCGCCGAGCTCGATGTCCTCGGTGGCCTGCCGGGGCAGCAGGCCGGCGATCGTCAGGTAGCGCAGCAGTTCCTCGACGGCGGCCGGGACGGCGGCCTCGTCGGCGCGCACCTTGGCCAGCTGCTCCGGGTTGCTCAGCAGCAGCATCGTGCCGAGGGAGATCATGTTGGCGGTGGTGTCGTGGCCGGCGATCAGCATCACCATGCCCATGGTGGCCAGCTCGCCGTGATCCAGGCGGCCCTCGGCCAGCTGCTCGGCGATCAGGTCGTCGAGCAGGCCCTCGCCCGGGTTGTCGATCTTCTTGGCCACCAGCTCGTGCAGGTACTTGATCAGGTTCTGGATGGCCTGGCCGTCGGAGTCGAGCCGGCGGCGGGCCTGCTCCTCGAAGAACTCGTGGTCGGAATAGGGCACGCCCAGCAACTCGCAGATCACCATGGACGGCACCGGCAGCGCGAAGCCGGCCAGCAGGTCGGCCGGCGGCCCGGCGGCGATCATCGCGTCCAGCCGCTCGGTCACGATGCGTTCGATCTTGGGCTTGAGCGCGGCGATCTTCCGCACCGTGAAGGACGGGATCACCATCCGTCGCAGCCGGGTGTGCACCGGCGGGTCGTTGGCGATCAGCGTCGCGTTCATGTTGGTCGGCCGGCTCTGCGTGGGCAGCGGCATCGGCGACGGGAAGCCCGGCCGGCCCCGGTCGGACGACACACGCGGGTCGGCCAGCAGCGCGCGGGCCTCGGCGTGGCCGGTGACCAGCCAGGCGGTGCTGCCGTCGAACAGCCGCACCTTGGCCACCGGCCCGTGCTCGCGCAGCTCAGGGGTCGAGTCCGGCGGGTCGAACGGGCAGGACCTGGTCAGCTCGAGGTTCGGGATCGTGTCGGTCATGAGTGTTCCCCCACTGCCATAAGAAACGGAACGTATCTTCATTTCGAGGCTAGACTGCCCCCGCAAGAAACGCAACGGATCTAATCGGGAGTCTCATGACCGGCGCTCGGCGACGCGGCGAGGAACTGGAACACGCGCTGCTCACCGCCGCGTGGGCGGAGCTGCTCGAGGTCGGCTATCCCAAGCTGACCATGGAGAACGTGGCCGCCCGGGCCGGCACCAGCAAGCCGGTGATCTACCGCCGCTGGCCCACCCGGGCCAAGCTGGTGTTGGCCGCGCTCGCCTACAACCTGCCGATGCAGCAGTCGGACATCGACACCGGCTCGCTGCGTGGCGACCTGCTCGAACTCGTCGGCCGTGGCATCAAGCGCTACCGGCGCATGCCCGGCGACACGCTGCCCGGCCTCATCACCGAGACCTTCCGCGACCCCGAGGTGTTCGACGAGCTCCGCAGCCGCCTTCGGCAGGGCGAGGTCGGCGAGCTGATCCGTCCCTTGCTCACCCGGGCCGTCGAGCGCGGCGAGCTCCGCACCGACCAGTGCACCGACCGCGTCCTCCGCATGCCGTTCGACCTGCTCCGCAGCGAGGCCCTGCTCTACGGCGTGCTTGTCGACGACGCCGCCATCACCGAGATCGTCGACGACATCGTGCTACCCCTGTTCAAACTCCACTGCGGAACCCCGTAAACGCGCGGTTACCTGGCGGCGCGGGCCAGGGTGTCGATGATGCCCTCGCAGGTGCGGACCACGGTCTTGGCGGCGTCGGTCTGGGCGCGGCGCCAGACCGGATTGCTGGCGTAGGCCTGCCAGCGGTCCAGCACGCCGAGCGCCAGCTGGAGGTGGTCCTGGTCGTCGTCGAGGCCGAGGCGGCTGGCCGGGCTGGTGCCGCCGCGGCCCAGCAGGCGCTCGGCTTCGGCGGCGATCTCGCTGGGCAGTTCGACCCGGCCGGTCTGGAGCGCGGCCAGCAGCCGGAGTTCCCGGAAGTCCTGGGTGGTGACCTGGATCCGTTCGACCTCGGCGTGCAGGCCGCGTGCGTCGGGGCGGGGCTCGGCCCGCAGCACCGTCTCCACAGCGACCAGCGCCGAGCGGGCCTTGAGCACCGGGGCCCGCTCGGTGAAGTGCCGCTGGACGGCCAGCCGCAGGTCGTTCAACCCACTGCGCTGCACCAGTTCCGCGGCCAGCCGGCTCGGATCGCCGTAGCCGCGGCGCACCAGAGTGGTGGACAGGCGCACACCGAACAGGCCCAGCCGTTCCAGCAAACCCTGCCGCAGCACCACATCTTCCAGCGACGGGTTCAGGAACCGGTCCGTGGACAGCACAAGCTCGTCCAGCTCCTCCCGCGGCAGGGCGGCCAGCGCGGCCACGGCGTCGAACTCCTCGTCGGTCAGGGTCCGCCCGGCGACGGCCAGCAGTCCGTCCACGGCGACGACATCCTGGCACAGCTCGCCGAGCTCAGGCTCCGCGCGCAGCCGGCGGGCGACCATCTTGGCCGACGTCATGGCGTCGACCCGGCCGCCGCCGAGCTCGTCGGCCCGCGCCAGCACGACAATCGTGTTCACCGGCAGCGGATTGCCTTGCAGCGCCTGGCGGTCCTCGGCCCGCACCGGCCCGGTCAGGTGCAGCACGGCGTCCACATCGGACGTGTGGCCCTCGACGAAGTCGTCCTCGTCCAGCGCGTCCAGCAGCGTGGACTTGCCGGCCTTGGCCCGGCCGGTGACGCCGACCCGCAGCGGCTCGTCGAACAGCTGCCGTTGCTGGGCCAGGAAGTTCACCGCCTTGGCGCTGCCGCGGTAGAGCCGCAGGGCCCACTCCAGCATGGCCCGGGCGTCCTCGGTGAGCACCTCCTGGGTGATCACGAGGTCAGCGCCAGGGCCTGGGCGCGCTGCCGGAGCGCCACCAACGTGTTGATCTCCTCGGTGATGGTCTGGTTGCGCTGGTTGCGGGCCTGTAGGTCGGCGGTGGCCAGCTCGCGGGCCCGCCGGATGGAGTCGGTCAACGCGTCCTGCAACTGCTCGGCCTGTTCGGTGAAATGCTCGCGCAGCCGCCGCTGCACCTGCCGCAGGGCGTCCCTGCTGTGCTTGCCCACCTGGAACACCAGCTCGTCGACGTGTCGCTGCACGGCCGTCTTGGCCACCGCCTGCCGCCGCTTGAGCTGCGCGTCCCGCTCTTCCTTCAACGTCTTCGCGCCCATCACCGCGCCGGCGCCGACCGACACGAAGTTCACCAGCGGCATGCCCATCAGGCTGGTCAGCAGACCGAACATCAGCATGCCGCTGTACGAGCCGCGCAGGCCGGTGATCACCTTGTTGGCGATGCCGGGCGGCGCCAGGTCCGGGGTGAGCAGGCCGCCCATCCGCTCCAGCACCGAGGCCGGATCGCGGAAACCCAGCTCCGGCAGCGTGCCGCGGCTCTCCTCGTCGAACTGCTCGGCGATGCGCTGGGCCAGCCAGTGCGTGCGCTCCACGGTCCAGTCGTAGTTGCGCAGCACGGCGTCGGTGAGCTTGTCGGCCAGCCAGTCGCAGAACTGGTCCCAGGTCTTGGCCGGGTCGGCCTTGTCGAAGGCCTGGTCGGTGTGCCGCAGGATGATCCGTGTTCGCTCACGGAGATCGTGGTCCACATCGGACATCAGGTCGGCCATGCCGTCCATCAGCATGTTCTGCCACCGCGCCGACTGTCGGCGCAGCAGTTCGGCCGCGCGCTGGGCCTCCTCCAGCCCGGCCAGCGAGGACGGGTCCTGTGTGGACAGTTCGGCCCGCAGCCCCAGCGACACCTGCTCGGTCACGGCCAGGATGGCCTCCGAGGCCGACCGGCGGGCCAGCAGGCCGGCCTGCGCCTTGACCGTGTTCTCCAGATATCCCACCAGGGCGGGAAAACCGGATTCGGCGTTGACATCGGTGCTGCCCGTGGACAGGGCCCGCTCGCGCAGCACCGAGGACACCGCCACCAGCGGAATGGCCAGCCCGGCCTCGGCGACCAGCATCCGGTTGCGCTCCAGGTGCGACCGCCAGCGCGGGCTCAGGTCGGTCTTGGTCAGCACGCCGAGCACGTTGGGGCAGATGGTGGTGGCGAACCGCAGGAACTGGAGCTCGGTGGGGGACAGCTCGGTCAGCGCGTCGGTCACGGCCAGCACCGCGTCGGCCTCGGCCAGCTCGGCCAGCGTCCGGCTGGTGTGCTCCGACCGCAGTCCGTCCACGCCGGGAGTGTCCACGATGACCAGCCCGCCGGACAGGACGGCCCGGGGCATCCCGACCTCGGCCCGGACCACCTGCCCGCCGCTGATCTCCTGCGCGACCTGCTCCAGGTCGATCGACTCCAGCCGCTGCTGCCCGGGCCGTACCACCGCCGCCCAGGGCTGCTCGGCATGCCGGATGACCGCCGGGGCCGAGCTGGCCACGTCGTCGTGCACCGGGCAGATCGACGCGCCCAGCAGCGCGTTGACCAGCTGGCTCTTGCCCTGCTTGAGACCACCGACCACGACGACCCGGATCGCCGGGTCGGCGAGTCTGCCCCGCAGGCGGCTGAGCCTGCTGGTCAGGTCGCGCCGGCGGCCGATGGCCGGCTGCCGGAGCGCCTCGTCGATCACATCGAGGGCCGTCATGGTCATCACCCGAAAGATTGTGTCCTCTCCGATCGGGTGATGCACACCAGGCCGGGCCCACGCTGAGGGAGCGGGCCCGGCCTGGAGTCAGTCGCCGGCGTTCGGAGCTGTGGCGATCAGAAGCCGGGCAGGTGGGACGCGTCCAGGTTGTGGGTCACGTCGTTGACGTGCACGCCGCCCAGGTTGATGTTGCCGATGTCGCCGATGTGGTTGTCGTTGCCGATGTTCAGGTCCTTGACCGTGGTGTCGACGCTGGCGGTCACGTGCTGGAGCACCTGGTCGCCGTGCACCGAGCTGGTCACCGTGTTGACGGTGTCCAGGGTGTGGGACACGTTCGCGATGCTGGTCACGGCGTTGATCGGGTCGTGCGCGATGCCGGTGACGACGTGGATCGGGTCGCCGGTGGCGATCTTGGTGATGTCGGTGATGTGGTTGGCCGAGCCGGCCACGGTCTTGACCAGGCCGTCGACGTCGACCGAGTGCACCGCCGAGGTCACGTGACCGCTGGTGTCGGCGACGATCTTGCCGGCGACCGGCACGCCCGCCGTGGCGCCGGCCACGGTGTGCGTGGTGGTGTCCAGCGTCTTGGTCACGTCGGCGCCCGCGGAGGCGGCCACGTTGGTGACGGTGCCGACCAGGGTCTCGGCGGTCGGGACGGCCGGGATGCCGCCGTGGGCGACGACCGGCACCTGGGCGGCCAGCTGCTGGACCTGGTCCAGGGAGCGGGCCGGGTTGGCGGCCACGCCACGGACCTCGTCGAGCAGGGCGGTCGGGTCGGTGGGCAGGCCCGGGACGGCCGGGACGGCGGCGGTGAGGCCGTCGAGCGGCAGGTTGGGCAGGGTGGGCAGGGCGGCGACCGGCAGGCCAGCGACCGGGAGAGCGCCGGTGAGGCCGTCGATCGGGAGGGCGCGGGCGACGCCGTCCACGGGCAGGGCGCCCGTGAGGCCGTCCACCGGGAGAGCGCCGGTCAGGCCGTCGATCGGCAGCGCGCCGGTCAGGCCGTCCACCGGGAGAGCACCCGTCAGACCGTCAACCGGGAGAGCACCGGTCAGGCCGTCGATCGGCAGGGCGCCGGTCAGGCCGTCCACGGGGAGCGCGCCGGTCAGGCCGTCCACGGGGAGCGCGCCGGTGAGGCCGTCGACCGGGAGAGCGCCGACGGGCAGGGCACCGGTCAGCTGGTGGGCCAGCTGCTGGAGGGTGTCGATGGCGCCGCTGGTGCCCGGCAGCGCGGACAGGCCCGGCACCGCGCCGGCGACGGTCTGCTCGAACGCCTCGACCACGTGGGTCGGCGCGTAGTCCATGACGAGGGGGAGGATCTCGTGCACATCGGCGGCGGTGATGTCGCCGAGGCCAGCGGACTGCAGAACACCCTCGGGGTTGCTCGCGAACTGCGTCAGCGCGGTCGGGTCGCTGAGCAGCTTCAGGGTGAAGTCTTGCAGCGTCGTCATGGCCATGGGGTGGTGCTCCTGACTTCCATCGGGGGACTTGACGGGGAGAGTCACGGTCTGAGCCGTGATGGAGACGAACCGTAGGGGCTGGCCGCCCGTACGCCATCCGGGATCACTCCCAGTCCTGTCGGCCCGAGCACTAGGGATCGGGCCCGGGGTCCGGGCTGGGGGACTAGGGAACCCCCTTCGTTACAGGCCCAGATCACGAATGGGTTACCTTGGCCCCTCACGACATGAGCCCCGGCCGCAGCGCCTCGCGGAGGAACACTTGCCGTACACGCTAGGGATCGATGTCGGCGCCAGCCGCGCCGCCGCGGCCATCACCAGGCTCGACGGCCCGCACCGCGGCGCCCCGCGTCCCGTGTCCCCGGTATCGGCCGATCCCGGCCCGTTCGTCGGACGGATCGGCGACGACGTGCCCATCGTCCTGGGCAATCGCCAGCACAACGCGCACGAGCTGATGGCCAGCGGCATCGACCGCATCGTCGAGCAGGTGGCCGCCCACCACGGCGACCGGCCGGCGCGGGTCACCGTCACGCACCCGCCCACCTGGGGCCCCTACCGCATCGACCTGCTGCGGGAGGCGCTGTCCCGAGTGGGCCTGGGGGACTCGGTCCTAGTGCCCGAGCCGGTGGCCGCGGTGGTGGCCGCCGCCGCCCGGCACCGCATCGACGGGCCGGCCCCGATCGCCGTATACGACCTCGGCGGCACCTCGGTGACAGCCACCCTGCTGCGACCGGTCCAGGGCGGCTTCGAGATCATCGGCCGCTCCGAGACCGCGCGGCACCCGGCCGGCGCCGACTTCGACGACGAACTGGTGGCCCTCGTGACCGCGGGCAGACCGGATCCGGGCGCGGACTTCGACGACCTGGTGAAGCTGCGGCAGGAGTGCGTGCAGGCCAAGCACGCGCTGTCCGCCGCCGCTGAGGTCGTCGTGTCGCCGTTGCAGGTCCGGGTGACCCGTGGCGAGTTCGAGGAGCTGATCAGGCCGTTGTTGCACCAGGGAGTGGATGTGTTGCTGCGGGCGCTGTCCGGGGCGGGTCTCACGCCGGACCGGCTGGGCGCGGTGGTGCTCGTGGGCGGCTCGGCGCGGATGCCGCTGGTCCGGCAGGTGCTGATGGAGCGCCTGCGCCGGCCCGTGCTGGTGGACGGCGCGCCGGAGGCCACCGTCGCCGCCGGCGCCGCGCTGCTGGCCTCGCGGTCGCTGCCGGAACCGGGCAATCCGGTCGCCGAGACGGTGGTCATGGCCAAGATCACCGACGAGACCGTGGTGCTGTTCCCGATGCAGGACCCCGACCTCGACGACGAGGACAGGACCGAGGAGCCGCCGGCCAGACCGCCGGTGGAGACCGAGCCGCCGGACCTCATCCCGGCCAAGCCGGCGCTGGCCGCGGCCTCGCGCGGCGGCGGCGGCCGGCGCCGCCGGCGCAAGGCCAGCCGGCGCGGCCTGATCATCGGCATCATGACCCTGCTGCTGGTCCTGGCCTGCGCCTATCTCGTGCTGCAGTACTTCAACACCCCAATAGGGGGCGGTCTGTGACGGTGCTGGAAACCGACCTGCGGCAGCTGGACGAGGCGATCACCACCGACCCGTCCGCGCCGCGGGTGGTCGGGGTCCGCGCGCCCGGCGGCTACGGCAAGACCGCCCTGCTCACGCGGTGGGCCCAGCTTTATCGCGACGCCGGCGTGCCGGTGTACGACGGCCGGCACGAGCTGCCGGCGCGGGACGCGGCCGTGCTCGTCGACGACGCCCACCGGCTCGACGACGACCGGCTGCGGGCGCTGCGGGGACTGGCCGTCTCGGGCAGCGCGCAGCTGGCCGTCGCCTACCGGCCGTGGCCGCGGCGGGCCGCGCTGACCGAGCTGGTCGACGCCGTGACCCGGGTACGGCCGCCGGTGCTGCTCGGGCCGCTGAGCCGGGCCCAGATCGGCGAGCGGGCCGGCCTGCTGCTCGGCGCCAAGCCGTCCGACGACCTCGTGGACATGGTCGGCGAGCAGACCGGCGGCGTGCCGCGGTTCGTCGATCGGCTCGTGCGAGCCGTGTCCGGGACCACCGACTGCTCGGTGCCGGCGGCGGCCGTGGAGGCGTTCCGCTACGAGGTGGAGAACCTCGACGACGGCGTGCGCCGGCTGCTGCTGGCCACCGCCCTGGGCGCGGGCCTGCGCACCGACTTGCTGGCCTCGTTGCTGGGGCTGGACCTGGAGGCCCTGGGCGACGCCATGGACGGCGCCCGGGCCAGCGGGCTGGTCGACGAGTACGGGATGCTGCTGCCGATAGCGCAGCGGGCGCTGGTCGCGCTCAGCCCGTGGGAGCGGCGGCTGAGCCTGCACCAGCGGCTGATCGAGATCCAGCTGGCCCGCGGCGGTCCGCTGCTGCCGCTGGTCCGTCCGCTGCTGGGCGCACCGGTGAGCGGGGCGCTGTTCGCCGCCGCGTTCAAGGCTGCCGGGGATGAGGCGTTGGCCGAGTCGCCGGCCCTGGCCGCGCAGCTGTTCACCGCCGCGGTCGACGCCGGCGAGCCGGCGCTGGCCCTGGCGGCGCGGCGGGCCGAAGCGGCGGCGCTGTCCGGAGACCTGGACGGCGGCTTGCGGCTGGCCGACCAGGCCATCGCCGCTGAGGCGGCCGCCGACCGCGCGCACGGGGCCAGTGTCGCCGCGGCCGTGCTGGCGCATCGGGGGCTGCTGGGCAGCAGCACCGAGTTGTACCGCTGGGCCGGCGAGGGCTCGGCCGTGCCGTTCGCGGCGTTGGGGCTGATCGGCACCGGCCGGCTGGCCGAGGCCGACGAGCTGCTGTCGCAGCCGGGCAGCGGCGGGCCGCCCACCCTGCTGGCCGGGGCCGCGCGGCAGCTGGCCCAGGGCGTGCGGGAGTCCGTGACCGGGTCGGCCACTACCGCCCTGGCCACCCTGACCCGGGCCGCCGTGCTGATCGAACCGTTGGGGCGCAACGTCTTGCTGCCCGACACCCCGGCCGCCCTGGCCGCGCTGGTGGCCATGCACTGCGGCGAGTTCACCGTCGCCGAATCGGTCCTGCGACGGGCCATCGACTCCGGCATGGGCGGCGCCATCGCCCTGCGTCGGCACCTGCTGCTGCGGGGCTGGACCGCCATGCTGCGGGGTGGTTTCGACGCCGCCCGGGCCGATCTGCTCGCCGCGACGTCCAGTGGGGCGGTCGAGCCGCGGGACTGGCTGCTCGCCACCGGCCTGGAGATCGGGCTGGCCCGCCGGGACAGCGACCTGTCCGCGCTGCGGACCGTGTGGGACCGGGCCCGGGAGGCCATCGTCCGGCACCCCGCCGACCTGTTCGCCCTGCTGCCGCTGGGGGAGTTGGCCGTCGCCGCCGGGCGGCTGCACGACACCGAGCGGCTGGCCTCGCACCTCGGGCAGGCCACCGAGCTGTTACAGCAGCTGGGCAATCCGCCGCTGTGGTCCACCTTGCTGGCGTGGAGCCGGATGCACGCCGCCGTCCTGGACGAGCATCCCGAGGACGCCGGCCGCCATGCCGCCGACCTCGCCGCCTTCGCCCCCGCCCATCCCTACTGCGCCGCCGTCGCCGACGCCGCCCGGGTCTGGGTCAAGCTGCTGGTCGGCGACGTCGACGCCGACGAGACCGAGTCCTCCGCCCGGGCCCTGGCCGCCGCCGGCCTCGTCTGGGACGGCGCGCGGCTGGCCGGCCAGGCCGCCATCCGCACCACCGACCGGGCCGCCATGGTCGCTTTACTGGACTGCGCCCGGATCATCCAGGGCCGGCAGCAGGAGCCCACCCAGGAGGCCCCGCTCGCCGACTCCTCCGCCACCACGCTCTCCGACCGGGAGCGGGAGGTCGCCGAGCTCGTCGTCAGCGGCCTGACCTACAAGCAGATCGGCGAGAAGCTGTTCATCTCGGCCAAGACCGTGGAGTACCACGTGGCCCGCATGCGCCAGCGCCTCGGCAGCGACACCCGCAGCGACCTGCTCAACCAGCTCAGAGGCCTGATCGGCAACCGGGTCTAGGGGTCAGGACTCGTCCTGCCGCTTCTTCTGCTCGACTGCGCGTTCGGCGCCCCGGCGGCGGAAGAATCCGAAGCCGGGGATGCCGACGATGGCCTGGCGCACGTCCCGGGTCACCTTGAGCAGCTCGGTGACGTCCGGGCCGACCCGGTCCAGGGTGCTCAGGATGGGCAGGATGTTGGCGGTGAGGTGCTCGGTCAGCTGGGGCAGCTCGTCGACCAGCCGGATGGCGGCGTCGACCTCCTCGTCGGACAGCTCGGTGACGAAGCGGCCGGCCAGCGGGGCGGCCCGCAGCGCGATGGGCTCGTAGACGCGGATCAGCTCGTTGGCGATGACGGCGGTGTTCTCGGCGAGGGCGATGACGGCGGCGGCTTCCTCGCTGACCCGCGCGGCCCCGCCGACGACCTCGTTGGCCCGGCCGCTGACATGCTCGGCGACGGCCACGACCCCGGCGGCCTGGCTGCTGACCTGCTCGGCCACCGCGACCACGCCGGAGGCCTGGCTGCTGATCTTGGCGACGTCGACCACCAGCACGCCGGCCGTGGCCGCGACGACCTCGACCTCGGCGACCAGCCGCTCGGCCCGGGCCACCACGTCGTTGATTCGCTCGACCAGCGACTCGGCCGCGCCGACCAGCCCGATCACCCGGGCCGGCAGCGACACGAGGGCGACGGTCGTGTCGATGGCGGCCACGGCGACCGCCCGAGCGAGACCGATGATCGGCAATGGCATACCGCCCACTCTGCCGTGTCCGGCCTGCTCGTGCGAGCGGTTGTCACGGATCGATGATCTCCACGACGCCGTCGGCGGCGCCGGCGACAAAAACCCGGCCGGTGCCGCTGTCCACGGCGACCGTGTTGGGCTGGCGGACCGTCGGGAACCGGGTGGCGATCTTCGGCTGCCCGCCGGCCAGGTCGATGCCGACGACCTCGTTGGCGCCGGTCAGCGTCACCCACATCCGGTCCCGGGTCCGGTCGAAGGCCGCGCCGTACGGGGTGCCGGGCAGCTTCATCGAGCCGACCTGCTTGAGGTCCTTGAAGACCAGCAGGGCGTTGCCGCGGGTGTCCACGACGACAAAGCGGCCCTGGTTGTCGGCGATGATGTGGGTGGGGCCGTTGCCGGCCGGCACGGTGCCGAGCTGCGTGAGCTTGTCGGCGTCGTAGGTCGTCAACGTGGCGTCGCGGACGTCGACCATGGCCACGGTGTCGCCGATCGTCTCGATGCCGCCGGGCTGCTCGGGCATGGTGAACGTCTGCACGACCTTGTCGCCGCGCACGGCCATGACGCTGTGGCCGTGCTCGTTGGAGACGAACACGGTGCCGTTGGCCGCGGCGGTCGCGTCGTGCGGGAAGGTGCCGACGGGCACGCTCGAGGTGATGTCGCCGCCGGGTAGCGCGACCTCGATCAGCCGCCCCGCCCCCTCGTCGGGCACGAGCACCGGGCCGCCCTGAGCCTTCAGTTGCAGGTGCCGCAGTTGGCCCGGCAGCGGTGTTCGGTGCACGACGTCGCCGCTGTTCGCGTCCAGCAGGACCAGCTCGTACGGGTTCCTGGTGGCCACCGCCACGATGTGCGTCGTCGCATCGGCCACGATGCCCTCGGCCTGGTCGCCGACGTGCACGACGCGGCCCGCCGGCGGTCGGTCGGTCGTGGGCGCGGCGGCCGGCTCCGCGGCCGGCGGCCGTTGGTCCGGCGTCGAGCAGCCGGCGAGCAGCAGGGTCACGGCAAGTCCGGCCACCACACGTCGCATCCCGCCACCCTGCCCGCTCCGGCGGTGTTTCAGCCGAACGGGTAAGGAATCGGTAATCGTCGGAATTGACAGATGTCGTTAGATCACGGGCATGGGGCACACCACACTGACCGTGACCGAGCTCCGACTGCCCGCCGCCGGGCTCGGGCCCGAGAATCCGCTGCCCGTGCTGGGCGAAGGGCTGGAGAAGGTGCTGCCCTGCCTGCTCCAGGACGGTTACGGGCGGTCACTCTCGGAGACCGCCCTGCCGGCGGTGACGCTGGAGAACGACCACCTCCGGGCGACCGTGCTGCCCGGGCTGGGCGGCCGGCTGCACTCCCTGCTGCACAAGCCGTCGGGCCGGGACCTGCTGTTCCGCAACCCGGTGTTCCAGCCGGCCAACCTGGCCCTGCGCAACGCCTGGTTCGCCGGCGGCGTGGAGTGGAACCTCGGCAGCACCGGCCACACCACCATGACCTGCTCCCCGGTGTACGCCGGCTCGGTCGAGGGCCCGGACGGGTCGCCGGTCCTGCGGCTGTGGGAATGGGAGCGGACCAGGAACCTGGTGTACCAGGTGGATCTGTGGCTGCCGCCCGGCTCCGAGTTCCTGTACGCCGGCGTGCGCGTCCGAAACCCCTGGGAGCACGAGGTTCCGGCCTACTGGTGGTCGAACGCCGCCGTGCCCCGCACCGACGACATGCGGGTTCTGGTGCCGGCGGAAGAGGGTTGGCACTACGGCTACACCCAGGAACTGTCCCGTTCGGACGCTTCGCTGGTCACGGTGGCCGACCGGGACGCCGCCGACATGTTCTACGACATCCCCGCCGGCCGCCGGCCGTGGATCGCGGCGATCGACTCGTCCGGCTTCGGCCTCCTGCAGACGTCCACGGATCGCTTGCGGGGCCGGAAGTTGTTCGTGTGGGGGACCGGCGCGGGCGGCCGGCGCTGGCAGTCGTGGCTGGCTCCGGGGACCGACGGCTACCTGGAGGTCCAGGCTGGGCTGGCGCCGACCCAGTTCGAGTACGTGCCGATGCCCGGCGGCGCGTCCTGGGACTGGCTGGAGGCCTACGGCCCGTACGGGAATCTCCCCGAGCTGCCGCTGGACTCGTGGCGGACCGTGGCCGACTCCGAGCCGCGGCGGCTGTTCTCCGGCTCCGGCTGGGGCGCGCTGGAGCTGGCCCGGACCGGCCTGGATCCGTTGCCCGGCACGCCTTTCGACTCCCTCGGCGACGAGCAGGCGCCGTGGCTGGCGTTGCTGGACGGCAAGATGCCGGTGCCGGATCCCCTGTCGCCGCCCGGATGCACCTTGGTGGCTTGGCTGTCACTGCTGGAGGACGCCCCGGAGTCGTGGCTTTCCCTGTACCACTTGGGGATTGCGCGCTGGTATCACGGCGACACCCTCGGCGCGGAGTCGGCGTGGGAGCAGTCGCTGGCCCTGGCCGAGTCGCCGTGGTCGTTGCGGGCCTTGGCCTTCGCCCGTCCGGACCGCGCGGCCGGGCTGCTGCTGCGGGCCATCGAGCTGGCCCCGTCGGTGCCGGGGCTGGCGGTCGAGACCCTGGAGGCCTTGCTGACCGCCGGCTCGGCCGACGAGGCGGCGGCCGTGCTCGCGACGTTGCCGGAATCCGTTGCCTCACTTGGACGTCTACGGCTCATGGACGCCCGGATCCGGCACGCCCGAGGCGACCTCGCCGGTGCTCGCGCCGTCTTCGACAACGGCTTCGAGGTGGCGGATCTCCGCGAGGGCGAGGAGTCGCTGACCGATGTCTGGCGCCTGATCGCCGGCGACGAACCGGTGCCCGCGGCCTACGACTTCCGCATGGTCGCCGACTAGCGGCGGCCGGCCACCTGGGAGTACATGCGGGCCGGGTGCGCCGGGTCGAGGACTCCCGGCAGCGGCGGCAGATCACGCACGAACGGCAGCAGCCGGTCGTACATGGCCGGGGGGTCGGCCGGGCGGCGGTCGGGGTCCTTGGCCAGGACGGCCTGGAGCAGCTGGTCCAGGGTCGGCGGCACGCCGGGCACGGCCGGCGGCAACTCCTTGACCTGCCGGTCGAACACGGCGTACGCGGTGGGGCCGGTGAACAGCTGCCGGCCGGTGAGCATCTCGTGCAGCACGCAGCCCAGGGCGTAGAGGTCGCTGGGCGGGCCGGCGGCCCCGCGCTGGATCTGCTCGGGGGCCATGTACGCGGGGGTGCCGAGGATCTGTCCGGCCCGGGTGAACTGGGCCAGGTCGGCCTCCCGCAGCAGGGCCAGCCCGAAGTCGAGCACCTTGACGCTGCCGTCGGGACACAGCATCAGGTTGGTGGGCTTGAGATCCCGGTGGTAGATGCCCAGGCTGTGCGCGGCCGACAGCACGGCACACGCCTGCGCGGCAATGGAAGCGGCCCACGGCACCGGCACCGGTCCGTGCTCGCTGACCAGGTCGGCGACGGTCACGCCGTCGATGAACTGCATGACCTGGAACAGCCGGTGGTCGTGCGCCCCGAAGTCGTACAGCACGGGCGCGCCGGGATGCTCCAGGCGGGCCAGGATCCTTGCCTCGCGGACGAAGCGCCGCTCCAGCTCGTCGTCGGAACCGCCCGGCCAGTGCAGGAACTTCACCGCGACCCGGCGGTCGAGGTGCTTGTCGTAGCCGGCGTGCACGGCGCCCATGCCACCTCGGCTGAGCGGCAGGTCGTCGAGCTCGTACCGGTCGGCGATGAGCATTGGCCCTCCCGCTAGCGTCCCGGCCGCAGGCTACCCTCGGCCAGCCCGTCCACGCCGAGCCGCACGACGGCGCCGCCGACCGCGGCCGCCTCCCGCAGCCGGTCCTCGAACGCCAGCAGTCGCTCGAACGCCTCGCCGCACGCCCGCTGCTCGGCCAGCGGCAGCCGGGGCACCTGGGTCCGCCGCACGTCCAGCCGGCTGGAGCCGGTCGTCGGCCGCGCGGTGGACGCCCGCAGCGCGCCGGCCAGGAACCAGGCGTCCAGCTGCTGGTCGTCGACGCGGTAGACGGTGAGGTACGGCCCGAGCGCGGCGGCCTCGGTCGCCACCCGGGCCATGCCGGTCGGGGCGGCGACCACCTCGCCCGGCTCGACCAGCACCAGGTCCCCGGTGTCGGAGGCGCGCTCGCTGGCCGGCCGGCCCTCGGCCAGATCCTCCATGGTGAGCACGGGAACGTCGTCGCCGGGCGCGAGCTTGACCGGCGCGTGCCGGACGCCCAACGCCCCGGAGCGCACCAGGTCGCCGACGGTGGTGGTCGGCGCGGACCGGTGCTCGACCAGCACGGTCAGGTCCGGCGGCGTCAGGTCGAGGCCGCGGAACCGCGCGGTGGCGTCGGCGAACTGCCGGCCGATGTCCGGCCCCTGGGCCAGCTGCCGCCGTCGGGCCGGGCTGATGTCCACGTCGTCGTCGAGCAGGTCGATGATCCGCACCGCGTCCTCGGCCGCCGGATCCAGCCACGCGGTCTCCACGCCCTCGGTCCGGTCGGTGATCAGCACCGTCGACGGCGGCCGCAGCTCGGGAGTGGGCCGGCACAGCAGCCACAGGTCGGATCCGGTGTCCGGCAGCGAGATCACGGCCCGCAGCGCGCCGGTGCGCAGCAGCTTGGCCCGGATCCGCCGGCCTGGCCGCCGGCTGGCGGCGGTCGGCGGCATCAGGATGGCGACCATGCCGCCGGGGTCGACGTGGGCCAGGCAGTGCTGCACCCACGCCAGCTCCGGCTCGCCGCGCGGCGGCACGCCGTACTCCCAGCGCGCGTCGCCGACCAGCTCCTCGTGCCCCCAGGTGCGGTCGTTGACCGGCGGGTCGCACAGCACGGCGTCGACGTGCCGGCCGGGGAAGCCGTCGTGCCGCAGCGAGTCGGCGGTGACCATGTCGACGTCGGTGTCGCGCAGCGTGAGCCGGCAGGCGGCGATCATCACGGCGGCCCGGTCGGCGTCCTGCACGAGGACCTCGTGGGCGGCGCTGGCCATCGGCAGGGCGCCGACGCCGCACGCCGGGTCGAGCACGACGCCGCCGTCGGGGCAGGCCAGCCGGACCATCAGCTCGGCCACGGCCGGCGGGGTGACGGCCAGCCGCCGGGAGTGGGCGTCCAGGTAGCGGGCGACGATCAGCTCGAACGCCTCGGCGGCGCCGTGCTCGGCGGCCAGCCGGCTGAGCAGCTGGGCCAGCCGCGGGTCGTCGACCCCGCCGCCGCTGGCCAGGAACAGGCCGGCGCGGGCGACCTCGTCGCCGAGCCGCAGGTCGTCGACACTGGAGCGCAGGGCCTGCCAGGCCCGCTCGGCGGTGGACAGCTCGAACGCCTTGCCGTTGCGCCGCAGCCAGGCCTCGACCTCGTTCAACGAGAACAGCGGGCTGGCCGCGCTGCCGCCGACCGGCTGGGGGAAGTCGTCGAACCGCCGCCGCCAGTTGCTGACGGCGGCCCGGCCGACATCGACGAGTCTGGCGATGTCGGCGGCGCTGACGGTGGCGTCGTGGTTCACCGATCAAAGCCTAGCAGCAGCTGTGCACAAGCGTTTTGCTTGTGAACTCAGTTCACAAGTGGTTCACTGGTGTCATGGCGAACACATCCGAGCTTCGGTTGACCGCAGTGTCACGCACCCACGCGGGGTGCCTGCGCGCCTACAACCAGGACGCCGTCCACGTGGGCGACCATGTGATCGCGGTGGCCGACGGCATGGGCGGCCACGCGCACGGCGAAGTGGCCAGCTCGGTCGCGGTGACGGTACTCGCCGAACTAGAGACGGCGGTGGCGGCCGGGGAAATCGCCGAAATCGACAAGTCCGCCGCACTCGGCTCGGTCGTCGGCGAAGTGCTCCGCCGCCTCGACGAGCTCGCCGCCCGCGACAGCGGCATGCAGGGCATGGGCACCACGATCACCGCGATGCTGTGGGACGGCGCGATGCTCACCGGCGTGCACATCGGCGATTCGCGGGCGTACCGCTGGCGCGCCGGCGGCATCGAGCAGTTGACCCAGGACCACACGCTCGTCCAGTCACTGCTGGACAGCGGCCGGGTCACCGAGGAGGAAGCGGCCGTCCACCCGCGGCGCAACCTGCTGGTGCGGGCCATCCAGACCGGCGGCCCGGCCGAGGGGGACCTGTTCGTCCACCACGCCGAGCCCGGCGACCGCTACCTGATCTGCTCCGACGGCCTGACCGCCGTGCTCACCGACGAGACGATCGCCGGCGTGCTCGCCGACCAGCCCGATCCGGACGAGGCCGTGGACCAGCTCATCGACCTCACGCTGCGCGGCGGCGCCCCGGACAACGTGTCCGTGGTGCTGGCCGACGTGTGGGAAACGACGCCGTCCGGCTACCGAAAATACTTCTGGCGGCACTCTGGGTAGCGTATGCGGGGTGAGCTGGGGCAAGGGTGGCTCCCCCAGGAGGGTGACCTGGTGGGCCTGGCTGTGCTGGAGCGTGATCGCGGCCGAGGTGGTGGCCGGCGTCGCGCTGTGGTTCGCCGACGGGTGGACGTTCGACCAGGCGGTGGAGAACTTCCTGGTCACCGACAGCCTGCTGGCGATGACGTTCGCCCTGTGCGGGCTGCTGGTCGCCCGGCGGCGTGCCCGCAATCCCATCGGGTGGCTGCTGCTGTGCGGCGGGGCCGCCCACGGCACCACCGTGTTCCTGGTCGGCCTGCTCAGCTTCGGGCTGCGGCACGGCTGGAGCGAGCCGACGCTCGGCGTGATCGTCACCGCCGCGACCGCGTCCTGGCCGCTCGGCCTGCGGCTGTTCATCCCGTTCGCGCTGCTGCTGTTCCCCACCGGCACGCTGACCCGCCGGTTCCGGCCGGCCGCCGGGCTGACCGTGGTCATCGCCGTGCTGTTCGAGTGGTGGAGCCTGATCACCACTTCGCCGTACTCGGTCGGCGGCCCGGCCCCGTACACCGGCGCGTTCGCGATTCCCGCGCTGGAGCCGATCCGCCCCCAGCTGGACCTGGCCGCCATCGTCGTGCCGATGCTGATCGACGTGGTCGTGCTCGCGGTCCGGTACCGGGACGGCGACGAGCGTCAGCGGCGGCAGATGCTGTGGCTGATGCTGGCCGTGCTGTGCGCGGTGCCGTGGGCGCCGTTCGGCATCAGCGCCACCTCGCTGCAGATCCTGATCTTCCTCCAGCCGGTCGCGATGGCCATCGGCCTGCTGCGCCCCCAGCTGTTCGACATCAAACTGGTCGTCACCCGGACACTGCTGTACCTGCTGCTGTCGGCGGCCGTCGTGCTGCTCTACAGCGGCGTGGTGCTGATGTTCGACCTCGTGCTCAAGAGCCGGGTCGGTGACCTGGGCGCGCCCCTGATCGCGCTCGGCGTGGCCATCGCGTTCCAGCCCGGCCGCGCGTGGCTGCAACGCGGCATCGACCGCCTCTTCTACGGCGACCGTGGCGATCCCGTGCGGGCGTTGCGCAATCTCGGCGACCGGCTGCGCCGCAACCCCGGCTCGCTCGACGACCTGCTGACCGCGGTGCGCGAGTCGCTGCGGCTGCCGTACGCCGCGTTCCGACTGGACGGGCGAGAAACCGCGACATCTGGTCAGCCGGCCGCGCGTCTCGAGGTCCTGCCGCTGCTGAGCTCCGACAATGGCGACGTGGAACTGGTGGTCGGCGTCCGGTCCGGACAGTCGCGGCTGAGCCCCGAGGACCTGCGGGTGCTCGGCGTCCTGGTCGCGCCGCTGGCAGTCGCCGTCCGCGCGACCGTGCTGACGGCCGAGTTGCAGGCCTCGCGCCAACGTCTGGTGTCCGCGCGCGAGGAGGAACGCCGCCGGCTGCGGCGGGATCTGCACGACGGGCTCGGCCCCACCTTGAGCGGCTTGGCCTTCACCACCGACGCCGCCCGCAACCTCGTCACCGCCGAGAAGCCGGCCGGGGCGCTGGAGCTGCTCGGCCAGCTCCGTGAGCACACCAACTCCGCCATCACCGAGATCCGCCGCCTCGTGGAGGGCCTTCGCCCGCCGGCGATCGACGAGCTCGGCCTCGTGGATGCGTTGCGGCAGCAGGCCGACCGGCTCAGCTTCCGGGCCGGCGGCGATCCGCTGCGCATCCTCATCGACGCCCCGAGCGGACCGCTGGAGCTGCCCGCCGCCGTGGAGGTCGCGGCGTACCGGATCGTCGTGGAAGCGCTGTCCAACGCCGCCCGGCATTCCGCCGCCGACGAGGCGCGGGTGGAAATCTCGATCTCCGACGAACTGCTCATCGAAGTCACCGACAACGGCGGATCCTCTTCCACCGCTTGGCAACCCGGCGTCGGCACCGCGTCCATGGCCGAACGTGCCGCCGAGGTCGACGGCTGGTGCCGCAGCGGGCCCGGGCCCGGCGGCGGCCGGGTCAGCGCCGCCCTCCCGCTCGGCGCCGGGGAAGGAGGGCCGCGTGGGGGACTCACCCCGAGCGCGCCGGCGTCCTCGGGCTGAATTCCCCGTGCGGTATGGACTTGCGCGCCACGACACCGAACTCCATGCGGATCCACTCCAAGGAAAGGACTTACCCCACAGTGCACAGGCTGCCCCGACCGGCGTCCCGGTCCCAGGGTGCAGGCCCCCAGTCGGTCCGGGAAGTTCGCGCCCGGGTGAGACCCAGAATCGTTCGCGACGCCCGTTCGCGATGACACGGTAGGAGCAGAGCAGGTGTCCGACCCCGAGATCACTGTCGTGCTGGCCGACGACCATCCCGTTGTGCGCAGCGGACTTCGGGCGCTGCTCACGTCCACACCCGGCTTCCGGGTCGTCGCCGAGGCCGTCAACGGGCGCGAGGCCATCCAGGCCACCGCCGCGCACCGGCCGACCGTGCTGCTGGCCGACATCCAGATGCCCGACCTCGACGGCATCGACGCCACCCGCGCCGTCGCCGCCGTCGCCCCCGCCACCGCGGTCCTGATGCTCACCATGTTCGAGGACGACGAGTCCGTCTTCGCCGCCGTCCGCGCCGGGGCCCGCGGCTACATCCTCAAAGGCGCCGACCAGGAAGAGATCCTGCGCGCCGTCCGCTGCGTCGCCGAGGGCGGCGTCATCTTCGGCCCCCGCATCGCCCGCCGCGTCGACGCCCTCCTCAGCGGCGGCCCCGGCGCCCCCAACCTGCCCTTCCCCCAGCTCACCGACCGCGAGCGCGAAGTCCTCGACCTCATCGCCGCCGGCCTGGCCAACCCCCAGATCTGCGACAAGCTCCACCTGGCCGCCAAAACCGTCGGCAACCACATCTCCTCGATCTTCGCCAAGCTCCAGGTCGCCGACCGCGCCCAAGCCATCGTCCGGGCCAGGGACGCGGGCCTCGGTCGCTGAGGTCAGGTCGCCGACCGCTCCCCACCCGTCGCCCGTGGTCGAACGCGGCCAGCGATCGTGGGGGCCTCGGGCGCGGGCTTCGGGCGTGCACCCCCAGGCCACCGGACATGCCCCCACCCATCCCGGTAGGGTTCCGGCAACGTCGGTTTGTCGTGCAGTGGGCCCTGATCTCTGACTGGTTGCTGGTGCTGTGGTTGATTCCTGTCCACTGGGTCCGGCCCGCCCGTTGCCGGTTCCTGCGCTGGGGGTTCTTGCCCGCCCCTGTCCGTGGAGTGGGCGGCGTGGTGTGGTCACCGGGACTCCGTGATTGTTGCGGGGGCGTGCCCGGTCCTTGTCTAGTGGCGTTGGCCCGGTCGTGGTTGTTGACGGGGTGCGAGGGGTTTGTATGCGCGGTGGCTCCGGGTGGATTTTGCGCGGAGACCTCTGGGCGATGACGTATCGAGGCGCTATCGGGCAGGCTCCGCCTGCCTCGATACGCTGTAAGCTTATG
>Ga0307511_10000193_pt1 | contig 60695 bp, 57 predicted proteins | sample 13_EM_MG_FD_200266 | JGI IMG/M metagenome (GOLD analysis project Ga0307511, IMG submission 200266) | Populus trichocarpa ectomycorrhiza microbial communities from riparian zone in the Pacific Northwest, United States - 13_EM | ecosystem: Host-associated > Plants > Roots > Unclassified | place... | reverse complement strand
GTGGGGGAAAGTTACTACGCATCTCAGACATGCATGAGACATGCATGCCGATGCCCAGAATATGCAATAAAGGCCCTTCGTATGCCGCTCCATAGAACCTATATTTCAGGCTCAATAGCCCTCAGCGATATAATCCCCCTAATGTGAAGCCCTTCTCCACATTTTGGTGGCCCTCAAAAGCTTCATTTTGTGAGGTTTATGCAACCTTATGCCTTGTACATCATTCACGCTAGCAGGTTGGCCTGAGACAAAAAAGAAAAAAATAAGGGGCGTAGTAACTTTCCCCCAGGCACTGTATGTAGTACCCTCCGAAAGTACCACAGCATTGCATACGCACCAAATCTAGTGAGTTACCTAGGAGAGCGGCTTGTGCCAACCAGACTAGTGAGTTACAGTTGTGGCGTGCGAGCTAAATAAGCCTCTATGATTGTGGTAGCACAAGCCCCTCAGTGATTGTGGATTTATTACGCTACGATAACTTTGTGGTACGCTACACAGAGTCCTATCCGCAGCGGATTACATAACCCGTAATCAGAGTAAAATCACTTAACTCCAACAAAGGAAATACATAACTTGGCGGTCTATATCTACAGCGATTGATGGGTCAACGGGTCAACGGGTCAACGGGATGCGAGCGACTAGAGTATATTAGGATTAAGCGTTACTCACTCAGGTGAAGGAGAAATTCATTATTGCCTGTGAAAAACGGTGGTACATGAGACAGAACACACCGCTACCTACAGCCAGACCAACCCTCACAGGCTAGGCTATCCCATTGACCAGTCCATCCCGTTGACCCATCAATCGCTGTATGTACAGTACGTACATTATGTATATGCTTGCAATTCATGCACCAGGCTCATAACCTGTAAAGATCCAAGATGAGCAGTTGGTTCACCAAGAGTATTTCAGTCAAACCCTTTCATTTATAAATTGCTACCTACCTGAAACGAGTATTACATAAACGCATACAGGAGAAAATCGGAACAAAGGATGGCAGGGCGGCTGTGGCTCGGTACAAGAACGCAGATTCAACAGGCCACCTTTACGTTTTCCTTTCGTTGTCATGACTTTCCCCATTGAGATCCCTGCTCCGTTAGTTAGTGTCGCGATCGTAATATGTAGATGATCCAAGGGTATGGTATGGGTCCGATGTGGCGCTCCCCCTTAGGGCAAATGAGCAAGTCTGGTTGACTTCAGCTCGAAATGCCATCTGCTTACTTAAAAGTTTTCAACCATAGATATAGAATATAACCTACGAAAGGTTAAAATTCAGGCTGGCAAAAGCAACTCGATCGAGCGCGAACAAGCCCCATCCCACGGCAGTGATATAAGAACGCGAGGGGTCGTTATGGAGACGGCAGTACGCATAAGCAATATATGGTGTTTCGAAGGGGCGAGACTAGGTACACCATGCTCGAGCAAGTGGAGTCTAGTCTCTTACGTAGGTGATAGATCTCTTTAGCCGGCCAATTTACTGCAGCTTGTTATTGATTTACTGTTATATTGTGGCATATATTTTCTCGAGACTATGATCGCCGTCATGTGCCCCATGCCTCGCAACTGTTGAATGCCGGCTGCAAGTGGGCCTCTTGCCACCGGCATCTGGAATAACTCGTCGACAAAAAAACGGAAACTAGTCTGGCTTCAGCGGAAATGCAGTGATCATGCTCATTTCTTCCATTCAGTGCAGGGCAAAGGCCCTTTTTGAGGAGCCGCATGGATCCTATCCCACAATGCGAGTTATTTATAGCTGCAAGATTCCACTTATCCACGGTCTTGTACCCAACTACATTTAGCCAGATACCCTTGGTAGCTGGCATTTCGGTAAGTGTTCATATTATATATATATATACATACGCACTTTGATACCACAAAAACAAGTCACGCAAGCCACTCGGAGGTTCCACGGGTGGTTGCCCACTGTGGTAGGTAATACGGTTTGAGAAGCTTACACATATATTACCACACAGATGTACATAAAAATTCCATATAATATAGCTGATGTGTATACAACAACCCTTTGTGGCATGTTCCGCATACGATAGTAACCGCACGTAACACCTGGTGGATACCCTTTTCATAGTATTAGATTGGCTTATGCCTAGTGGAGACACACTTACCATGGTTAACCCTGCCCCCGTGGCCTCATTGTCTCAATTTATGGTTGTGTTGCAAGGTAAATGTTGTGACAGCTCGAGCAATATTGCAGTTCCAGAAGGGCTGCACCCATAAGCACTGACACGTTGCGGCCCAGGCGCAATTTGTTGCTCGTGTATACCAGCTGTCAGTGTTAGACATTGGGTAAGAACTCAAATACCGATCCAGACAGGAAAAAATGTGCTTATACCGCATTGAGGAGAATTCCGGCTGAGTTTTCTCGGGCTCTGCCTCCTTTGCCGATACCTCGGATGTACTTTAGTATACTTGAAGATCTATGGATCGTTATCTAGGAACTGACTGACATATACGTAGGAACAATTGTTTAGCATGAAGGCAAAAACACCGAAGCCGTCCTCGTTTCTACTGACCCTTACCAATCTGTTCTAAAGACCACAAACTGCCTCTGAGAGAACGTAATCTCGGGAAGGTGGCATGCCTTAGGTATTTCTGTTGGAAGCCGTGTGATCTTGTGCACGCAGCCAACCTCGGTAATTTTGTTTTCGTCCTCGGCTCAGGTGCGTGCATATGGACGCTCCACGAACTCGTTAATATTGGATGAATGATATGGATATTGGCTTGTAGCTGTTCTATACATGGTATATGGCAAGGGGTCACCTAAAGTGGGATACGATGACGCCAATCGGAAAATTAAAAAAAGGCAGGGTAGTTTACAAAAGTTCGAGATGTTTTCCATGCAGCGATAAGCCTCTCATATTCTTATGCATATAGATATCAAGGGTCTGGCTGTCAGAGTAGGGTAGAACAATGCAAGTGCCGTCCCCGGTACTCCTTGTTCAAACCTTCTGCAGCTATGATGTCGAGTTAATTTGGCAAATTGAGCAGTTTAATTACATACGGGAGTTGAGGGTAAAATTTTCTGATCTATGCTTTGGTAGAGCTGCATCGAAGTGACACATCAGTCTAGTCTGGTTACATCAGTCTACACTCGAGGTGACTGCTCCTGGCAACCAGACTGTATTTCCCGATGGCTTCAAGTTTGGTTGCGCGCCTAGGTATCTTCGATTGTGGTTTGGCTTGAATTTGACTTCGCATTTCTTCCACACCATTCGCATGCTAGCATGCGGCGACCTTAATATATATATATATATGTATGTACGTACTTTTGCCGTGCAACATGCGAATGTGCACAGGGCTACAGAGTTACACAAACAAAGAGGTAAATACGATCGCGAGAGCAAGGAAGAAGGAGCTATTAGAAAAAAATTAAGTTAAGTGTTCTCCTTCATTACCCCGATAATTATAATATCGGGCAGGTGAAGAATTCCCGCCAAGACGGTGCTTGGATCCACTACCGCATAAACTGGCGAGATACGGTGCTGTCTCCTCTGCCAATTCTCGTATTTTGAGTGAAAAGACAGGGGGAGGCTATCTCGCCAGGTTATGCGATACCGTACTTCTGCCTCAGAGAGAATCTAACGTTAGGTTCTCAGCCACAACTAGGCAATGAGCTCGCACATATGAGAGATGCAGTAGCGCCGGGCCTGGTGGAGTTCTTTACATGCCGTTCCAGGGATCGGCTGTTACCCCGGAAGAAAAAGTCGAATTGGACGTCGCCTTCACCCCACGAAGTATATGTCCTGGCAGCACAATAGAGTAGGTACATGAACGCCTTGACAGGTTGAGATGGTGATTAAAAGGTCCCAAGCACGTGGCCCAAGCCGCCTCAGATCTAGATCTGCATACTCTATATTACTGTCGGGAGTATAGCAATACTCGAGTGCACTCGCTTGTTGGGCAATACTAGAACATAAGAATATACAGAGCATTCTGGGGCTTTTCGTAGCCGTTTTTGGATCATAAAAGCGGTTGAGTTACAGGGATACTTCGGTTGCAGGGCTCATCAGCAGGGTTCAAACGTTCGTGGCGAAGGGTTCCTAGCGGCCGATCTGGCGAAAGCGCAACAGCCACGACTTCATGATAGGTCAATTTTTGAGATCTATGCAGGTTTCGTCATTGTCTTAGAGACCACATTGTCTGGTTCCTGTACCTTCACTGTTGCCCAGATTTTCTTTATATAGATGGACCCAAAACTCCGTTCCGTCTGCATAAACTATGCTTCTTTGAGTTTTCTTATCCCTTCCAGCTCCGTGGGGGAAACTATGGTGCGACGCATAGCCATCCCGTACGGGCACAGTGTTTCCTCGTTTCCAAACAATGGACCCGATAGGCTGGCTGATGGCTGTAACATCACAGGTGCTATTCCTTGCTAATATCTCGGAGTTGATTGGGGGATGTCAGCTTTTGGTTGAGATACTCCAACTTACTACTTGAATGTTCATGCTGGCATAGCCAGTGTTGCGCTGGCGGATGAAACCTTCCTCCCGGGGAGATTCTCACCCAATTGCGTTCGAGAAACCTTAAAAATTCGGGAAAGGGGGGGAAATGGAAAGCCCATTGGCCTATTGCTGGAACCATTGACTGCTGATAGCCACAATGGGAGGTGGAGACGGGGGTAGGAGTGACCAGGAGCGAAGTACCTGATAATAGCTTTTACTAAAGTACCCGGGCCCGGGGTACGAGAGAAATACCGGTATTAATTGTCTATTGTAGTTTGTCAATACCAAACTTTTTTCTTCAAATACTTATCCCCTCGCATAGGTGAGTTACGACTGGGACAGATACCAATCAGACAAGACAGGTACATGCAACCAGACTACATCTACCTCCGAGAATCACATCCTGCTGCCGGCATCTGCAGACTTTAAACACTGCGGCCCCTTCCCAGCGAACCTTAAGATTTTTTCTCGCTCACACTTTCACACTCGCTGAACCCTCCACTCTTTACTTTATGCTTTCCGATATCTAACGGTAAATTCAAGTTTGCAATTGTGTGTGTGTGCGAGTTGTTTCGCAACTTCACGGCAGGCAGGAGGTACCTGCAGCGCAGAAAGTGATATTTGCAGACAACTCTATACCTGCACTTGTCTAGTTGCAATCTTTCTCAGGAAATACTTGTGCAGTTCTCTTGGAGGTTCGACAAAAGTTTATGCGAGTGCAGCAGAGCGAAGAGCTCCCGCGGCCAATTGCACCCACTCGCCAAAGCTCGCCCAACAGGGTGGCGGCCAGGCTATAGGCTACCCGTTCGACCCACGATCCTTTCGGTACGCACCTATCCTTACATATACACCCTCCCGGCTCTTATAATATTCGAGTGGATATTAGGTAGCACTCATTTTACCGAGGGAGTGCTCGTGTTCCCCCACCTCGTCATCACCGCCCCACGCTCGTTTTCTCAGTACCTGAAGCCCATATATTTCTTCGAGGTCTTTTAAACTTCCATCCCGCCTGATATATTCCTTTGTACTTGTCTATTGGGCATAGCCATCGTTTGAAGTTGGGCTTGGATTTGCAGAACCTTTTGGTACATTGGCTGTCTTCCATATTATCCTCCTCCCCCAACTGACCTCTTTTTCTAATAGCACTGTCCATCTTTATCAGTTCCACTCCCGATTGATAGCAATCCACGGCCCTTCCAACCTAACTCTAATTGCATTCAACGGGGGTTTGAACAATGTCTTTTTGGGATGACATAGAGCTGTGGCAAAGGATGCTGTTGGTAAGTAGCATCGTCTTTGAATTGCGGGTCAAAGGAATAACAGCTGATATATGACAGATACTGGCCTGTGCCATGGTTGCCGTATTGATCTGGGGCTTCTGGCAGCTCGTTTGGCGGCGCATGCAGCAAAAGAAATACAAGTTGGCTGATCCAGAGAAGTCTCAAGTGGTGGGAGAGACTAGCACGGAGGGGACCTCGAAGACTGACGAGATACCTTTTGGAATCAGAGCCCTTGAAGCTGGTGTCGAAGTTGAAGGCGTGGTGATATCGAGGCCGACGAGTCCACGGCCTGTCCACAACCGCAATCCCAGCAATATGACCTTGGTAGATGGAAGAAGCAGCATGGGTTCCTTATTGAGCTGCGCCCAGCCAAATTCATCGCGTAACAGCCTGGGGCCTCCAAGTCCCGGTTTAGCCACTACTTTCAACAATGTTAACAATGTCCAACAGCCGATGATCTCACCTCTACGGTCGGTTTACCAACCCAATCCATATGGGGTTTCAGGTTCAACGATCCAGAATCTACCCTCACACCATAGTAGCGCAGCATCTACCCGGACGGCGTCGGCAGAAAACGTACCGACTGTGGCAGAGCCGAATCTGCCTCGCCCTGGGCCTGGGTTCTCAACTCGCGGGCCGTCCTCCCCACCACCTGTGTACAATAACAGGGTTTCTGCAATGATAAACAGTCAACGCAGATCAGGAACCTACGAAGCGCCTCGCCCTGGGCAGCCTAATGTTTATTGGCCCACCCGCTCACCAAGTCCACCAGAACCTAGTCCTCTTCTTTCTCTGTCGGAGAATCAAGGATCTGATCTACGGGATTCTGATTCATCCGGTTCCAATAGCGAGGATGATAAACAGACAACTTCTATAGATATGCACTCTAGCAGCAACCCTTCGTCAGATGAGGGAACTGGGGACCTTACCCTAATGCAAACTCATCGTCTATCTCATGCTGCAGAAGTCGGACAATTGACTCGAAGACCACCCGGCCAAGCTAGAATACAGTCCACATCCTCTATGCACAGCATTAGAGCCACTAACACGCCACCAAATGGCACAGTATATACTACAGCATCTTCCCCCGTGTACCCCATGGATATTGCAACGTCATCATCAGCTTCACTGGACAACATCGAATTCCAACAATCTCAAAGAAGGTCCCTCTCGACTTTCCAATACAACCAGCACGTCGAGCTTGCAAGAGAGCATTTCCAACCGCAACTGGCAGCACAACCACGTGACGAGAATGTTGGGAGGGTAGACGATGCTACCCCGACTAGTAGTCGACCGGCTAGTATCCGCTCGAAAAAGTCGTTTAAAAAGCTTGTTAAGAAAAATCGACAAAGTCAGGCTGGTGAAGGGTGTGTGTGATAATAGGCTTGAACGGCTGCATCGCAGTGGTTTTTACTCGAATTGTGTTTTATGTTCTCCTTTTCCCCTTGTCCTATCTCCTTTGATACGGGCGTTTTGATTTTGCACTTTGGTGGCGTTTTGTTATATTGACGATTACCCAGTTCCCTTAGAAAAATTCACCAAAGATTGGCTGGAGTAAATGGTTAGGTACGGGATCATGGGTCATGGCAGAAGCTTCACATAATATTTAAAATCTTCGCTGTTGTTGAAACGAAACATTTGGATGGGATTCATTGATGCACGTATGGTATCGCTTGGAGGAAATCAAAGGGGTTAGATTGGAAGATCGGATAATTAATGCCAGGGCTTTGCTCCTTTTCACTTTGGAAAAAAGAAAAGGGAGATGTATGATAGATAGATATATTATCACTTATGAAGGAATTACGCAAGCTTCTTTGCTGTTAAAAACTCGTTTAGTATCATGATAATTAGCTTTTCGGAAACACTTTATACATAAGCGTTGCTTCGGAATTCGGATGGCAGGAATAAATAAGGGAAATATATCACTAGGTCGCTCAACCGATCCAGCCGACCATTCTCCTATTTCAACTTCTCAATCAACTTTTCAGAACCCTTATTTCCTGCTCTAGCGACTTCTTCAAGCTTCTTCATGTGCGATTTTAACACTGCCTTCACCTCCTCCTTTTGCCCGAAGCCTTCGGCATCTAGCAGATTTTCAATTACCCAGGAACCATTACCCGTGGCCCAGATACCCAACTCCGGTTGGATTCGTGGATAGAGCATAGAGTGGAAATTTAATGGTGGGTCGAGGACTATACGAAAAGGATGCGGAGTTAGCAATATGATTCCTGCATACAATGGTAAATATAGGGTAAATTAAGGAAGAATAAACTACCTTTAACGGACTTCAACGCATCATCATACTGCCCCCCCTGCACCAAAAGCTTAAACAGCCTTCCCGCACCAAGACTCTGCATCACGTGCCCGTCATCCTGGGGATCTCCCTTGGCTGTCTCTGCAACAGCTTCTAATGCCGCATCCATCTTCTCACGTGAGACGCCCATGGAGGAATCATTCGCGCCGAAGATTACCTCGTAAATGAACTTGGATCCGAATGCATCTTGTACTAATTCCATAGCATTGTCTTTGATGGCGTCAATAAACGTAGGAGCAAAATGCTTTACCAGCTCGGCTTGTTTCTGGTCCAAGTCCTTCTTTGAGGTAGTCTGCCGGATGTGATCCAAGCCCTTTAGAGCCTGGATAGCTGGGGGGTGGACGACTCTGCGGTTCCTCCCGACGAAGGGGTATAGAAGGGGTATACGTCCGACGTTGGATCTGGTCAGATCCATGATTTTAGGTTGGAAGCCAGGTAAGACGGTCTTTGCTACGAGAGTGGTATCGTCGACACATTCGTACATGGAGAGGATGACCCTATATCCGGACTCGTGTTCGGCGAGTTGACTGATAATGGGTTTGAGTGCTTTGAGTATTGCCTTCCTGTCCTTGGCTGTCCCATGGGTGATGCAGAGTTGTACAACGGCAGCACCGGGTTTGGTGAAAGGTAGCTCATGGAGGTGTTCAGTGACCAGTTCGAGGAACTCTGTGACTTCGTTTGTACCTGGAGTAGCGTTGGAGATGTACTCTAACAATGCTCGGTGGACGATAGAGAATATGATTGCGTCCTTGCCAACGAGCTGTTTAATTAGGTCGAAGAGGGATTTCATAATTACAGCACGTTTTTCGGGGGCCCTCTCGAGGATTTTGCGTAGGTTTCCGGTTACGGTCTCGCTATCATCCTTGAAGATTGCGAATTCAACGCCGTAAAACTCCCGCATGATTCGCTCCTGTTCTTTTGGAGTGGCGTACTGCCAGACGTCTTCTACGACGATTGCGGCTTCTCGGTGCTTGACGAGCTTGCGGACATGCCCATAGAACTCGCTGATGATCTGGCTCTTGGTATTTTGGTCTCCGTAGTACATAAGCTTGACAAGGAGGTATCGCCCGTATGTACTCTGAGCCATATTGACATATTCTCCCTTGAGCTCCTTGGTAATCTCCTTCTTCTGATGTAGTGTTCCCCTCTTGACGGCGGTCTGGACTATCCTGGAAGCATCATGCTTGAAAACCAATGCCTTGACATTGCCCTTGATCATCTGACACAGTTCATCCACTAGCTTCTTACGTTCAGCGCTAGGGAGTTCACGACGCCGTATTTGCTCCCATATCCGCTTCCCTCGAGTGACAATTTCGGAATTTGGTCGGGCGGCTTTGCGCTCGGCGGCGAGTTTCTTCTGTGCAGCATGTGCTTCGCGGGATTTCGAGGAACCGGAAGCTAAGAAGCTTAAATGTCAGTTTGGTGCAAATAAATGATGGTGGGTAGGTGGAGGTTGTCCTGTGCATACCATTGGTGTTGCCTTCCTCCATAGATACGTCACCTTCTGCATCCTCCTCACCACCACCAATGAACTCCTCCCCCTCTTCCTCATTGTCACTACTCCAATCATCACTCTCTGAGACCTCCTCATCCACAATCTTCTGGGCAACCTTCGCCTTCGGCAATGGCTTCGGCAATGGCTTTGGCAACGCAGTCTTTTTCTCCTTCTTGCCTTTTGGCTTCGTCTCGATTACAACCTCAACCTCCTTACTCTTAACTAATTCCTTCACAAATTCCTTCTCTTTCTTGTCCTTTTTACCTTTCCTCTCCTTCTTTTCTTTCTCGGGTTTTATGGTTAACTTTGATAGCTTCTCCGTTGCTTTCTCCTCCACTTCCTTTTCCCTTTTTGGCTCTGCAGCTGCGGCCTTGGAGGTTTTTGCCTTCTTCAGAGTGGTCGAGGCGGCCGCTGTTTCTTCCTTCTTTCTCTTGAGGGCGGCCATGTTGGTATATGTTTGTGGCGTTGAGAGTTGATGGTGGGTGTTGATCGTCTCAAGTTGTATGTCCACCTGAAACTGCTGCGGAAATTTTGTTTTCTTAGAAGACCTCGATTTGCCAAGGAAAAGTTGAAAATCTTGGCTAAGTTGCTCGTGTAACCTTGGAACGTTTAAAACAACTAGCATTGGCATATGTAATATTCACAGATTATTGACATTATAATTACATACGATAATACATATGTATCCCAGTTAATTATTCATATTCTTCTTGATATCTAACGCCTGTAGCATGCCCCCCCAAAAAACAATATGAAAAGCCTTGAGTCCCCCTCATGTTGAAAACCAAACATGTTGACACTCGGCCTCCTCCGCACAAGTCCCGTTCGCATTGTGGTATAGTATATAATGCAGGTCATTAATAGGTAAATGAGAAATTACTTTTCGAAGTCTTTGGCTGGGTCACCAATACCATCCTCTATAGCAGATCAGCCTTTGTTTCGACGCAGTAACTTGATAGGCAGATCATGAGCCTACCATTGATTGCAAACAGGCACTCCGATTCTGGTAGACAGGGCGAATCATAGATCTTGCATATACGTGTCTCACCACGGCCCTTCTTCAAGAATAGCCTATAAAATCATAGTTAGCTTTATGGAAATCCAGTGTCACCCTGGGTGAAACGCTTACCTTGTGGTTGAAGCATGTGCAATAATATTCCCTCCTATTGGTTTCTTTGGGTCTGGGTTGAACATTGCTGCAGGCCCACCATCCACTTGAGCTACAACCTGGTTTGTTATAACTACAGCTATGCCAAACTGTTCCGCCAGGTATTATTAGTATTACTTTTCATTCAACATCGGAATGTTTCAAAAGTTACCTCATCTGCCAATCTCTGCAGCATCCTCATGAACTTAGCCAGGTGCATCTGCCTCGCGGAAAGCTCTCCTCGCCCAGAGAAATCTGTTCGATAGAGACTAGTAGCACTGTCAATGATCAGGAGACTGAACCTTGTTTCAGTCATCATTGCCGCAGCCTTATTTAGTAAATCCAGCTGATGGTCGGAATTGTACGCCCTCGCATATGCCACGTTATCCAAGACCTCTTCTCCATTAAGCCCGTACCGTGCTGCCACCGCCAGACATCGGACTGGTCGAAATGTCCCTTCAGTGTCGATGTAAAGGCACTTTCCTTCTCCACCACCCATGTCAAATGGCAGTTGACAGGTAACTGCAAGGGTGTGGCATAGTTGGGACTTTCCGGTTCGAAACTCGCCGAAAATCTCGGTGATTGACCCGGTTTCAATTCCTCCAGCCAGAAGTGTGTCAAGCTGCTTTGAACCAGTAGTTATAGATATTAGCTCGCTCCGGCGCTGGTGCATTTCGGTAGCGGTTGTAAATCCCATGGGGACATGTTTGGAAGCTGGCAAGAACGATGTCAATTTGTAATACTCAAAGATGTCATTGGATTGTCCAAACATACCTTCGGCTATTATTTTGTCTGCCTTTGCTTCTGAAATACCTTTCACAGTGAGCAATGCTCGCTTTGGCCTATCAATGTAAGAAGTCAGTTTCAGAGCTCTATTCCTTCGGATACAGTACTGACGTATATGCAATCGACTCAACTGTATTGTACCCCGCCTCTATCAGCGCCTTGATATCTCTGGCCTGTATTCCATTCCCCTGTTCAAGCTATTAGCCCGTAGTTCCGCTCATTCCGTGCAATCGGCCTCACCTCGAGTTGAGAAACTGGCGTCGGTGCGCCGGGTCCACCGTATTGCGACTGATCATCAAGACCCTGCGAATCTTGTTCTTCGCTCATTTCCCGATATTTTCGCCTCGTGGGAGGAATTCGCAGTGGGGCCTGAAGAAAGCCGGTATCGGATGTTGCAGAATTCTGGAGTGAACCGGAGTCACTGCTTTCAATTTTAATGTTCCTGAAGCTCTAGTCCCAAATGTAATACTGATACGGCCAATATGCGGGAGACGCGACTGGGTGAGTGGGGCGCAGCTTAATTGACTCACGTTGTCACGTGGCGAATTTTGGGGGTTTGTCGATCCACCAAACCACTTACGGACGGAGGATTCATCGATGAGACAACCAGACTAGATGAGACTCACAGGAGCGGTCGTGCCAACCAGACTAGATGAGACTTAGCGTAAGTAATCTTTCGGACCTCAAGGAGATTTATGATTCCGAAGTTGACATTCCGAACATCCCCCATACTCCTTCCCAGATGTATACACAGGAAATAAAAGCAGCCAAAGATAATATAAGATTACATAAAACAAAGATCAGAAAAAAAGCTACCAGAAACATGAGTGGCGGGAGGGACTAGGAAGATATATACAATAGCAAAGAGATTTTTCTACACTCGTGACAGAAGTCATTACCACCAAGATGTCGCTCTCGGGTCAGAGATAAAAGCCGTTATATGCAAATAAGACACCAGATGCAACAAAAGTGAGTTTGAGGGAGGGGAGTGGCATATTAAGGAAAACTTGCATTAAGGGATCTTATATGTAATCCCTTCCAGATTTCTGAAGTTCTATCAGCCTCCAACCACCAGTTTCTGCATTCGCAATCTCCTCAGGTATGCGGGTGATACCAATGGCGTAAGTGACTTGCTGCACCTTATCTTCCATTCCAGCCGCCAAATTTCCTGTCTTGATGTCCTTGAAGACATGAACCTCCTGTGAGGAGCATCGAATGATGAAGACTGGGATATCACCAGGTTCCAGAAGCTTGGCAGTGACGATGTCAACATTTCGGATGTCAAGCACCTGACCAGCAGATCTCAACCCCGCCGTGGAGTATTGCTTCGTCAATGCCTCGTACACTGAATACTGTGCTGCTGATAGCCATTGCTTAAGAGTCGCAACATCTCCCTTGACGTAGGCGTCCAAAACTTCCGGTAGTATGTATTCGCGGAGCTCACGTAGGAAGGGCTCCGTGGAGAACGTGGGATCCATTTCCTTAAACTTCTTAATAACCTGTGCAGTTTCGTTCTCCGCGAAGAAGCCAGAAAATCGGTCTTTGATAGTGCGCCCAACCTCAATAATGGGGTTCTCGGATTCTTCCATGTTCTTTTTCATCGAGAAGAAGGATTGGATGAATTTGTTGGAGTCACGGAAGTCTCGCCATTGCTCTTTCCACTTAGCATCCTTGTGAAGAGTGACATTTGTCCCAGCACTGATGAGTTATATTAGCCCGTGTCCCATACTTTAGTCGTAGCGGAAGCTTACTTTGGATCTTCATCAAATTTTGGTGGTGGTGGCGCCCTCTTGAGTATTTCCTTCTCCCTCAACTCCCTGGCTTTCCTTCTCTCCTCCTTTTCCAAGAAGCCTCCATATCGACTACTGCTCCCATCATCGATTACCTCCTTGACAGTTTTAGTTGCATCCTGATATGCCTTCGTGTCTCGAACTGGCTTTGTGACAGCTGCGACGCCCTCTCCAGTCTTCCTCACAACCGTCCGGCCAGCCTTAACCACTGGTGTATTCCATGTCCATGCAGCCCCTTCACCCACAACCTTTGCGGTCTTTATCAACTTCTCAGTACCTTTGGAGGCAGCTTGCGCACTAGCTTTTGCTGAAGCTTCATATGCCTCCCTCGCCTTCCTCACAGCCGGAGACTCAGTGAACTGCTGGGCGGAATCCGCGATAGCTTTGGTAGACTCCTGCCATTCCTGTGACTTCTTAAGTTCCTTCTGGATAGTCTCATAGAAGACCGCAAATGGGGATTTATCGCCATGAGGAGGTGGTGGGGGTGGGGGCGCTTCTTTCTCCTTCCCCTCACCCTCTTCTTTCGATTCCTTAGACTCCTCTTCCTCCTTCGGCTGCTCCTTTGTCTCCTGTTCTCCTGCCTTGGTTTGGTTGAATCTTAATTGCTGTACTGCTGTTACATTGCCCCTTAGGTAGCCTATCCAAGGTGCGCGAGCCTCTATTTTAAATACAGAGTGCCATTGCAAAATCCCACTTGAACCCTGTGTCAAGTATAATCTAGAGAGTGTCTTCGTAGAAAATGTTCTCGGGGGCGACGATGTATTACGGTAAAGAACATTGCGAGCAACCGTAAGGCCGAGTGTTTTCCGTCCGAGAGAATTCATCACAAAAAGACCGAAAGAGTGTAAGCTGAACTGATTAGGAAAGATTGGAGGATGGCCCTGCAGGAATAGAAACAAGGTATCCTATCCTTTCGAATTAATTATCCTTTTATGTTGGTGCACTGAATGGCGAAAAGGCCGGCTCGATTGGCGGGGCTCGATTTATTTCCAGTGGAACAAAAAGTTTTTGGGGTTGACCGAGGCTTGGCTCACCACGTGACAGCACCTGCTCTTATCGATAGAGCCGACCGCATAAGCTTACTACGGGTCAGTAAGACGGGTCTGAGGCGAGGGCCCTTTTCCAACAACATGGCCGGGCAATTTTATGTCAACCAGCGAGTTTCATACTCCACTTCCCTATGCACGATCCGATATATTGGCCCCGTAGAAGGCACTGCTGGGGAATGGCTAGGTGTTGAATGGGACGAACCATTGAGGGGAAAGCACTCTGGGGAACACGCTAGGAGGAAGTACTTTGACTGTGGGTGTGTTTTATGTTTTTTGTTCCTGCCCCCCTACAAGCTATAGCGACTGAGCAAGTAATTTGGATACACTTCAGGTGCCGTCACCAATGCAGGAAGCTTCATCCGCCCCAACCGAGCTCCTGATCCACCCTTAACATTTGTACAAGCTCTGCGGAAGAAATATATCGATGATGGAGTGATGGATGTCTCTGCCCAAAGACCCATAGAGTGGGGTGGCAAAGTAGTGCAAGAGATTGGATTTGATAAAATTCGCCAAAAGCTCAGGAAGCTCAAGGAGCTTAAAATCGTGCTTGTCGATGGATTCCAGATTGCGAGGGAGGATCCAGTAGAATTGGTTGCTGAAACGTGCCCTGGTATTTACATTCCCCCCCCCCCCATTACTAGCGAGGCTTGGCTAAGGTTCCGGCCTAGAAATTGAGGATCTTAATCTTTCCCGGAACCTGTTTGAATCACTGCAGAGTGTCGAAGCTATTTGTCGGGGCCTACCTAAATTGCGTTCCCTGCGCATAAGTGGTAACAGATTCTCCTTGTTGGATGTCAAGGCTGAGGTCGAAAGGGAGGATGGCTCCCTAGGCACTGGGTTTGACAATATCACCTCCCTCGAACTAGAGGAGACCCTACTCTCATGGGAGGAACTCGCCATAATTCTTCCCCTCTTCCCCTCCCTCCAGACCCTCGACCTATCCCTCAATCGGCTATCTTCCATTCCCCAGGAAATTGGTGGTACACCAATAACAAAAATCCTCACCCAATCGCTCACCGAACTAAAGCTTGAGCGCAACATATTGGTCAATATCTCCTCCATCCTCCCGGTCTCCCTCCTCCCAAACCTCCAAAAACTCCTCCTAGCACGCAACCAAATTTCAAGCATCCACAGCCCAGATGATGACCTAGAAACGCCCATTGTCTTTGAGAATATAAGATACCTCGATTTGTCATTCAACTCTATCCCCACATTCAAATTCATTGATACAATCAATTCTCACTTCCCCGGTGTTGAGGGCCTCCGAATTACTCATAACCCAGTATATGAAGCACCCGGAATGGGCTCAGATGAGGCACATATGTTGACAGTAGGTAGGTTGAGCTGGAAAGTGAGGTTGTTGAACTTCACCACAATTACTATCCAAGAGAGGACTAATGCAGAGCTCTATTACCTTGGGAGAATTGCAAAGGAGATGGCCGAAGTGATGGAGGGCGAAGAGGAGGGGATTATCGCAAGACAACATCCAAGGTGGAACGAACTATGTAAAGCGCACGGGAAGCCTATTGTGAATAGAAATCCAGAGGCAAACAGGCAGTCATTGGGCAAGAGCCTCATCAGTGAGTTCAAGGTTGTCTACCACATGGCAGTTACCCTGAACTTACATTTACCTTCCAGACATCGAATTTGTCCATAACGATCAATCAGTTGTCAGGAAAATACCGAAAAATTTGACTGTGTCTGCACTGAAGGGGATAGTAGGAATATTGTTCCCTGTGAGGCCACTCAGGGTAACACTCGAGATTTTACTCGATGACGCTAATGGAAGAGTGTAAGAGTCCAAAATAATCCCCTGCATGTTTAATCTAACTAGTTCTACCTGCAGGCTCGAAGATGAACTGAAGAGACTTGAGGTCTATGCGGAGGAACAGAAAGAAGTGAAGATGCTAGTAAAACAGGCCTAAAGCAGATTCCGCTAGCTTGTAATCGATGGACTGTGATACCCTAAACACCAAGAACACAAGGGCATAACCAATAAATAAAACGCTTTGCTTGACACTTGAAATTTTCCCGCCCATCACAAATAAAGATTCTTTAAACCTCTCTACAGTACTCATAAATCTGCAATATCCAAAGCCATCTCTCCACAAATCCCCTTCGTCAGAGTTTCCAACTCTTCTAGTTGCCCAACAATATCCGTTAATGCTGACGAATAAGCAAACTCTGCCGTATTTGGTTAACTTAAGCAATAAAAAAATACTATCAGAATGAAGACCAATGGGTGGCACTCACGATAAACATCCGCCCACCGCCTGTGTTTCTCCCCTGTCTGCCACGGTCTCTGCTGTATTCTCTCTTCTTCCGTCTCCAACTCCGCCTCTTCCATCTGATCTAGCAAGTGCTTCCTAGCAACTGCTGCTGAGGGGAGATATTTTGGGATTGGCTTCTTCACGCGCAGTGCCCCTGCCATCACATACAAGCACATCAGTATACTTGCTACTGCATCACGGCGGAATGATAGTAGTGAACGATTCTGCTCCTCCGGGCCGACCATGTTGTATGGTTGGAAGTAGAGACTAGATTGGCGAACTTGAACGAGGTGCTCGAAAAAACGCTCAAGACAGTCGATGAGGGCGCCGTACGGGGTGGGGTTGAATGGCCCTCGAAGTCTCTATTTTACTGAATATTAGCCCCCCCATTACGCATTCATGAAGAGAGTCATATCACGTACAATTTCATGCGTCGTCATCTCAAACAGTTCCCGTATCCTCACAAACATCTCCCTCAATTTCGCATCCAGCATAGCTGATTTCTCTACATCATCCTCTGTCGGATTCATGCCTTCATCATGATAAATAAACCTCGCCACTATACCACTATAGGTTATCGCAAGATTGAGCATCATCGCCGAGATTGCCTTTCTCAATTCATGGCGGGCTACAAAGGGCCAAATGCACAAATTCACCACCACCGCAGCGCATATACCAACGACTATAGCAAGGCCACGGGTCCACGCTATCTGAGCGGCAGAAGGAAATCCATGGTGGTTATATGCCGCAAGGGAGACAACCGAGAAACTCAAACATGCCATCAACCCCGACCGAGGATGCGAGCTTGTCGTAAAGCGGTAGACTAACGTTTCTCAGTAAGCCAGAATGTGAGGCAAGAGAGGAAATGGCGCTCACCCGCTGGGAACATGTAAATAGTTGCAAAGGCTGCCATGATGTAAGGGTTTCCATGACTGGCAGCATATGCTAATCCGCCCCAGGCGGCGCCGATCGTGGCAGCAACGGTCCTAACAATTAGATCTTGCGCGTTTCCGCCTACCTGTACCAATTGTCAGAGGGTTTTAATCTATGAAGATATGAGGCAAACCAACTCTAGGATGCATCATGAACCATGCAGTTATCACTGCCCACCAACCTGCATTATGGTTGTACCATTTCTGACTACTATCAAGCCACACAGGTAGTGATAGGAGAGCTGTGACTGCAGCAAGCTTGATAGCAAAGCGGGCCTCGAACCCTTGAAGACGGTGGATCACCCTCCAGGCTCGATACCGAGTTGTTGTGTGCTCAAGGACAATGGCAGAGAATCCCGTTGTCTTATCTAGAGCCATAGCAGAAGCCAAATGACTCTGTGCAGTCCCGCTATCTAGTAATCGATCAATTTCCTCTTTACTTCGGAAATAGTAGTTGGCGGTAACACCTCCTCGATCATGCCGAACCTGAGGGTTTGTTCGATACAACGATTTTCTCCAAGGATAACTTGGTAGGCAGATTTTCACTCTTGAAGCTTTTGGTGACGACCCCATATCTATGACCTTCTTCACTAGGGCCTCGACAGAATCCGCAGTTTGACGTAGTGGGTGAACAAAGAGGAATATCTGAACAAGCTCAGGATGCTTGCTGTACGTATGTGGTAGAAGAGGGTGATCAATGAGAGAGATATCTGCCTCGTCGAAGGCTATCATAGATGCGTTAAGATGCTGGTGGATTGCCTGTATGCTGGTGTTGCAGGTTATATGAGAGCTAGTAGACAGCTTTCGGTATCCACCGATTTCCATCAATTCGACGTCGCATGCTGCGAGGCTCTGGCCCATTGCATCAATGAGTCTTCTAGCTGGATCTCCTAGGGTCTTTTTCACAAGCTCTAATGCAGATGGCTGCGCTTCTGACAACGGATCAGTACGTTCATCGGCGGGAGTATCAATGTCAATGGAGATGTGCTCGCTGCCATCACCTCTAGAAGACCCCGAAGGGCTACTAGGGGCCAAAGGCGATACAGCCTCAAAGAGGGTTGGAGCAGGATCTATCGCCGTCAAGTCTCTTATAATAGCTTGGAGTGTGTTCCGTAGCTGCGCTATATCAAATGGGACCCATCTCGATATCGTAAGTTCCATCCGCATGTCTCTAAATGCTTCAGAGAGGTTGACAAGTTGCATATTCAGATCACGGCGCATCTCGGACGGTGGCTCTCTGGGCAGGCGCAAGCCCTCGAGAGCTGATATTAATGCATTGTGAAGTGCGACACTATCACAGTAAGCAGTTGTCGAGAATCTATACTTAGATTGAGTAGACGTACGCAACCTCTCTTCCTCCAGCTTCAGGAAAGACAATAACATTAACTGCTAAGCATACTGCCTGCCCTACCAAGAAAGGCACAGCAAACTCCCTTAGTTTCTTCTTATCCCAATGTTCCTGATCCGAGTCGACCAGGCACATAAAAAATACAGCTAGGCCTGCACTCATGAGTGCTTGATATAGCCGGACCAACCTGGATCTCAACAACCCCATCACAGCTGCAAATATGATAAGAAAAGCCTCCAACAATCCCTCTCTCCTGTCCTTGAGCGGGCCTACGCGGTCAGAGAGCTCTAGGGCTATGCAGCCCCATCCCATACCTAGTGATGCACCAAATATGCACAGCACTAGACCATCGAGCTGAGCTCCAAATGTCCGCCCAGAATGATTAAGCAAAACGGATATTGTAGCAAAGTAACTGTAATTTCCAAGCCATTTCTGAACAGTGGGTATCAAACATAAATAATAACAAATAAGATATGCAAGCAATGATTTTGCAACGTTCACCCCTTGGTGAGTCCAGAGGGCAGTCCGCAAGATCTCCTTAAGATCGGAAGCGCAAGTATTGATGACATTGGGGAAATATGGACGCTGAGTATAGCTTTGGGGTGTTGTTGTAGCTTCTGGGTTAGGAGCGGATTGCAAGGGACGAAAGAACGATGCATCAAAGAACCCATCACGATGTTCTTCGACCCCATATGTATCATACTGATCCAGCTCTAGCTTTTCAAGCAAATGTTGCAGATTGATAGTGGATACACTTGCCCTTGGGGACCAATGGGAGTTCGGGGTTACTGCCCCAGACGGCCGATACGTCGGCGTCACTGCTCCAGATGAACGATACGAACGGAATGGGCTTTGAGAATATGAACGAAGCTGGATGCTGGAGCCAGAGCCCCATGTCCTGTCGGGTCTCGAGCTCAAATCCAGTTGGACATGCTTCGAAAAGCGCCGACGAGGCTCGACAGACTCCTCCGGTGATAAGCTGCCAGGGTATGTGGGAGGAGTTTCGGGATCGCCGGAGGCCATGCCGAGAAAAAAACGCTCACCCTTTGCTATAGAACTTGGGCTGCAAATAGAAAATTTCTAGAGTCTTGTCTGCTGGTATTGACTGACTGACAATACTAGTACTAGGGTCCAGTTCATGATACTACGTAGGTACTGCCTTTGAACCGGATCCCAATCATTTGCCCCGAGCAGAAAAGTTTGCAGCTTGACCTTACCCCGGCAAGCCTTACATACAGTGCTGGGGGAAAGTTACCGCGACCCATATTTTTTTTTCTTTTTTTGTCTCAGGTCAACCTGCTAGCGCAAATAATGTCCAAGGCATAAGGTTGCATAAACCCCCCAAAATGAAGCTTTATAGGGCTACCAAGTTGCGGAGGAGGGCTCCACATTAAGGTGATTATATCGGAACCTTTTGAGGGCTATTGAGGGTGCCCTATAGGTGTGATGCAGAGGTATATGAAGGGCCCTTATTGCATATTCCGAGCACGGGCATCCATGTCTAATGCATGTCTGAGGGTCGCGGAAACTTTCCCCCAGGCACTGTATGTCTCTACGAGAGCTTGTACCAACCAGACTATTACATATGTACTGTACATAGGTGGGATCAGACATTGTACCTATCCTAAATAGGCGCTAGAATGGAGGGGCTTGACCCCAATGAAACTAGCATGGCCCTGTCCATGTTGCTGTGGAAACAGAAACGCGACGTTAGTGCCTGTTTCTGTTTATTGCGATTCCCACATTGATATTGATATGTGGGGGTGTAGTTGTGGTTACCAAATTATGTTGCTTGCTAACGTTCATCCTGCCTCTCGGGTTAATCCTAATATGTACTTCAATAACCAGAGCAATGGGAATACTCATGATTATAGAAAATAGGAACATGCACTTAGTATATAGTGAATCTAACTACATTGCAGACATTAGGTTCACGTAAAGAGCTAGATCCCATGAAGTCCAGTGTTTTAGGCTCTTCATTTCCCCTCTTTTTTTTTCTATCCGCCGTATACTGCTAGCAGCTGCATACCCGAACCGTGTCCTAGCCTCAGGCTTCTTCTACAGAATAGAATGGAAATACCGTGCCCTGGGATTGGTCCTGTGTTCTCGTATGAAGTCCAGTTTGCGTCTCTATAAATGTACAAGCTCAGCCTGGTGGGCCAGCAAGGAGATATTCAGTCCCAGTAGACAGCTTGGTACAGGCTTCAAACCAGAACCTAAGCCTTGAAACGCAAATGCAGGTAACTCTCTCATGATTCAGATGGGTCTGTAGCTATTCAATTATAAGCACTGGAGTGTCAATCTCATCTTCTAATTAGAGACGATACATAAAGTAACAGATATCGTCCAATTGCCTCTGGCTGTACTGTGAATAAATACACTTGTCCTCGCACCACCTACGGTAGGTGTCTATGTTAGAGGGCAGAAAAATGAACAATAGTGGGGACTAGGCCATTCCCGTAACTTTGCAATTGTCTTCTCAGCCTGTACTCTGGTTGGGGACTGGTCTCCAGGCCCTTAGTCACCCAACCCAAAAAACACTAGCCTTTTTCCTTCTATCCTCTCCACCACACCAAAACCCAGACACACCCACAACATAAACAAACAGCCACCATCACCCCTCTTATCCTACCCCCATTCCCGCCCTACCCTTGGAGTGTTCTTGCTCAGTTCTCCATTTTTTTTTACAATCCTTTCGCTTCTCTCAAACGCGTCTCACCGCGTTCCCTTACCGACGATACGCATTCTTCTTCCCGAGTTGAAGAACCCCCGAGGCGAGGCACAGTCGAGTTTGTACACCAAGTAATAGCAGCTGTTGTCCAGCGGTCTTACCATTCTCCAGACAGCAGTTCTACCATCTCCGCTATTCGTAGCTAGGTACACATTGAGTGGGTGTTCAAATTGTTGGCTCAACCTTAAATTTTTGTAACGTGGAATTAAACTGACTGATGGGTCCTCAGGTGTTCAGGGGGGTAGTAGACGCAAGATTGTGGCCGGCGTGCATATAAGTAAATCGGTCTACCATCATCCAACCGTTTAACCGCATCACAGCCGTCTTTCAATACTCAACAGCTAAGGAAATGGCATCAGTGAGTGTAACTCCATATAAATCCATCGGCAATATCTGGTCAATGTCGTGATATTTGTACGCGTACTTATCAATTGTGCAATTCAGAGACGGGTCACCCGCCAGCGAGCTGGCGTATCTACCAACGATGAGAATACAGTGGGCGTAACCGCTCGCTTGACCAGAGCTAAAGTCAATGCTTTACAAAACGAGAATGCTGTCGCCCCATTGGCAGCGAAGCAAGCGAACAACACTGTACCAGCACCCGCTGCTGCAGGGAAGAAACGGGCTGTATTAGGAGCGAAGAGCAGTAACGACACCACCACAAAGGCCGACACTAAAAAGGAGGGCATCGACGAAAAGCTCGTTAAGAAGGCATTAGGGGCTAAGGGAATTCTGTCAACCAAGGCCTCTGCTACAAATGGGGTCCATAAAACTACAACACGTACTACCTCTAGAGCAATCAAGGCTACTATTCCTGAAGAGATCACGGAGAAGGAGGCTAAGCGTAGTAATGGAGGTTCTGGTGTGATGGGTCCGCGCAAAAAGAGGATCGTCGCCAGCGAAGCATCAAAAGAAGTACCCAAGGTAGCAGAGCCAGCCATGAAAGTTACAAAGCCAGCTATGAAGGCAGAGCCTAAACAGTCGAAGCCGAAGGAAGAGAAGGTTGCAGCTGTCCCAACAGTGAGATCAACGATGACTGCTGTTGAGATTACTTCAGTCCCCGAGGTCAAGGGAACAGCCAAGGTAGCACCTGTGCCAAAGAAAGTCGTTGAGAAACCAGCACCTCAAGCTCTCGCAGATGATGATGACGACGACCCGCTGATGGTAGCTGAGTATGCCAACGAGATTTTCGACTATCTTCGCTCTTTGGAAGAAACTACTGCTCCAAACCCAGACTACATGGACGCTCAAGAAGGATTACACTGGGAACAACGTGGTATTTTAGTTGACTGGTTGATTGAAGTCCACCAAAAGTTTCATCTTCTTCCAGAAACTTTGTACCTTGCTATCAACATTATTGATCGCTTCCTCAGCGTCAAGGTTGTCATGATTGACAGGCTCCAGTTGGTGGGCATCACAGCTATGTTCATTGCTGCCAAGTATGAGGAAGTCTTCTCTCCTCACCTTGGGCATTTCAAGTACCTTGCAGACGACACCTTTACCGAGGAGGAAATCCTTCGTGCCGAACGATTTATGCTTCAGACTCTCGACTACAACTTGAGCTACCCTAATCCTATGAACTTTCTTAGAAGAATCTCCAAGGCAACCGACTACGATCAGGATACCCGCACTGTTGCAAAGTACTTGATGGAAATCAGTTTGGTCGACTATAGACTTATGGAGTACTTGCCAAGTCACGTGGCTGCTGCTGCTATGTATCTGTCTAGAATGATTTTGAAGCGTGGCTCTTGGGTATGTGACTCTTAATTACCTTTCCAGCTTGTACCCTGACTGATTGAACTATATAGGATCCCTCGCTTGTTCACTATTCTGGTTACACCGAAGCAGAGATCAAACCAGTGTTTTTTATACTTGTTGAATACATTTTACGCCCTAAGCACAAAGCATTCTTCAACAAGTATGCTAGCAAGAAGTTCTCAAAAGGTAATATATCACTGCCTAATTGAAGTAACTCATAGAGCTGACAGTCCTAGTGTCCTTACTGGCTCGGGAGTGGGCAAAAGCAAAGGCGCCTCTTTTCCTCTCCACCGATCGATAAAGCTCGCAGCACGACGAGCCCCGCATCATGCTTTGATTTTGATTGAGGATAGTATAGTTATGAAGCGATGAGAATGAGTTGTCTGGAATATCCGATTGACACGGAAGAGGTAACCTGTATAATTCTGTTTCTTACCAACCAAGTTACAAAGTCAGAGTGTTCAATTCCCAGATTGTTGGGACCGCTTTTGGGCAATGTGTCATACCACACGCCGGGGTTCATTCACTTCTGACCTGAAGAGAGCTTGATTTGGTCTTTGCATAGGTTGTGTATTTCCTTTATGTTTTCTTCACGGTGTTTTGATTTCATATTTCCCTGCTGTACACTCACTGATACAATGGGCCGTTCGGGATCGTTCTGGTTATATCCTTGTGTTATCCTTCTAATTTCTTCTGCTGGGCATTGTGTTCAAGTGGTGGGTGGGCTTCTATTTTTTCATACTTTCCCGCTTGTAATACTTCCGTCGTCTTCTTTCCAGACTCCTACACCCAATCGCACCCCGGGGAAAAAGTGGCATTGCTATGAATTCCTGCCTATACTCCTGGACCGGACTCTCATCCAGATACCCTCTTCTAACTCTAGCAGTACTTATTTGTTCTTGTTATTTCCATGTGGTTTTATCTGACCTGTTGTGGAGGCGCCGCGAATTGGCTTCCCATTCACCTTTAGGGTAGTCCCTACTGGAACATTTCAAGTTTGCAGATATTTCACAAGTTTGGTTTGGCAACAAAATGATGGGGCTGTTATAGAATAGAGGTTAAACAACTAATGAAGTGGATATTCTTACATGGAGGAGGCGAAGTCACTGTGGAAGTTCGGGTTTCGGATTCTTGGAGGACATTGTGGTAGAGGATCGTGGCATTTCGTGGACTTGGGGGGTCTGGGATGGATTAGTTATGGGCATGGAAAGAATGGAAGGGCGTGGTAGGGCAAGGTCTGGAGGTATTGGCATATGTGTCGGTGTTCCAACGCGGGGCTGGGCTGTTTTTAGTTGCGTGTGTTCTGTTTTACATTTGTTTTTCATTTGCTCACTGCGAATATCTCCTGTCTCAAATCTCTTGCTCTTATTTTTCACAGATGCCCTTGTTTGTATCTGTTGGGTTCCTGGGTTTTTTGCTACTTATTGCTTTGGTCCTCCTATTTGTATGCTGGTTTTCTTGTTATGTTTCTATTGCTACTGTGCCCCCCATGTACGTTTACAGATTATGAGAGTAGTCTTACTTCTCAGCCCAAAAAAAATTCTGGTTCCCACTATAATAGCCCCGTTCTCCTGCCATTCCTTTCAACCTCCGCCTAGTTGGCCTCCCTGCAATATAAAATTCCAAAATCTCTGGGGGTCGAATGCAATGTGGGGTGGAGCCCCCTAGCACGGGTCACACCCAACCAATTTTATACAGAGTTCCAGTAACTCCAGGACCATCCGCATTGTTAATACTGCTGTTAAATTCAGAGTAGAGATAATAGATGTAGTTCTCCATCTTGACAAATCGGGTCTTTCGCTGTCCATTGATTTTTCAGCCCAACAAACTCCTTCCATATCTCGCCCCTGATTTTCTTTGCTAGTTTCGCACCACCTCGATCATCTAAATCTGTGCGTGTGCTGCCGTAGGCGATGGCGGATGTATATGGAGTATCATAGAAGGTGGGATCATCCAGTGGCTTCCGGGGGACGATGTGGAAGTGGGTGTGATAGACTACTTGGGAGGCCGCAGCACCTAAGAATAAAGTTCAATTAGCCCATTATAGTCCTTCTCCCAACAGTGGGGGGGCTTTATATCAACCATTGTTCTGAATGATATTAAAATCCTTCCACCCCACCGCTTTCATCACACACCTTGCCAGTAAAGGTAAATACGCCCCCAAACTCATCATATCCGTTGCACTTGTCTCCGCGATATTTATGCAGTGGTTCCGTGGGATTACGAGTGTGTGGCCATGCGAGAGGGGCATGATGTCTAGGAACGCAAGGATGGTGGGGGTCGAGAGGAGTATGTGGGCATCGCCATTGTGGCTTACAAAGGGTTTCTTTAGATCGATGGTGTCGTTTGAGGGGTGGATTGGGTGTTTTTGGGGTGGGTATTTGGAGGCGATGAGGCAGAAGGGGCAGGGGCCGTCTTTGCTGTAGGAAGGTTTGGCGTGGGTTTCTTTGGACATTGAGGCTGACACTGGGGATATACGATTAGGACTCTTGTGTTGATCGATTGGAGATGTCTGGGATTAGCTATTATGGTGGAGCTCGAGGCGCTCCAAAGCGTGGTTGCCAGACTGAACTAGAGGCCGACTACCGATTTGGGAAGTACTGCAAAAAGGTTGGATGGGCCACAAGTGAAGTATCTCGATAGGCTGGTCGTCGAATTTTTGTTAACTTAGTCTGGTTCCAGACCCCCAATACACCAAATTAAGTTAGTTACTTACCATCATACATACAGCTCCAGTATCAAAACCGTTCTTTGTTTAACCAGACTATCTTTGTTTATGGATATCGATCCTCGTGCCTTCATAGTCCTTTGTTGTAATTGCCTATTGCCTCTCTATAGCTGGTCTAGGCCTAGGAGCTGCTCAGTGTCGAAGTAGTCTGGACTCCCGTGCCAGCCAGACTAGTGTCGAAGTAGCTGGTGGTTCCCGGTCAGGTGGTTGAACCTTCTTGTCTATCATCTATAATTGAGTTCTAGCTCAAGTACTCCGGGTTCACTGTCGCCTGTATATAGCCCCCGACGCCCACCCATAGCAACTAGATATCCGAGATAAGCTAGCAATAGAGACTGGGGCCCGGAAACCAGACTAGGGCCCGGACACGAGTACGTTAGCCCAGTTAGGGTAGGTACATATAGGTACATATGCGTTACATATACTCCATACCAAGTTTGGTTTCCCTCGAAACTATGTATAAAAGATTCCCCTATCAAAATGTATCAGGATGATATCTTCTATGGGGGCGAGATTGCAATAACGAGAGCGAGAACGAGCTTCTATAAAAATCAGCTCCAAAGATCTGCGCTGCACTACATCCCAGGTGACGCGGAAGCTCCAGGCGCATCCGGTACCGCACCGGGACTTATGGGGGTCCGGACTTCCGGCCCGTAAATTTGAAGACCCTCGGACCTAACCAGTACATACAGATATCTCGTCATATTTACTTAATACTGGTCATTGCAATTTCAAAACCATTAGAGTATAGCCAGACATGGTTATCTGATCCATAGAACAGGAGTCTTAGTAATGATGGGAAGGTGGCTGACCAGCATACCGGCACTACCCCCAGGTGCATACATATCTAGTCTGGTTTGGTGCATATTGCAAAAAGACAAAACACCGACGGGGATTTTTAAGATTCCTACCTACAGGACCCACCGCATGCAGAATGCACACCGGATGGATGGCCTAAAGGCATGACAGTGCATGCAACGGCAGGTAATACGGTAGTCTAGTTCGGCATCCGGAACTATGGCCGTATTGGTGTATGAATCATGACAATCGATGTGTTCCTTGGTCCTCTTGTCCAGGGTATTTAAGCACTTAAGCACGTGAAGGATTTCCGGTGAACACTTAGGCGGTAAATTCAGCTAAACTGCCGAAAAATTATCAGATACATAGTGGGATTGCCTTTTCTCTTCTCGATGCACTCCAAGCTTTTGCAAGCAGTTCAGGGTAATGCGTGAAATCTTTTAATATTATTGGCCTTCGCCGCGAAGAACGTCGGTCCCCGACGCCCAAATATATACTATAACTAGAAATAAAGACAATAATGATACTACCTAAACAGACAAGTTTTCCAACAAATATAATTATGCCTGCAGCTTTTGAGGGAATAGGGAATGAAAATAGGAGGCCTGAGTAGTGATGTCCTGTAGCTAATCAAAGCAAAAAAAATCAAAATCATGGCCCCTCCCAGTGTGAACTCCATTTGAACGAAACCCCATGCTCGCAATCAATACCCCTTAAAATAACAGGTTACACCCAAATGCTCACCCATGACATCCAAGAACGACCGAAAGGTCGAGCACAAAGTAAAAAAAAAAAATAGTTGGTATATTATTTCCAGTTGTATGCCGAATTAAATAAGTCAGTGTATATATTACCCAAGTCCTGCTCATCCGGGAAGTTTGGCATCCACGGTTCTTGTTTTGGAGAGAACGGGTTCTCTTGTGGCAATGGTGTATAGCCTGTATTATTACCGAACCCCTGAAACATCCCTGGTAAGGGTGAATCCAACTGAGGAGAAAACGAATCTGCTATCGTCTGATTCAACGGAGTGGTGTGAGGCGAAGTACTCGTAGTATGTGATGATGCTGGTGTCATGCCATTGGAATCTAGAGCATCCATATTCGAACATGATGAATTTTCACTAGGAGACTCCTCGCCGAAATTCATATCACCAGGAAGGATTCCCTTGCCTGGTTGGCCTGCGCCATTACTGCAGCCACCAGCGAAGAATTTTGGCCTGCCGTAGTCGGAGCTAGAACTATCAGTGGAGGATTGTGAATTTTCGTCTTGTAAATTCGTACGAAAAGCATACTCGGTCGTTTGCTAATAGGTAGCCTGTTAGCTCTTGATAAATATCACACCACATAAGCAGTTAGGCTCACCTTTCCTGCAGAGGCCGGGTCGGAGCCTGGTTTCACCCCGCTACAGCCCCCCCCGGGATGACTCGCAAACATAGGGGCTGGCCCATCGGCAAGCATACCAGCTAGGTCAACATCTAGTTGAACCAAGAACGACTCTGTGAGAGGGTTCTTCTTCTTGATATGGCCCATAGCCGTGAGTAGAAACTGCAATGATGCTCTGACTTGCTCATCTTTTGGCCTGCTTTTGAGATATTGGACGAAAACTCGAGCTGCTACGTACAAGCAGAACGAAAGGAAAGGATTCATCTAAGGGTAATAATTAGTAAACCAATAGCCAATACAGCCCGTGGACTTGTAAGACGTACCCCAGACAAATCCATATGAGCGATCATACGCATTATACTTGCTATTTCTGCAGCAGCAGTGATACATCTCACCTTCGACTCTGCTGATGCACTAGCATCCATATGGTGCTTCTCGGCCTTGAAAATAGCCGCTTGATGGAGGCAGATTGTTGATGTATGTATGTTCATGTTGGTGAATACGATATTGGCATCACTGAGCCCCATTGGAAGCCTGAAATGGCTGGGGAGAGAGAGTGCTATGTTCAGAAGAATGTTGTCCATATGTCGATGCCGTCTCCAGAATTCACCAGTGAGGTCGTCATCCCGGTCCTCTGCATCCGGTCGATGAAGATGAATCAAATTTCGCCCAAACAAACATGCCATTAAAACGACGCCGCCAAATGGGGATAGGTGCTTTGCTCCATCTGCAGTCATAGCTTCCTTTAATGTTAGTGATTGAGATGGTCTCCCACGCTCAAATGAGTCCTCGGAGGATGGTAAACTCGTCATAATCTGCCCGAGGTCAATAACGGTACTTCAATGTATCGTGATTAATACAACTTACATCTTTTTCTTCGATCGTCATGGGCCACCCTGTACCAATAGATGCATATCTATCTACACAAAAAGCCAGCCAAAACGTTCTTCTTCTCTCTTCTCTCTCGGTCCAGTCCTTAGGAGGTTGTAGGCATTGTTTTACATCCAGTCCCTGGCCGTCTATTCGATGTAGACCCATCATCTGCGCTAATCTGACAGCACGCCCCGTTGACATCCAAGCTCGAGGAAAGAACATGAGTTTAAACTCATACGTTGCTATCATTATCCAGGTCTGAGGGGTGCTAACATTAATGATATATTCACCATGACCTTTTAGCTCTTGCTCCTCTGCGTACTTTCGAGCCATCCGGTAGAAGTGGGTCTGAAGGCCATCGTACTCATCACTGACAGATGCTGCCAGTGTCCAGAGTGCGTATCGTAAAGCTATAGGGGGCCTCATATTGGGTGCTAGATTGAGACTGGAAAGATAGCGACCTTTATGTATCATTGGTACGGTTGGGTAGACCTTGTCGAAAAATATGTTATGTCTGTAGTGGGTACATTAGCATCCGTAGCAATTACTGAAGAAGGGACTACGCACAATGCTTCTTGAACTTCAGGCGTTGGTAATGCCTCTTCTACGCCTAAAGACATCATATCCCACCCTAGTGATATATTCTCCAGAGATGGATCGGTATTGCCCATTGTAGAGTCTCCTAGAACTCCTAAACCAAGAGATCCTTCATGCCGTGGGATGGAATCCGATCTGTTGTGGGCAATCTGCATCGCCAATGGCCCACTTTCTCTGTTGGCAATATATAGATGCGGGTCTGCATCGGTGGTAACGAAAGGCGTATCATGTACATATTCTGATATGTGTGGGGCATCCTGATGTTTTAAGAGGGTTTCCACTTGGGCTGTAGAGAAATTTGAGTATATAGTCAGCTACCCTGTAGTTTCTAGACCATTTGGGAAGTTTGTAAACAGACCTAGCCGTGCCTCCAGGGCCTTTACATAACCCCTCTTTGGACCGCTCTTTCGTCGGATCTCATCATAGGCGCTGTTCCCATCAGCATATATCAACTGCAGCGATTCCAGCTCGACGTACCACTCATGCCCAAGCCTAGAGCAGGTACCACAGCTAGGTTTGTTTCCATCACAGCGCAGTTTTCTTTTCCTACATACAACACAGGCAATTCTTTTGGGTCGTGGGATGTCACCAGATGTGCTTGGGGCCAAGGTGGATGGGGATGTTGATTGAGGCGGTGATGTGGACTGCTGGTCTGGGGCCATTGTCGGATGTATTACGGGGCCGGCGGAGCGGTAAGATAGAAGTCCCGTTCGTAGAGATCTTGGGTATTATTTTCGTAAGACTACGGAGCGGGAAAAAGTGTCGACTTTTGTATTCTTGGTGAAGCCTACACAAGGTAATGCTTGCATCTCTACGGAGCCAATCGTCCGCAATGTCCGGTGTTGGTTTAAGAAGCCTGAGATATGTACGGCCTGTCTCGGCCAACCCGGCATGGAAGGGGATAGTAAAGAAAACGGCTTTTTGGGCTGGGGAGGAGGGGTAGGTAGCTGGACAGGGTAGGCCCTGTCTAGAATGCCGTTAAATTACTAAAGTATGAGTCTTCTCGACCTCCCCCATACACCCGGGGTATCGGGGAACCAGTACAGCCCCAAGCAACAACGTGCCCCTACATCAGAGACTACCCTACATTTGAGATCCAGGCCCATATTGGAGCGCTTGGCATACCTTGGAGATTACGAAAGTGTAGAGTACGTATTCTCCTCCGCAGTCCTGCTCTTTTGATTGAGTTGGGGGTTAAGCTCAACGGGATCAGCTCCGCTGACTTCGGAGCGTCTGACCTAAAACTCTTCCGGGCACAGTGGCCTAATTACACCTGTTTCTTTGACCTTTCCCCTCGTCTGTGAAGGCTAACACTTTTCCCGGTTTGTAGCTAATAACTTGTGGAACTGGAGCCCTTTGGAAAGATTGGCCCTGGGTTACGATCTCTCCGCAGTCATACATTAGCAGGCTAGCTTTATTAGAACAATTTACAAAGTGGGAGGGAACTCTTTATCACTGAACTCAGGTTACTGGCTTCTTGCAGGATATTTGTTGCAAGGGCTCACCATCCGGTTTTTTTATACATGTGCTTTGGGCTTACAAACCAGAAATTGCAATCGGATCTTTTTAACCACAAGCTTAAGGCTACCATGCTCCTAGCCTGAGATTAACCAGACTACCACGGCTGAGCGCCCCCAGGTCTAAGCATGCCAAAATATACTGTGGAGGTCTGAGATAAGGTTGGCATGGGTGGAACTGTCTCGAAAACTAATTCAGCGTTGATCCACATGTCACCCGCGTGGCCATGGGAACCGCTAGCAGATTTGGGTGAAGCCCAATCACTAGACTGATCTGGAGTACATGTACCGGCGTCTCAACAGAGAACCAAAGGATTTCCCCGAAGAGATAGAGCAAGCGAGCAAAGAAAGTGAGCCGATTCTTCAAGGGTCAGCCAGGCTGTGATGCATGAAAGGATTGGATGCATTGTACGACGAGCGCTTTACTCGACTTGATAGTTGATGATGTCACCCAATTGGATTAGCAATCTGGTTCTGAGGAGCTAGCCTCGTTCTCCCCGGAGTTACCGGAGCGAAATAGACTCCGGTCAGGACACAAGCCAAAACTATCAGGACAACAGGGGTTAGCGTTTGGTTGATTGAGACCAGGAAGCCCTTGTATCACTCTCGCCTACTAGCCAACCAGTGGTTATCACAAGGCTGTGGCTTGCAGCCAAGGCACATCGTAGAGTAATTATAAATATGAGAATTCAGAAGTAGTATTTATACAGATGGTCTAGAATGAAAGAATTGGGGATGAACTTGCATGCGTAACGGCAAACGTCAGCAAGTGATCCAATCATGAAGTTCTTCCCCTGGGAATGCTACACAGGGAAGCGCTTCCCGGTTCTGCATGCAGGCGCAGCCCCGCATTAACTGCTCTTGATGCGTCTCTTCCCTTGGTTGCGTTCACGCTCCGTGACCACCCATTTATTCGGCTTGTTCTTTGGTCCTGTTGTTTGAATCTCATATTAGCGGGCTATTCTCCGCGAATCGGGCTCTCCGAATGACTCAAACATCGTTCGTGAATTTTGCCGGAGAAATCATTAGGGGAAAAAGAAAACGGGCTCGTACTTGTCTTATAGCCTGACTTGGTAGGAACACCCCAGGGACTGACTGGGTGACGATTACCCTTACTCTTACCACGACCTCCTCCATGGGGATGGTCCACTGTGCACACGGATTGCTATCAGTTCCGGTATAGTATTGGATGTTTCCACAATAACATCAATGGGAGCTGGAACTGAAGGGTGAAGACGCACCAGCGTTCATTGCTAAGCCACGCACTGTTGGTCGAATATTGAGCCACCGCTTCCTGCCGGCCTTTCCATGTTGTCTGTGATGCCATGTAGGATTGCTCACAATACCAACGGTTGCTGGTGCATCTTTTGAGACTCTTCGAACCTCTCCACTCTGCAAGCGGAGAATAATGTGCTTCATTCCCTTGGAGATAACCGTAGCGTACGTCCCAGCAGAGCGGCAGAAAACCGCTCCCCCCACAGATGAGGAGCCCACCGCGTGAATAACCGTTCCAACGGGTATCATATGTAGCGGTAGACAATTACCCCTCCACGCAGTCTTAGCAGCCAACACACCGGGATCAATAACTCCTCCCATAGACGCAAGAAGATCATCTGGAATCCCCGATCGGTAAGACTGAACCACATCTCCGGCTCGCACTCCATCTGCAGCAAGTATGTAGCTCTTTATCCCGGTTTTCTGGTTTGTGACCAATGCGATGTGCCCACTTCGGTTGGGATCCCTCTCAATCCTGTCCACCACATGTGGCCCAGGCGCCATTCTCATAAAGTCGACAGTCCTTATCCTTCTCTTGTGACCACCACCTCTATGACGCACTGTCACCCTTCCAGAAGCATTCCTTCCACCTTTGCCTTGGCCTTTCTTCGGGAATGTGAGTGGAAGAAATGGTCCGCCTTTCCAGACCCATGGGGTGAACACTCGTTTCAGATGACGTACACCAGGAGTGCGGGGTTTATAGGTAATCATCTGGAACCCACGACCCTTGGACGTTCGATCGGGGGGAGGCATGAATGGTGCCGTAAATGTCGAAACGGGGGTGATGTCACTCCCGGTGGTGGGGTTGGGGACTTCCGTGGTGGAGGCAAACCGCGGCCATTGTGCAATTGCTTTGCTGGAGGTAAGTAGGTAGTTGGCCACGGGCCGCTGCCGTAAAAGCCGTGACAGCGGCTGTAAAGAGAACATTGTGTTGTTGCGGGGTATGTGGAGGTGCTGGTGACCAGAAGACAGCAGTTTCTTAGATGGATTACTAAGAGAAAATCTTCAATGTCACGTGATATCGAAACTAGTTGAGCTAAAAACGTTGCCTTTCCCTTAACACCATTATGATACAAAAAGTAGTGAACTATATAACATAAGCCCTTCAAAAGGCCATTGAGAGTTAGAGCGATCATTCTTTTAAGCGGTTGGGTTCGATACAATCTTAAGCCCCGCTGGATCCCCAGAATATGCAAGGTGGTACCTGCTTGGATGCCATGCGATCGACAGGACCGGGTGGTCTGTCACAATGGTATGCACATAATCCCCTGTGTCAACATGCGCCTATTCTTATGTGTTAGACTCATCATCAATCACAGGGGAAGAATTATGAGACTCACAATTTCAATATTCATCTTTTCATCACTCCCAGCGCAGAGATAAGACCCATCAAAAGAAAAGCTTAGACACCTAACCGGGCTCTCCATCCTCGACAGTGTTCTCGGACAGGTCCATTCCTTCGTATCCCAGAGTGAAACGATGGCATCACTTCCGCCAACTGCGAGAAGGTTCCCCCTAGGTTCCAACTCGAGGCAGAAGCAGGCACTAGTGTGCGCATCAATGGTGTGAAGGGACTCGAGGGAAGGCCAGTCCCTGAGCTTCACGAGACCAGAACCAGTCGTAAGGAAAAGGACATCCCCGCCATGAGACCAGATGATCTGGTTCGTCTAGGTGATTTGAACTCCATTAGTAATTCGCACTGATTTATACACTGGCGCCTACTGACCTGGACGTTCTCCTTGTGGGTTTTGATGATCTGGTTTTGTCGGGTATCAATGAACGATATGTTGTCGTCCTTCGCCGCAAGGTTAGCAAGCCCATGGTCAAAGAATTCAACAGTCGGCTAACCTTTGTCCCAACAGCAACATAATTTCCATCTGGGGAATAGGTGAGGCTAATGTTCTCCCCTCCGGTGTTAATCTGGTTCAAACATTTCGCGCCTGTATGAGCGTCAGATAAGACTCTTGTCTTGGGGAGCCGTAACTCCCACCACTTTCTCTAGATGAAGCGTCCCCACTCACTTCTATAGTCCCAGAAACGCACAGTCCCATCCGCACTCGCGCTCGCGAGTCTATCTGAATGCGTTGGATCCCATTGTATCCTCTCAACTGTGCCGGTATGACCCTTCAACTCCGTGGAATACCTAATTTCCGGCTTCTCCGGATTCCATACACGGACAAGACGATCAGTCAACCCACAGCCGATCCGATTTCCCAAATTATTCCATGCTATCGACCGAATCGAGCTCGACGCATTTCGATGTTCGCGGTACTCGCGCGCTCTAAGATTTGCGAAATATGACGGCGCTCGATCCTTGGGAACCAGTTTGCGGGGTGGGGCTGGTGGAGCCATCGGTGGAGCTGTTCTCGTCGATCGGGGTGTTCTCGTCGATCGGGGTGTTCTCGTTCGATGGAGCTGTTCCCGTCGATGGAGCTGGTGGGGCTGGTGGAGCTAGGAAGCTCGAACGACCTAGAGAACTAGTGCGGAACGTAATGAATGTTGCGTTCACAGCCAAGCTTTGCGGCTTAAAAAGGTCACTTGCAAGAACCAGCATCGATATCCGACACATCTATTAACCAGCGATGGCACACCCACAGTCAAAATGCTATATTTCATTGAATAAAAACCCAAAGGACATAATTCTCCCTCACCCGTTCAATAAACAAGTTGTGTACTCAACCTCCCTTTTTTGTGGGGGGCAAAATGCTAATTTGTTGTTTCAGGTTGATATTATCCTGCCGCACGCGGCATATGAGGTTGTGAAAGATGAACTTGTCTCGCAGGTATCTCCGGCCTGGCAGTATCACCGCCTCAGAATCCCTCTGTCTGCCGTATTGGAAAAAGATTTCTATAACAAATACATCAAAACTGGTATGGGATTATGCCAAGAAATGATATATATTCCCATATTGAGCTGTGATTACTATGCAGGCAATATCGTGATGTTGTCCGAGGGTCGAATTGAGGCTGACAACGTGTATTCTATGAGTGACGGTAAGCGTTATATTCATTGGGCTTAACTGTGACATCAGCTTACTTCAAAAGGTAAATTGCGACTTTCACTATCCAAGGAGTATTATGAGAAAGCAGGCCTAGTGGGTAAGCCCGCTAGATTCGGGGGCAGAAAGGGCCAGAGGTGGCGTGCGTATGCCTTCCAAAGCCCTTTGTGTTCCTACTGACTGAGTTGGGTGGGCAGTGGTGGAGTTCGACTTACGGAGTGACAAAATGATGCACGGGAGCAAGGCATTGGAACGCATTGTGTGGAGTTTCACGGAAGTATTAACAGGCCTCGTGACCTTCTTGTTCTGCGATCTTTACCAGCGTGGGTCTATCCGTAGTCTTTCCACCACTCTATTGGCTTCTGACCTCTAGAAGACAAATCGGGTTCCCAAAAGGCCCCATGCCCTATACTTGAGAAACTAGGATCAACGCCCCGGACCTTACAGCCACACATTGAGATTTCAAGTCCCTTGACTATTCCCTCATTCTCAGCCCCAGAAGGAGCAGGGCCAATCAAGGGGACAGAGTATACCAGGGAAGTATGGAAAGAGTGGGCACTTGATATTCATGAGTGGCTGGGCATGGCTGCAATCGGCGCAGATAGGGTCAAAGCCAACGACATAGTAGACCCATATTTGTCCACATATCAGGTGCCCAATCCAATCAAAAAGTCACAGAAAGTTACGAGACTGCGGTGGAGAGGAATGATACCAGCTGGTTTCATTCACCAAACTTGGACCGATCTGTGGTAAGTATATACATGACCTGTATTTGCGCAAGTAAGCTGACGGCGGGGTTTCAGTGGATTATTGGTATCTAGAAAGCAGCCGGCTGAAGTAGAATGGGCTGCGCTTACAGTTCATGGATTTGACAACAGTCCAATTAGCTGGGGGGACAAGGCGCATAGCGTGCTAACAAGCGGCGAGAATTGCTACACTGTACTTCTCACCGTCAAGCCTAGAGGTACCGGAATTGTTGCGGATAAGGATGCTATGGAGATTGACCAGCTAACAGTGGCGCCGGCAGGAGGAGGGGGAGGGGAGGGAGGTGAAAAGAGATCACAATGCCTGACGTTCGAGGTTGTTGGTAGTCAAGATGAGCATTCATAAACAGAGCTCGATATATATTCCAAGAACAGGCACCTGTAATTTTTGCCAAGATCTCGAAGGCAGACCACTCCTTGACTCTTAATTTGATTTCAAGCATTTTGTGGGACCGCCCGCCCCATCAAAATTTGGTCCGCAAAACTTCCCTGTGCATGCACCTATAGATCCAACTCTTTGGATAATTCTTTCAAACTACCTCTAGAAATTCTGCTCCGAAATGGACGTTCTGGTACATTTTGCGCAGGCGCATGAGGCGTTCCGCAAGCCGGAAATCGAAGCTGTGGCCGAACTCGGTGGGTTCAGGATCCTGTTCACAGAATACTCCCTCAACGTACATTCCATTACATTCCTTCTATTCTACAACGTGTCAGCATGGGCTTTGTCTCTGACAGCTGAAGCAGTCACCGTTCGCCTGCACAACGTTACAAAATGAGCAGCAAGCGACTCACCTTTCTCGGTCAATTCTCGTAAAGGCATTCTACGAACTATGGGGTTCCGGCACCACATATGGCGAAGTTCACACCAGCCTAAAAGCCCGGCTTCCTCGTGTGTGGAAGGAGAAATACCTTAACCGAAGCTTCAAGTTCGATATAGAAAGCTACCAGGGAAAACGAACGAATCAGGAGCAACGGGACATCATTAATTCCTTCTCGTACCTAGGCCTTCAGGGTGATGTTAAGATGAAAAATCCTGAGCTCCAATTCACCATTCTGGAGGATTGGGGCGAAGATGCGACGGCGCCGAAACGAATACACATGGGAAGACTTCTGGTATTCGGGAGCAGGACAACAATCGACCGCTATGACGTGAAGAAGAGGCACTATATCGGCAATACGACAATGGATGCAGAGCTCTCTCTTGTAACGGCAAATTTTGCCCATGCAGCACCGGGCAAGCTGATCTATGACCCTTTCGCAGGAACAGGGTCATTCTTGATTACTAGCTCGCACTTTGGCGCAACGACATTTGGGTCGGATATCGATGGAAGAGCACTACGAGGGAAAAAAAATAGGTCGCTATTGTCGAATTTCCATCAATATGGGCTAGTTTCGAAATTCGGAGATACCTTTGTATCAGACTTGACGAATACTCCACTGAGGGAGGTACCCGGGGTGAATAAGCGAGTATTCGATGCGATAGTGTGTGATCCGCCGTATGGTGTTCGGGAGGGACTAAAAGTGTTAGGTTCTAAAAGGCCAGAGAGAGAGAAGGGACCTATCATTATGAACGGGAGTTTGAGACACACGTGAGAATACCAAAGCATATATGTGAAAGGCCTCACGACTAACCTCGGGCCAGACAACCGGACTACGTCCCCCCCAAGCGCCCGTATAGTTTTAATTCGATGATGGATGATATCCTCCATTTTGCAGCTATACATCTCGTCGCTGGTGGGAGGTTGTGCATGTGGATGCCCACCGCAAATGATGATCTCTCACCACTAGCTATACCATCACATCCTCAACTTGAGCTCAAAGCAGCATGTGTCCAGACTTTTAATAAATGTATGTGGCTCGATTGCTACCTTAGTTCTTGATAGCAAAGGAATGACTACTGACATGGCTACACAGGGTCGAGACAGCTCCTTACATATTCGCGGCGGTCTGTGACCGCAGTTGACGAGGAACAAGCTGAAAACCACCGCCAGGAGCGGAAAAAGGAAGAATTAGAGAGGAAGACTGCGGATGAGCTGAACGATTTTAGGAGAAAGGTATGTTTATGGTTCTTCATGGGTTGGGCTGTCCATGACTAATAATCTACAATTGTAGTACTTCGAGGGATTTAAACAAGGGTCAGATAGTCCGGCCCCGGAGCCGATGCCATGAATTTAAATTGGTTATCATACTTGCTAGAAATTTTATCCCTCGCTAAAGTATTTGAGGGATTCTGGCGTCAGGTTAGTGATAAAGGGTAGTTTGACTTAATATTTGTTCTTGGAGAAATTTATATGCTTGCAATTGGCTTCTCCAAAGCACCGAGTGAGGGCCCGCCACTTCCGTCAAAATGCCCTCCGAAATGCCTCCAAAATGCCTCCGAACTTACTACTACCAGAATGCACTCACAGCCTTAATTTCCTGGGAAGTTATAGAATCAGATAATCGCCAACCCCGGTTATGTTAGACAGAAGTTCAGGGTAACGGTAACCAATTTCTAGTATGTATATGAGACTAGTCTAACCAACCAATGTCCTGAGCGTTGCCCCTTTACCAGCACAATCTAAAGACCCTCCAAGGCCATGGAAATATTAGACTTAAGCTTACGAGATTCTTCCAAGTTCCTGTTTGGGAACTGGAAGGACTTGGGGTGTTGTCACCACGGAAATTAACAATTACTCAGGAACTGTCTCATTACTGAACTACAGAAACTGACATTTTGAAAGCTACCATTCTCATGGAAACTGTAATTATTTTACCGAAATACAATTACCAAGAACTATCATTTCCTTGGAAACCGTAGAGATAGGGACACTCTACCCATAAAGGGTTACAGGTTAGCATAGACTAATTAGTACTATGTATCACAGCATTGATGTGGGGGGATACACAAGCTAGGGGACGAGGAACTGCTAGGGAGCGGAAGCTTCAACACATTACCCTGAACTATACCTAGACTAGTTTCGTCGTTTTGCGAACAAGACCTCCGGTTTTTTGGTTTTTTTGAAAAAATCTCAGTACTCGTATGTTCATCCGTAGGTATCGGCAAGTTAATCTACCGCCCGCGTAGGCTATATACAGGTGTGATAAACAAAAGAAATTCTTAAATATCGGCTGCTGCCTTCCAGCCATTTCCCGCAAAACATAGCTATTTTGAGAGCCAAGATAGTGGGGTTGTCAACCGAGCTCCATCCTATAGTAATTATTTCAGAAATCTTGTATCGACTCAGGGTAACTTATTCAATTGCCAATGGACTACTATTTACAATTAATCTTAGGATTTAAGAAAATCATCACGCTCTTCCATAAAAATAACAACCAGCTACTACTCACTTGCCTGTACCAAAAACCCCACATGTGCCAATTGCTCCTTAATAGGCTTCTAGCGCCTTGCTTAACTCCGCAACCGCCTTTGACAACCACTCCAACAACTCCTGATCCCCCTGCGCAATCGCAATCGCTTGCGATAGTAACGGGAAAAGCCTAAAAAGATGAGGCTTACTCGTCCTGATAGGCAAGGGGTTGGGTGCTAATTTTCAATTATCAGTTTCCCCTGCAATCAACGAAAGCTGGCAGGGAAGGCAAGGCTTACAGTTCAAAGACACGGCGGTAGAGCTCGAGTTCAAGTCGACGAGGCGCTGAAGAATGTATAAGAGTTCCTTGCGTTGAACGATAGGCTGGGGCATGCGGCCTCGTAGGGGTTGGTCCTAAGATGTGTAGAAGAGGTAAGATAAAAAGACTGGCTACAAACTGGAGGGAGTACTCACGGATATAAATAAGCTAAGGATCAGAGCCACTCGAAGAACTAGATATCGAGATGTGATATTCGCTAGGCGAATCACCTCAGCGTGGTCTTAAACCGTCAGTGATGCGTACGCTCTACCATACAAGTAAATACGATTTGGCACAAACTCACCTCCTTCCTTCACTGCAAACAGACTCATGAGCTCATCAATACAGGCATAGCTCATCCTTCTCCTTCTCTGTAACTCCAGCTCACTTGTCCCCCCAGCTCTAATCATTCCCAATCCCACTTTATCCACATCCTCCCGGGGATCACAATTCAAATTATACAACAGCGATGCGAAGTATACATTCACCACAAAGTTCACTACGGCCTCCTCTGGAACCACAAGCTTCCCCAATGAAGGTATGATAAGACCACGGAACTTCTCAAACGCATCAATATCAAAACTCTCGTCTTCATCGTTTGTAGCAGGGTCACCAAGTCTCTGAGATTTCACGTGGACCACACTGGATACTAGATCCGCCACCTGTTCCCATACTTCTCCCTGATGGGAATCCTCAATTGCAAGGTGCTCCATGGCAGGTAGCGCCTGACGGAGAATAGACAATGCAGTGTGCGTAGCATCCCTCCATAGATATAGAGGCCGCTTCCCCACTTTCGGAGGGCTGAAGTCGTATTTAAGGGATATAGGAACCTTTAGTGATTTAAGCACCTGTGCTAGAGCTCCATCAGTGTAGATACCTGGCTGCCCAACGTGTGAAAGGGAGACATGCTCCATTTGCTTCATTGAAAAGACTCCCAGGGCGATATACGACGGTCTGACTTGCTTCGGGTTCTTCGGAGGAGGAAGTCTGTCTGCTGAGTATGCGATCGTGCTAAAATAGGATAGCTTCTTGAGCATGAGCGTCGGCACCTGCGGAGTGTCTGTCCGGATAATATGCATTGAATTGAGGATAGCCGCTTGTAAAGGGGTGAGGATATCTGTGTCTTGAAAGTACGCCGGAGAATCTGGGTATAATATGCAGTCATGCAAGATATCAAGGGTTTTCTGAACGACTTGGGCATCGATAGTAGGCTCTAATAGTTTATAAAGCGGCTTGAACGCTTCAACGAACGCCGTCAAGGTGTCCTGTATACCGGACCGACTTCCTTCTGGCAAACCGTCTACCAAATTGACACCTTGTGAGGACCACATCCTCCAAACCTCGTCCTTGCTTTCTATATTCAGTTTCTCCGGGTCTCCAACCTTCTCCAACACACTACCAAGGACTTTGAAGACGGTAGTATTGACTTCAAAGCTATATCGCCCTAAAAGGCCTTCAAGGTAGCGAATGAAGACTGCCCACGTATTTCTGAAATCTGCCTGCTGTGAAAAAATTTCGAAGTAATTGGAGTATAAGGTTCCAATTCCACCCAACACTAGATTTATCGTGTCATCCCAAAGTTTCCGCTCCGTTGCAGATTGTTCGGCATCCACCGTTTCACGAGTATCCATCATCTTAAACACAACGATTTTTAGGCATGAACTCCAGGATCGTGGGTCGAGGCGGTGCCCGTAGGTATCAAAGATGCGGAAAAGAGTTTGTATAGATCCTGAAACAAGTTGTTAGCTAGAATGTTCGTGTGATTCATGGGAGTCATCTCTTTTGTGGCATTACCATTGCGTACTTCAGACCGCTTATCCTTACTAACAGATGTGAGCCTGAGGAGCAAGACCATCCAGAGGGCCGCATTCAAGTCAGAAATATCAGTGCGCCTCATAAGGGCCATTAGCTCTTCTTCACTGCCCGCTTCAGATGCGAAGGCTCCTGTTGGGCCACCCCTCGTTTGCAAAAAATCCGAAACATTCCAGAAAAAAGTGATGGTCTAAATAATATCATTTAGAGTCTCCGGCAAGAACGATACGAAGAGGGAGCTATGACTTACAGTCAACGATATATTGAGGTCGTCCAGTTGACTACAGAAAGCGTACAAAGCATCTACAAGAACAAGAATGCAAGGAGTTGGCAGTGTTGAAAGGAAATCAGAACAGATCAGCTGCAGCGAGCTAAATGAAGACCGAATCAGTCTTGGGGATTTGGCAACCACCGCAATCTCCCATTCTGATATGGTCCCCAGTCCAGAATTGGATTTCCCCTTCGAGTCGAATATACTTGTAATGATGTCGAAGACAATTTCCCACCCAGCTATCAGAGACTGACCGGAATGCTCTAATATGGCATTCAGTGACTCCAATCTAGCGCGATGTATTTCCAACTCTGCTGACCTCGTTGACGAGTCTACTTTCCCACCGCTGCTCTTGTCAGTGAACTCCAAGACTTCCTTCAATGCAGTCAGAATCCTTCTTTGAACCTCAGCAACGTTTTCTGTATTCTCCTCGGTCACTGCCCGAGCTGCGGCAATGGTGATTTCATTTAATATCTCCGCTGCTTTAAGGCGTACTGTGTTGCTCAGCTCTCGACTGCTTGCTACCGCCGTTAGCTGGTTCACTATCATTGTCCATCCATTCGTAGCGGGGTTAGGCCCGATGACCCGACTCATATTTATCTGAGCAAGCTCTCCTAGTTTCGCAACCGCAAATACGTTCTCACCAATATTAGAAACTAGGCGGACACTGCCCGAGCTATGGGTCCTCTTGTGAAAAGTAGTGGGAGATTTTGCGCTGATAGGAGATTTTGCCTGGTCGGACTCCATTTCAGTCAATTTGCACAAAGCATATATGACCGATAGGAGAGCTTCATCAGGGAAGTCCCTCGTGCTTTCGAACATCTTTACAGCAGATGCTTCGACCGCCGCAAGCTCTGGCCCAACATTTACCATGAGATTGCTATCGTTTTGTTTCTGGGCATCTGCTTTACCGGCAGTCGTCGACCCTTGCCTTCCTGTCCTCCGAGATGAATTGTTAAGAATGTAATCTGCTTGCTGAAGGGTCTCAAGAATAATAGCCCATGACGACTCCAAAGTAGGACCTAAAGCAATTCCCAAGTTGATTAGTGCCCGAAGGCATAGTAAATTTCGGCTGTTGAGGGTTGGGGCCTGTGCATCTGATGACGCCGAAAGCCGGTCATTCCCTGGACTAGAACTGGAGCCAACCAGGGTATCTACACTCAGCAATCCTTTCGCGTTACTGAAGGTACTTGTGCCTTCTGTTGGGTTTGGCGATGCCACAGTATTTGCAGATAGCACGTTTGAGGGGACTGCTGCCTTTCCTAACGTTGTCAAGAATGCATCACGTGGAGTCACGAGCCGCAACAGGCCCGCAACGTGAGCGAACTTCTGGAATGACCGGACCAGTGCATGATATAACTCTGCGTCCAAGGCTGCGTATAAGAATGTAGAGCAAGAAGCTAGTAAGGCTGGCCAGCAAGCTTCCACGATGGCGGCTGATGTTTGTATATCTGCATACAGTGGGTGTGATTCTAGTATCAATGGGTTCCCGGGAGCGTAAGTCCTCCGCTGTGTAGTTCGTCTCTGTAATGGTCTTTTCGAAGGAGATGGTGTACGAGCAGGCGAGTCGGAAGCGCTGCCCTCACCACCTCCACCACTACCTCCACCACTACCTCCACCACTACCTCCACCACTACCCTTGGGCAACGAACCGGACCTCTCGCGGTGCACCCGTCGCCTTGAGCCTTTGGAGCCATCGCTTGGAATTGTAAGTGGCAAGATAAATTTCGCCAATCCTTCTGAAAAGCTGTTGATACAAGTCAGGGTAAGACAGTAGATGTAAGATTCTGGGGTTGATGGTGGATCTGTTTTATCAAGCTGGTCAATGCAAGGGACTCGGATAAGGCTCCATTGTGTGCTCAGTCCAGGTACCGTGATCTCCCCTAACCCCACTGCCCCACCAATAATACCTGCTACACCACCAGCCTCCAATGCTGCTTGCTCGCTCGAGGCATCCCTAGGCACTGCTTGGCCTACTGGCACAGTTGATTGAGCTCCCAGCCCAATTACCGCAGGCTTCTCAGTCGCTAGCCTTGTAAGAGCAGCTACCAACTCTTTTAAGATAGGCTTTCCTCCTTCCTTAGCGTCATATTCAGAGAATATCTTCCGCACCAGGGCAGGCTCGGAGCATATTCCCCGGAAAACTTCCATGCACAGGGCGCGTTTCCATTGCGGAGCGGCTTCGGGATCTAGCATATGAGTAAGAATACCTAAAGCCGTCTCACAATCTGGTGCCAGAATGGAAAGATGCCTTCTGAGCAATATATAGAGTACTCTTGTGATGCGTACTGTAGTTGGGAAATTTAAACGCTCCTTTAGTGACCTTATAACTAAGGGGACTACCCGTGTCCGGAGAATATGTGCTTGTTCAGGGTGTGTGAGAAATATGTCAGAGTGATTGGTTAGTACCGACTCGATGAGCTCCAGGCCGAAGGTTTGAGGTAGCGCATTGAACCTGAGGAACTGCGGCTTTTGCCCCTCCGTCAGTAGACAAAGGTCCAGAAATACCTATGGAACGCCAATAATTAGATAAATGACAGCAGTCCACGAGACTCAGGTCGCATACTCGATAAGCATCAAAAGCAGCTGCCCTGACGAATACTGTTCCATTCCCAGATGGTGCTTCCTCAGTAGCCGGAATCTCCTGCGCCTTATCTACATACATCAGCACAGACTCGAAGCCCTATTTGCACACGGGGAATTATACCATCTTCTGTGACCACCTTGTCAAATATGGAGATTACAAGCTGCTGTAATGCTGCAAATTTTGTCAGCTCTTGCCCTGAGACTAGTAAGACCGCGGCACACTTACTTGCGGCAGCAGTGTTGTTCACGACACCCATTTTACTGCCCTGGAGTATTGAACATAGGAGCAAAACCTCCCCCAACAGCCTTCCCTGTAGATCATCTGCATAATTCTGGAGCAATGGTGGTAAGGCTTGGAGGATTTTTAGTTGGATGTCGACACCTGACGCACATTATCAGTTTTGTGAGTGCAGAAAAGTATCGACGTCGGCCATACCCAAATTCGCGGCTTCTTTCAACGCATCTAGAACCTCCTTCAGCCTTGACTAAAATCTAGCGTCAGCACCTTGCTCCAGTCTCTGTGCGGCGTCGGAGGGGCTACCCTCGCCAAAGCCTTTGCGACTACGAGTCTCTGGAGACAAAGGACTGCGATTGATATGAACTTTGCATTTTTTGTTCCACATGCGATCAGAAACGGTTGGAGGAAATTGCCTCGCTGGGATAGTTCTGATTGTCTGTGAATTAACCAATCTGGCCTCTACATACAAAAACATAAGACCAATAGGAGCTAACCAGCGGCAATTTGGTGCTCAGGCCGAGGACCAAGTCCTTTCAGTTCGTTTAGGGATTTCTCTGCAGCCTTTGCGCAAACTATCAGACTCCGCTGGAGCTCATTTAGGGGAACTTTTTGCATGTTTACTGACTTGTCTAAGGTCGGAGTTCTTCCGTTTGGATTCCTGGATCAAGTTCGAGAGCTCAACATTGAGGACTTGAGCAGTCATTATCCAGGGCCCTGAAATACGAAAATATTGGGCAGCGGCTTTGTGTAGCTATAGGTAGGGAGGTAGCGGGGAGTTGAGTTTGGTTCGTGGTGTTTCTTATGCATTGTCGAAGCTCTCCTGTAGTGCTAGCTTGCCGTGGGAAGGTGCATGTCGAAATCTTGGCTGTTACTTACAACGCAGATCTAGACCAGCACCCATGCAAAAAGTGGTTGTACCTGGCTTGCATGTCACGAGACGACCCCCACCCTTTCAACGTCGAATCTCACAACTATTTCACGACAGCTTGCGGTAAATGTGCTCCCTTCTCAGCAATCCGCAGCACAAGCTAGCCTGTGAGTTCCGGTCGACTGCGTTGCGAACTGACCAGCGGCAACTGATGACACTCATCTGATCAGGCCGTGCGCTCTACAAGGCATTCCTGACGCATTGCCGAAAGCTCCCCACCCCCACACTGCAGCTAGATGCAGCCAGGCATATCACGAAACATTTTCAGAAGAACAAGATGATTCAAGCTGTGAGAAGTGTGCAGCACACACTGCTTACTGCTTATCAGGTACATCTATCGATTGCCCACCATGAACTTAGGATCAGCTAACTTTAAATCACAGCATGAAAATATCATGAGGAAGGCGGCTGCAGGTGATGGCTCTTGCGTAGATGCCATTCGAGCACATCTGGACGCAATTGCTGCGTTTAACAAACCGAACCCACCTAAATCAAGGCCACCACCACCACCACCCAACCTCACTCGATTAGAAAAAGCAAGACTCAAGAGGGCCAAGAAAGAAGCAAATCGTCTCGCCCTGGAAGGGTCCTCTCCGCGAAAGGCCGGAAAGGGACCTCGAACATGGCAGCCGAGGCGTTTTCTTACGCCCCTCCTTTCGTCTGCAAGCGGGCTTCCCCTTCTTCGTCGACGTGGGGAATCTACTCCGCAACATGTTGCCATGACAATCAAGAATATAATAAAACTTCGCCAGAAGAGGCAAGATAGGCAGGAGTTGCTAGAAGACCATCTCGAATATGCGAGCGGAGAGGATCTATGGGACGCAGAAATAGCCAAGTATATCAGAGTGCCCGTCGAAGAGAAGCAGGTGGGCACATGGGCGGGGGAAATGGCAAAAGCCATCAAGTACTTGACTGATGCAATGCGGCGAAGAGAAGAAAAGAGTAAGGCATTGGCAGAGAAATTTTGGAATATTGAGATGAAAGCTAAGGAGAAGAGTGCCAAAATAATACAAGAGAGAAGAAGAGTGAAACGGATGAGGGCCAGGCATAATCGAGGTAGGAGAAAAGCCCTCGCAAGACAAAATGAAGATGTAGATATCCAGAAGAGGGAAGCTGTAGATAAAAAGCGGAAACAATAAACAATGTCCGAAGCCTGTAATCGGGCTCATGCAAATTATATTTATGTGATCTATTTTTTTGTGCCCGAAAAAAAACAAAATGATTAGATGTGAGAAAGCAGTCCCATAAATGTCCCCGAAAAACTCCATAGAAATCCTAGAACAAACATACTATCAAGCCAAATGCACCAAAAGATATACACCATGATATACACATTCATTCATGCGTGAGGAAATCTCTTCATGATACGACAAAGGGGCACAGAAATGAGAAAACAATGCCCCTAAAAACGATAAACAAGTTACAAACCTCACAAAACCAAGATGTTATCTTCGGTGAATCCGTCTTCTGTTGGGTGCCGTTGCTATATCATCATAGTCATCTTCATCGTCATAACGCTCATTCCCGACCAGAAGAACTTTAATGGCATTTCCAAAACCAACGGCGATTGAGCGTTGACCGACCCGAGTAACAGGGCCGGTACGGCTCACGAGAAGCCCTTTATCGCTGCCGCCGCCTGGTATATCGGCTAAAGAGTATCGAGATATTACCCCATCAAAAGACATGGTCCAAGCCTCCCATTCGTCTTCTTCCTCACCCACAGTTAAACTTTTGCCCTTTTTTCGTCTCTGACGAAGGCTTGGTTTTTCAGTCCCTGAGCTGTAAGCATGATCATCGGAGCTTTCAGCATTGTGATGTGAGTCAATCCTTCGTATTCCAGTGACTAGATTCGAAGATGTTGGCTCCCATCCTTCTATATTCTCCATCCAGTGCATGGTCTCTTCTATTTGTTCAAATCCTGTACATTTCTTCTCTCGTCGATCCCTCTCCGCTCGTAAGCAGATATACTTGGACCGTCCCTTTGTAGGCGCGAACGTATGCATTATGAACATGCCAGACTCACGCTCTGTATATGCAATCGAGAATGATTCCACAGAGGGGCATCCACAATAAAGACATGTTCGTCGCTTAGCATGGAAGGCGCGGAGCGTACTGGCTCTAAATTGACCGATTTGGAAAGACTTGACTATGCTACCTTTTTCAAGCTATAAGCGAGGATTCCACGCCACGGGCTTGTTCTACATACCTGATAAAAGATCAACCAAGTCGACATTACACTCTCTTGAGCTCACCACCATCCCAAGCACATGGAGAGGGATTATTGTGCAAGGTTCTGGAAGTATATCACCCCTTGTGCACGATTCCGCCAGTGTCTGGACGCAGAGCTGTTCTGTACACCATTCACCTTGCCTAGAGGTGACAAAGAGTCTCCCCTGTCGGCAGGCAGTCACGATTCTCAATGACATTTTGTGCGTTGAGACTCCATGTGACGAAGATACGACAATGTCATCACAGATCCTATGATGATACATCTGTCCTGTTAGTACGCAAACCTCCGAGAGCCAGCCATTTTGCCGAACAACAATCAGCCTTGGTCCACAGGTGTGATCTTCTTGTCGAGGCGCAAAGAAAAGTGCACTGGGGGTATGTCCGTGAAGCTCCAAGGAGAAAGATCGATAGAATGTGCTCTCTTTTATCTGCCAAAACGATATCCTCCCCGTCCTTGGTACTATGGCAAGCCACTGTCCAAGGCTATCCAGCGCAAGTCCCATAACCGGCCAGAGCAAATGCTCGGAGCAAGCAGGGCTTATTATATCCTTAGTAGGGCCCCATTTCCCCCGTAAGTTCCAAACAACTATGCGGCGATCCAACCCAACAGAAGCCACAAAACCTTTAGGGGATGCTGCCACCATAACAACATCCAGGTAATGTCCGCCATGCAGTGTCTGCGTCGTGAGCAGGGGCCCCTCCTCCACTTCCAGTCCACCCATGTCATCTGGTAATTCCTTTGAGAGTAGGTGATTCATTAGCAATGTGACCCCAGCCGCTGCAACTACCACTGTGAGAATAAAAGGCATTAGATGATCCTCCAAGGCGTCAAGGTCGAGAAAATTTATGAAATCCGAAAAGCTTTTTTTCGCTTTCAATCTGTTTGAGTCCTTTAGAACCACGAATAGAGGGTCATAAACTTTAGCAACCAATCGATGCCCTCCTGGTTTTAGAATTTGAATCAACTCTTTACCAGTGAGTTGGTCTTGCAGCTTTAGCCAGGAAATTGGCGTACGTGCTTGGTTGAGAGGCATGCTCGTCGGTAAGGCAGCGAACTGTTCCCGAGCTTGTAGGCTTTCCCTGAAGGCCTGAACAGTCCGCCATGGAGTCTCGTTCTCAAAAAAATGCATATTTAATGCGATAAGAGCACATATCATCTAAGGTGAGTTAGATAACGAAAATTCTTAGTTCAAAAGCGGTTCAAAGGAGTTCTTACAATAGCCGAACCTGCGATTCTCGTACTGACAGGAGTCCGTTTCACAAAACTTTTGAGATCACCTTTTGGGGATGCCGCCCTACGATCCCATTTTGAATCTGGGGTGGAAAGGCTTTCCTTTTCTAGGAAATCCTGGAGCTCAAGGCGCTGAACATCGACACTGAGAACTGCAAGGAAGTATGAGAAATGGAGAACGAAATCCACTGCGAGGGAAATTCCGGCAAACCAGCAGAACTCCGTAACTGCCGGAACAGACACGCGCCCGATGGCAGTCAAAATTACAATATCAGTAACGACAGCGACTGAGGAGAGAAATCCAACCTCTCCTACGGCAGTTGCAATTCGAATATTAGTAGATTGCTCAGGGGGAGTATCTTTTATTGCATTCATCAAACGAATCCTGTAATTAGGGTTAGCACTGCCGTGCTTCAATGGGAGCTTTCAACTTACATATTCTCCACTCCAATTACCATTACCACAAAAGGAAAAACTTCACGGGGTATATGTGTGACGGGGTACTTGAGGCAGGCCAAAATAGTGAAGCTGGACATAACCGAAGCCGCAAGCTAGAATATCCGAGTCAGTAATAGAACATTCTGAGCCCGTCAATTGTAGGGAGCACTACCTGTGTTAAGATTGCCATAACTAATCCAGTCCGAGACCTTACTGTCCCCGCCCGATTTAGTTGAATGTATAGATAGAACGTCGTCAGAGCATAGCATGCAGTGAGGACTAGGTAATCTATGTTACTCATGGGTTGAAAAAAAAACTATACAATTTAGTATATGTATGCTTCCACGTATAGGCAGTTCTTACGAACCTCATAAAAAGTATTTCTTTTCACTTTTCCATCGGGTGGGTATATGTCATATTTCCCATGGAGATTTGCATCAGATGCCAGTGCAGTTGCTCGCTCATCCCATAAATCCCCCATTTTGGAATTTGTGTCATAAAATAGACTGATAACAAGTGCATCTGCAGCAGCTAACCGGTGATGAGAAAACAATTTCCCTGCGAATACTGAGCTCCAGTATAAAGTCATATTTAAGGGCGATACGCGCATAGCATTTGCGTTGACCGTTTCCAGGAGATCGTTGTCCTGTAGAATTGCTGAGAGAGAGCAGTTCCAATAAAGCAGAGGCGAGTGGAAGAATACTCCTAGTGGTAGCAGTGAGGAGGCATTTAGGGACCCCTGGGAAAGTACATCATTGACTCTGGAGCGCGAGTCTCCAGAATTAGCTGCGTCCGTACAGCATAGATCAGAACCTAATAACGCCTCTTGAACTTTCAACGCCTCCTTGACAACCTCCGGCGTCAGTGCCCCCATGTATGAGCCTTGGACCCATGCCTGTTTAATTGCTATATCGGGAGCAGCCGTGGCTGAAGGGAACTGCCGAGCCGAGCTCCAGACGTGGTGAGGTACTGAAGGTAGCCCAGGCGATGCAGTTGTATAGAGAAGGAAAAATGGATAAGAAAGTATGACCGCGCAGGTAACCGAGCCAACGATATAGCGCACAGGTTGACGTGCTATCACGTTTCCGACATTATAGAAGCCTATCCGGAGAGGAGAGTCTTGTGCAAGCCGAGGCGGTTCCGCCGTGTGTCGAAAAGGCGATATCAATGCCCAAAACTAATATTTGATACATTAGCATGATAATTCTTTGCCATGTTTCTGCAGCCACAAGGCACATACCATATGTTTCCCAATTTCGTATCTACACAGACATCAGGTGGGAACCGATAGCAGTGATAGCAAAAAGTGCAGCAGTCCAAATGACGAGCCTCTTAGCTCTCTGGATAGTCTCAGAGGAGTCGTGTGGAAGTAATCTGAATAATCCCGACAATTTGATGTGTGCAGCAGTACTTTTACCACCGAATATTTATGATACTGATCTGCTTTAGGAAATGATGATACTTTGAGATAAGAAGGCCGGTGATGGTGGGGGTCTGGTGGGGGGTTGTTTGAGCCACGGTAGTCTTCGATCTCAAGACGACGTTCTGCCTTTAGCTCCGGCGCGGAAGCCACAAGTCCGAATTAGAAGTATCTCAACCGATTTCTAGCCCGGCAGACCCAGATTTCTAAGTAATCTGTGCACGTGGGGGAGAAACCAGAGAGGGCTGCAGCCTGGGCCGACCTAACTATTTGCTAGTGGGGGTTGACGTCCCAGCTGGTTAAAACTGGGGGAATTCGCGAGAGGCCTACCTAGGCCTACGTAGGGTTGAAGCGACTGTCCCGTGAAGAGTAAGGTAGGCGATGGAGGATGGATGACTGCGAGAAGCAACGCCTGGGGGAGTATATATGATCTGATGTTCAGTATGTTGCCGTCGATGCAGTCGGTTTATGTAGTTGTGAGAGGGAATATATAAGGGTACATATACATAGCGTGGCGGTGGCATGTGTAAAAATGTGGCAGTCTCAAATGTGGTTCTTCAAAATACAAATCTATTGACCCCTAAATCGCAAATACATTTACTATATATACACAAACCCTCTTCTCAGATCCCTCCTTTCTCCATTTGTCCATCTCGTTTTTGCTAATTTCCGCAACCACATCTCCTACAAAGTCATGTTCGAAAATTCTTTAGTTCAAAGGCTCGCTCCGCAGCAGTCTCATCTTAGTCGATTAACTCGATTTTAGTCTGGCTCGATTTCAACACTCTGTAGTCTCCCCTGATTCCACATTGGGTCCACGTTTTCCAACCCAAAAAAAAAATTGCTGCTCCAAAGATACTCCAGTTCCCACGGGATACTCTTACTCTTGTGCTCGCAAGTCCCAAAATAACACATCTCCCATCACGCAAACGGATTCCAGTAGGAGTAGGAAAGGTACTATCCCTGCCTGATACTTTATGGCATATTAACTGATAACTTACGGCTCGTTGTTCACATTAACATGATCTATTCATTAGCACTAATCTGCCGTACTCGTAGGACCCAGAACTTACTATCGCAATAGACATTGTACTCTCTGGGTTCTAGTTGTAGTTGGCTTTATACCTTCGCAATGGAGACTTGTAACTGTGACCTGAACCTCGAGTACGTGCCAGCTGTCGAGGACGGTGGCTTCCGTGACTGGGCCAGCCCGAATAAGGTCTAATCAAATGTCAATGGGTGACGCAACATGTACCATATTTTACTGGAATGTTGTTGTTATGCGGATGCCACTTTTATCCTTCAAAATAGTACCCCTGTCGATGTACCCCATGTAACGTTCTCCTGCCTACGCCAAACTTGGAGCGGTAGTACAGGATGTACTCAGAGTGAACTATCTATCAGCTGTTCATTTCTACAGGTGCATCCACCACTGAGGTATCTGCTGGATCTCAGCCTTGAACACCGAATCACCTTCATTCATTTCGGGCTGCGGCCAAGACTATAGATCAGCTATCGGAGTGTTAAAAATGAAAGCAGGCTATGATCACCATCAATGAATTGCAGCAACCAACAGCATTGAGCAAATGATCTTGTCGAGATGGAGTCCCTCTGCAGGATGGGCTCAAAATTTCTTGCGTTTGAGGATTCACCTGCATGTGCAGCTGTCGTTAAGTTCAAGGAGCTCTCTGGCCCTGCAACTAGTAAGGGGTGCCGTGTCTCAGGGCAGGAGAACAGCCGTGTCTCGAGATAGAGATGTGCCGGAAGGTACGTGTCAGGTGACCATTGTACAGAAACGGAGTCACCTGACGGGAGTATCTAGTGGTGCAGAACTGAGATCCTGACGTCGACTGAACAAAATAGCTTGGCTGGTGTCTCTCCATGGTTGCTCTAGTGTCTTAAGCAATATGACGAATTAGCCCTCTTTGGATAAATGGCAAAATACCCTGATCCCTAGTCTAGCAGGCACCAAAGGTTTTGTCTCAACCGGTGAATATACACCGGTAGGGGGGAGAAATGTGTAACTTGCGAGAGAGATCAATTGGAAGCACACGGCTTGAGTATAACAAGCTGCCAGAGGATGGCATATTTAGAGGCAAAACACGTTATACAGACCACTGCATGCTCAACTCTTAATATTGAAATGACTGTTTTATGAGAAAAAGGTTGTGTTAGCAAAACTATCTTAGTTTAGATATATCAGATGAGTGGGGGCAACCACACTAGGGTGGAGGTAGTCTTGTTGCACAACTAGTGTGGAGGTGGGACTTACTTAAGGCTTAACTATTTTTCGAGTCCTCCCCCGCCTTGCTCACACCACAACAGTCATGGTACGAAATAACATTTGGATAGCAGCTGCAGATGGCGATGAATCAGCGGTCCTTGATCTCCTCTCGAAGGATCCCTCGGCCGTCAATTCTCTTGACGAGAATGGGTACACCGTCCTTCATGCGACAACCTCGTACAACCGCGTTGCTCTGCTCAAGAAACTGGTGTTAGAACATGGGGGAGATGCCAACATACAAGACCACGACGGCGATACGCCTCTATTTGTTGCAGAGACTGTCGAGGTAGCCAAAACCTTAGTGGAGGAATTACACGCAGACCCTAATCATCGGAATGAGTCAGGCTTGACGGCAAGTAATTCGCTTCCATCGATCGGATGGACTCCCTCCTTCTTCTTCCGCTTGTCATATATCTGACTGTTCATGTCTAGGCAGCCGACGCTATCGAAGAAGATGGAGAGTTTCCGTTGGTGGCAGCATACCTCCGCGGTGTTCAAAATGACGGTCAGCAACCCCCCGAGAGCTCCACCAACGATGCAGTGACTAGTAACCACCCGGTATCCCTTGGCCCAAGTGCCTCAGTCCGCATGTCGACCGCGGAGGAAGCTGGGGAGGATTTTCCTCCTGTTGACGAAGAGTTCAGGCGAAGAATTGAAGAGCTGGCTAGCCGGGGTGATTTCAACTCAGAAGAAGGCCAGAGGGAACTAAGAAGATTGGTGACAGAAGCTGTCAATCACCATGTCCTCAAACAAGATACCTCCAGGAATGTCAGGCCAAAGCAGGATGAACCTTAGTGCATTCACATATTTCGACTCTGCACTCATTCGGCACTTTGTTGTCTGCAATATTATTACAATTAGGGACAATAAATCAACAGATAAACCGATTAAATCTGGTGCAGATTGAGGAAGGTCGGGCAATATATTGGCGGGTAGGGTTCAGTAGTGGTCCGGTTTGGAGTTTCTAGGAGGTAAAAAAAAAGTCTCAAAAAACAAAAAGTAACGATTGCTCCATTCTGGGTATATATTTTGTGTGCAGAATCTACACTTCATTCTATGTATATAGACACCAGTACCATGTACCTTTATTTTGCTTTCATCTTTTCGAAAAACTCGATAACGGTTGTGAACTATGTGGGATTACTATGATCAGTTGGAAAACTCGACTGACTGATGACAGGTTTTGGAAACTCACCACAACAAGGAGGATACCCCCTCCGGGCCCCAACCTGAGGACCTTGGGGACGAAACCCTTGTACAGGGCACCAACTCCTTCCTCCTTGGCTACGAGAGCAATGGATGGCCAGGTCCAGTTATACTTAGGTGTTACCCCGGCCACTCGAGTAGTGTTTTGAATACGGGATTTGACGACATCGGAACTATTAGTGTTAGTTGGGAAACTGGTCGGAAATTGAGGGCGTCCTTACGGTGTGTTAAGCATGGTACCAAAAGTACCACCAATCGAACCGGCGATCAAATCGTTCAACATCTGGCCTTGCTTGGTCTCTCGTTTTGGCAGCACTGATCGGACTTGATGTATAACACCAAAGTATCCAGCGTTCCAAAGCACGTGCCTCCACATTGTGGATTCCAACCCATTATACATGGCCAATGGTCCCTCAGCGGCCACAATCTTCTTGACGACATCAATGGGCCCATTATACTTCCCAGCTGAAGCTTTGTCTTGCAGACGGATCTTCACTAACTCGAAAGGCACAACGACAAAAGATTCCGTCGCACCAGCGGTGGCACCAGTGAGGACGGACAAGGACTGGGTCATGGTTGGCACTCCAAAGATACCCTTGTAGAACTTTCCCCAGTTGTCATTTGAAGCAAACTTAATCGCCCTGTCGAGGAAAAATCATCAGAACTGCATTTGTGGGTCCAGCAGTGCGCAGAAGAGTTTATAGCAGTACCTCTTGGGAGCTTCCATAAGAATTGGCGCTGATATTCCACGGTACAACCTACCGAACCTGCATTGGGTGTCAGATTTATCCAAGCTTGAGTCACTTGAATGTTGCTGCGGGCATACCCTTCATTCTTCACAATCTTCCTAATACAGTCAACCATCCCACTATAGTGATCAGCTCCACCCGTAGCTGCTGTTCCAACCTGCAATTGCCTAATAATGCCTACATTAGTATCAAATCTGGTGCCTAGCCGGGTGATGATAACGCACACTCGGGTCTTGACGACATCTAAAGGATACCTGAATGAGTCACAGTCGTCAATATCCTACGATTCATAGCTTCAAGGGAAAGATAACTCCTGACATCGTGCAAATCTAAGCGGGAAAGTGTATCAGTATTTATAATTGGTGTTGGAGAGATTTTGAACAAGGTCATACTTCACTGATACCAGCAATGGCACCCGCGGCAAAGGTCCAGCTGAAGGGGATCTTCTTTTCTGAGGACATAGTGAACGATGTTAATGGGTATCGATATCGTCGCAAGCAAAGTTTAGAGAGAGAGACTGGACTAAGAGCTCGGGGACAGTTGAGCTTAAGAATGAATAAACTAGATGATATGAAAAACTTTTGGTCGCCGGTAAAAAGCAAACACAGGTCGAAGTACCCCACGTTTGGTGGATTATATCTTAGTGGGGCCCTGACGATTGACGGGGATGGACAGTACCCTTCGACACTACGCCTGTGCCTAATGGGTTTAGAAAGCGAACCTTAGGGTTTCTATATCATTCATCTTACGTTCTGGCCAGGTTACCGCTACTAAATGTTACTGTAGTAGAGCTTCTTTACTTGTAAATTTGCAATCGCTAGTCTGGCTACATTCGCTGGCGAAATGCCACCCTGAGCTTGCCCCGCTTTCTGAGGCACCCTTACCCTCTATTGGTTGCTGGACGACGCGCTTGGCATTTACATTTGCTTGCTATGAAAAAACGCGTCGCGTTCAGTGGTTGCAGAACTTTTGGTGGCTATCACAACTCTCGTACCTATTTTACTCCAGCCCTCCTCATACTCTACTTTTCTACCATACACTTCAGGACATTCCGATCCCTTGCTGCTTCCTACTCCACTGTTTTTTTTCTTATTTGTGTACCCCATACTGCCCTGTTCCTTTTATAGATGTACAAACAGCCCACTACTGGTTTCTTTGAGCAAGACCACTCGGCGAGAGTAAGGCCACTCTCTTGCACCTTCTGAGGCTTTGGTCTGACTTTCATTTGCAGTCTATTGCTAAACGGCAGAAGAAGAAATCAATACAAGCTGCGAAGGTTTCTCAGGGCTCAAAGAACAATGTTCATACAGCTGCCCATTCCAAACCAGTCTCGAGTACGACCAAGGCTCAATTAGGTGCATTTGCATTTCAGAAACCGTCGAAACCAGATCAGGACAAACAGGAAAGTGACCATGCAGAAAATCGAAGCACAGATGATCCAGAACATCTACAGGACCGATTTTCCTCTCCAGAAAAAGAACCATGTAAAGACCCCCAATCAAAAGATTGTCCCCAGACTCCAGCACCCAGGCTAGCTCTCAAGGACCTCGTAGGATTTGGAGAAGATGGTCAACAGCCTCTGTTCAACATGGCTCCAGATGTTTCCCCGGAAGAACGAATAGTATGGCAGGTCTCACCTCGAGGCACCCCGAATGCGATAACACCCGCTTCGAAACGCCAGAAGCGCATCAAACGCGCGAGAAGTTCTTCCCCTATAGCGGGAACACCACTTTCCAAAAAGATAGCACCTCAAATTAATCCAGATCCGAAGACACCCCATGCAGACCCTGTCAATGATGTCTGGCAGCGGTACTCGAGTACAGATAGTGGCCCTCGACCGCGAAACCCACCAGGCGTCCCGCTACGTCTCTTCAGCGCAGAAAAGCGGGATAGTTTGAACCTCTCCCCCCTCGGGCTCCGACGCGCATATAGTTGTGGGTCTGATTGGCCTCCAACGAGTGTCAAAAGGCGGAAACCGGGCTCCACTGAGAGTTATAGCCCTGAAGGTGAAGGTGAAGACGAAATCGAAAAGATAGCCGAGGAGGGGACCGACCCGATACTACAACCCATCATACCTGCCCGGCGGGGCGAAGGGAAATCAAAGTTAAGTAGGGTTAGCATGCTCCTCAACAAGGTGCATGAGAAACTCGCCAAAAGTGGAACTGAGGATAAATCCTCCTCTCCGCCTTCCCTGAACAGTGGGGTATATGACATGCCATCCTCCCCCACCCGGACAGCGATCTCGCGCCGCACGAACCAAAGTGTTGCGTCGCCCACGAAGCAAATTGCCGCATGCCAGGATGTATCTGATGGTGATGAATATGGTGGTTTTGACGACGAAATCGATCTGGAGATACTGGATAAAGTTGAAGAGGCAGTAGTAGCATTCACGCAAAAACAGCAACAGCTTACACAACGCAACAGTAGGATTGAAAAGCAGCACGTCAATGATTTCTCACAGAATAATGATGCAATTGTTCAAGAAGGCTCTGATTTTGACGAATTTGATTTTGAAGATGACAATAATGCCCTTGATGACTTCGATGTGGACGCCTTGCTATCACAGCTGCCTGGAGCTCTAAGCGCAAAAACTGTACCTCCCTGCACTCCAAAACAACAAAAGCCCGCAGTGTCAAATGATAACAAAATAGCTTCACAAGGTGTGGCAGATGTGGTGGAGGAGTTTGGAGACATTGACTTTGGAGACTGGGATGATGAGGATTGTGTTGTGCGTATGAATGCTCCAGCCTGAGAGGGGGTAGGCCTAATTGTCTCAAGACAGATATAAATTCAGGTACAGTACAGAGATTTGTTGTTTTGGAAACCTCTGAAGGGGCCTGGGAATATCGTGGGAGCGGTCGGCCACAGAAAGTATGATCCCTTGAGCCCATAACGGAGTACTTTAGTAACATCGCATCAGGCTCTTAAACTTCGCGATGAGAAATCAAATGTGGAGAGAACTATATACCTTCGTGGGGACTGGTATTATGTCAATGCCGAAACCGGTGACATAGTTCACGTGATCGGCAAAGGCAACATTATAGATAACGCCAGTGGAATGCTAATTGTAAACCCTGATTTTCTTGTATCCAGCACAACAGTAGCAGATTCCTTTGGTTGCACAAGACGTGCCGTTTTACAGGATAGGGTCAAGGCAACAGGGGATATCAGCAAGCCATTGGTTTATGGGAGTATCTTGCATGAATTGTTTCAGAAAGCACTGGCGGCAAATGATTTCACAGACAGGTTCCTCAGAGAGTCCATCAATGTATTGGTGGTGCAGCACATTGAGCAGTTGTATATACTCAAAGAGGAAGTTCCAGTAGCCAAGGAGTATCTGAGGTCGAAGGTTGAGTTGATCCAGCATTGGGCAAACTTGTTTATATCACTTAAACCTAAGGTCAGTGGCCTTTTATCCTCTAGTATTCACTATACTAATCTGTAGAGCAGAAGGTAGCCACAGTTACTGAGCACCGAGGGCCGGCAAGGCCCAATCTATGTATCAACAAAGTGCTTGATATCGAAGAGCATGTGTGGTCGCCAATGTATGGCCTCAAAGGCAATATCGATGCTACTGTTCAGACTACTATCAGAGACCACAAATCAGAAAGAACACTCACGGTGCCCTTGGAGATGAAAACTGGCAGGAATTCAACCACCCCTTTGCACCGGGCTCAGACCATGATATATACTTTGCTCCTGAAGGATAGATATGGTAAGCCTATTCTGGCTAGATGAAAACACAAAAATGCTAATAGATGGCAGACATTGATATTTTTTGTGGCCTATTGTACTATATGGAGACATCTGAAATCATTAGGGTGCCTTCCATCAGTGGTGAACTTCGGGGTATGATTATTGCGAGGAATGAACTTGCATGGCATGCTAAGAACCGAGATGTACTCCCGAGAATGTTGAAAAAGCATAATTGTAACTCATGTTTTGCCAGAACAACATGTTTTATTTATCATAAGGTAAGGCCAACATATGCACTCCCTATCGTTAAACTTTTTCTGACCAGAAATAGGGTCTTGAGGATGGAACTGCAGAGTCAAGTGGGGCGGAAAAACAATTTGAGGAGATCACTTCTCACATCAGTAGTTCGCACAAGCAGTTTCTCAGGCACTGGGATCAGCTTCTCTCCAAAGAAGAAAGTGATATGGCCCGTTTCCGCAAAGAGCTCTGGTCAATGACAAGTACCCAACGCGAAGGAAGGGGTAGATGTTTTGGCAATCTTGTTGTCATCCCAGAGTCAATCATTATTGCCGATGAGGGCTCCAAAATCAACCGATATACCTATCAGCTTAGGAAAGCCAATAACGTACCATCTATATCATTCCTAGATTCGCAAATTGGGGTAGGGGACCCTATTGTTATCTCTGATGAGCAAGGGCACTTCGCCCTCGCAATGGGCTTTGTTATCACCATTCGCCAAACTACCATTACAGTCTCTGTTGATCGAAGACTCCACAACGCTCGGATCCGTGAGGAAGGCTTCAATCCCGATTACAACCAGGTGTTCGCTGGTATAATGACAGTGGGGCAACTTGACAAGCCTACTACTACTCGAGACTCACAGATCCTCCTACGCTTAGACAAGGATGAATTGACTACGGGCATGGCTCTTGTGCGGAATAATCTCATTGAACTCCTTTCAAATAGAACCAATGATCGTACGCGAGAGCTCATCATAGATCGAAGCCCGCCTGTCTTCAGAGTCGATCCTACAGCATACCCCATGGATGAAATCAAGGCAGGACTGAACTGTGACCAGTTAGCAGCAATCGAGAAGATTATGTCCGCTAATGATTATGCACTGATCTTGGGAATGCCCGGAACGGGGAAGACGACCACCATCGGACACATCATACGCACTTTGGTGTCACAAGAAAAAAGTGTTCTGTTGACGTCTTATACTCATACTGCTGTGGACAATATCCTCTTGAAAATCAAGGATGACGGGATTTCTACGTTGCGGCTCGGGAACACGACGAAGATTCATCCAGAGGTCAAGGAATTCGCAATCCTTTCTGAAACCCCACGGAACTCCTTCAAGGAAATAAGTGAAGCCTTCATGCTTCCCAAAGTAGTTGCAACTACGTGCCTTGGAATTAACCATCATATATTTAATGAAAGGATTTTTGACTACTGCATCGTGGACGAAGCGTCACAAATCACCCTTCCGGTATGCCTCGGACCAATACGGATGGCTAAGAAGTTCATTTTAGTTGGGGATCACTATCAATTGCCTCCTTTGGTCAAAAATCCAACTGCAAGGGAGGGTGGCCTTGATATCAGTCTCTTCAAGCTACTTTCGGATACTCATCCAAAAGCTGTGGTCAGCCTTGAGCACCAGTATCGTATGTGCGAGGAGATTATGTCACTTTCAAACAGATTGATC
>Ga0307511_10000192_pt1 | contig 60792 bp, 48 predicted proteins | sample 13_EM_MG_FD_200266 | JGI IMG/M metagenome (GOLD analysis project Ga0307511, IMG submission 200266) | Populus trichocarpa ectomycorrhiza microbial communities from riparian zone in the Pacific Northwest, United States - 13_EM | ecosystem: Host-associated > Plants > Roots > Unclassified | place... | reverse complement strand
AGCTTCACCGTCACTGCGATTCCGGCAATGCGCCCGGCTCCCGACTGCCGCGGCACACCCGTCACCGCGCCCGACAGCTTCAGGCGATCGAACGCATCGGAAACGGCACAGGCATCCAGGCGGCGCAATCGAGCTACCCGCGCCTTGACGGTGGGCACAACTGGGTTCGACACAAAACCTCCTTGCTTATATTATACACTTGGTATAAATAAAGTCACTTATTCAGTTCACTCGCTCCACCGGAGAGATCGAACGATGATCATCGACGCTCACGCCCATCTCGTCGCGCCGCCTGCGCTGTATGCCTACCGCAGCAATCTGACGGTTGCGCGGGGTCAATACGGGTTCTACAAGGGCGAGGTTAGCGATGCCGATCTCGCGAAGTCCGCGGCACAGAACGTCGCCATCATGGATGCCGTGGGCACTGATGTTCAGGTGCTTTCACCCCGGCCGTTCATGATGATTCACGGGCGCGCCCGTTGGGAGGACATAGTCGCGTGGACTGAGACCAACAACGATCTCATTGCGCGCACCATCAAGCTCTATCCGCAGCGGTTCCGTGGCGTCGGCGGTCTGCCACAGTCGCTCGGCCGGCCCATTGAGACGGTGTTCGGCGAGATCACACGCTGCGTCGAAGAGTTAGGTTTCGTCGGCGTATTGCTCAACCCCGATCCGGGGGAAGGGATAGCGGACTCGCCGCCCCTGGGCGATCCCTACTGGTATCCACTCTACGAGCGGCTGTGCAAGCTGGATCTTCCAGCGCACATTCATAGCTGCGGCTCCTGCGGGCGGGAGACCTATGACGAGCACTTCGTCACGGAGGAGAGCCTTGCGATCACCTCCCTGGCGCGCTCGGAGGTCTTCAGGCTCTTCCCCACTCTCAAGCTCCTCGTCAGCCACGGCGGTGGCTCGATTCCCTACCAGGTCGGGCGCTGGCGCTCGAATCGGCAAATGGCCATCGAGGCGGGCCGGCTGCCCAAAGACGCGGAGAGCTTCGATCAGACACTGCAGCGTTTCTGGTTCGATACGGTCCTGCACAACAAGAAGTCTCTCGAGCTGCTGTTCGAGGTCGTTGGAACGGATCGATGTTGCTTCGGCACCGAGCGCCCTGGCAGCGGCGGCGGAATCGATCCGCAGACGGGCCGGCCGTTCGACGATCTGAAGCCAGTCATCGAAAGCATCGAGATGCGCGCCAGCGAGCGCACCGCGATTTTCGAGGGGAACGCGCGCCGGCTGTTCAGCCGGCTCGATATATAGCCCGATCAGGACACCGGGTAATCATGGCACGCATCGTAATCGGCATTGGAACCTCTCACAGTCCGCTGCTGCCACTCACGGCCGAGCAGTGGCTCGAGCGAGCGGCTGACGACCGCCGCAACACGCGACTCAACCTCTCGGACGGACGCTTTCTTACCTACGACCAGCTCGAATCCCAGGTGCAGGGCCGCTACGCCGATGAGGCCACTCTCGAGAACTTCTCCCGGCAATGGCAGCGGTGCCAGCAAGCTCTCGATCGCTTGGGCGCCGAGCTGCAAGCTGCCCAGCCCGATGTCGTGATCGTCGTCGGTGATGACCAGGAAGAGCTGTTTCGCAGGACCAACATCCCGGCGGTAGCCATCTATTACGGCACGGAGATCGTCACACGACCGTTGGAATCGCTTGAGGTGCCCCCGTGGCTGCTCGCGACCGCCGTTGGCCGCGGCTATGCAATGGATCTTCCCCACCGCCACCCCGGCGCTCCAGTATTCGGCCGTTTCCTCATCGAGCAACTGACCGACGCCGGCTTCGACCTGGGGGCCGTGTCGGCCTTGCACGATCCACGCGAGGAAGGACTAGGTCACGCGTATGGGTTTGTCATTCAGCGGTTGCTCGGGGGGCGGCCGATCCCCCTCATTCCCGTGCTGCTCAATACCTACTATCCGCCCAATACACCGGCACCCGCCCGTTGCTACCAACTCGGGCAGGCGCTGCGCCGGGCGATCGAGCAGAGCACTGACGATCTGCGTGTCGCCATTATCGCTTCCGGAGGACTGAGTCATTTTGTATGCGACGAAGAGCTCGACCGGCGCGTTCTCACCGCGCTGCGCGCCGGGGATGCTGATGTGTTGCGCAACATTCCGCGCGCGGCGCTGAATGCCGGCAGCTCGGAAATCGCCAATTGGGTCACGGTGGCCGGCGCTATGGAGACTCGCGCATGCAAGTGGTCCGAATATGTGCCGGTACGCCGGACGCCTGCCGGCACGGGTATCGGTCTCGCATTTCTCGTGTGGCAATGACAGAGGTTTCAAGCGTGAGCAGGCGCAAGAGTATCGAGGTGGAAGGCTTCAATCACGGCGCGCTGCCCATTCCCGCGGCATCGCGCGTAGATAACATCGTAGCCACTGGCGGTATTTACGGGCTCGACACAGCGTCCGGCAAATTGCCGGATGATCTGCGACTGCAAGGTGAGCTGATGTTCACCAATCTGCAGCGCATTCTGCAGGCCGCGGGAGCCACTCTCGAGGACGTCGTAAAGATGACCTTCTGGGTGAAGGTGCCAGAAGCCAGGCAGGTCATCAATTCAGGGTGGCTCGCCGCGTTTCCCGACCCGACATCGCGGCCGGCGCGTCACACGCTGCAGAACGACAATCTGCCTGCCAATATGCTCGTGCAGTGCGACGCGTTGGCCGTAGTGCAGCGTTAGTCTGCTGTCGAAGAGTGAGCCGGCGGCTCCCCGGGCTCACGAAGGAACAAGCCCAAGCATAACTTCACGTGCTCTTCGACGTACGCTGTTGAGTTAGGGCTCCTGCCAGACACCTTCTTCACCTCGGCGCCCAGCATGAAAAGATGGGTGACCGCGCCCACGAAGATGTAGAGCAGGTGATGCGGCTCGCCCTCAACGAACCGGCCCGCCTTCTGGGATGCCCGGATCAGCTCCGTAATCTCCTTGAAGAAGTGCCGTACGTATTCGTCAACGAGCCAGTTCATACGGCGGCCGCCTTTACTGGCCTCGTGCGACATGAGCCAGTGGAAGGCGGGGTTCTCGGCGCTGAAGCGGATGAAGTCCTCCAGGATCAGGCGCAGCTTGGTGGGCGCGTCGACGCCCCGGAGTCCCTCGAGGCGCGAGCGATACATGTTGACGAAGCGCTCATTCAATGACGTGAGAACGGCTCGCCACAAACCTTCCTTGCTCTTGAAGTGATACGCGACCAACGGGTGCTGCACGCCCGCCTGGGTCGCCACGTTGCGCGTCGAGGCTCCCTCATAGCCGTGCTCCGCGAATTCCAGTGCCGCCGCCTCGATGATGCGGTCACGGGTATCGATGCTGCGCTGCTGGCGCCGGCGCTGCTGCACCATCTCTTCCGGCTTTGACGGCCTGTCCACTGGGATTCCCGCACGCAAGGTCTTCAGTTGCCGCGATTGTATGGCGAAATCAAGGTGGCACTCCACCACTTACCCAGTTAAAAGTTTATATTGACTTTTATTTACCAGTTGATCAGTATAATAACCATGCACGCTTCCGCTGCCAGCCCAGACGGATTCAGGTTCGATCCAGCGTCCCCGGAATACGTGGACGATCCGTATCCGACCTACAAAGTGCTGCGGGACCACCACCCGGCCTACCACCTGTCGGAGCACGGGCTCTGGCTGATAACCCGGCAGGCGGATGTGCTGGCCGCGCTCACGAATCCAGCGGTGTGGTCGTCATCCCGAGGCAATGTCGTAGTGGACGCCGCAGTTCGGGTTGGACGGACGTTGGGCACTCTCGATCCACCGCGGCATGACGAACTGCGCGCAGTGGTCAACAAGGGCGTCACGCCGGCTCGCCTCCGTGCCCTGCTCCCAGAAACGCGAGAGCACGCGCGCGAACGCGCAGCTGCTTTCGCCCGGGATCGGGGCGGCGACCTCGTTGGGGAATTCGGCCGTCCGATTCTGAATCGCACCTTGGCGCGCTTGGTTGGGTTGGACGCCGAGAGCGCGCAACGCGGAGCTCAACTAGTCGAAGCTGCCCTGGATACCACCGGTGCCGTCATTGGCCCGATAGGCACACCTGAGACGAGCGCCCGGATATTCAACTTTCTGTTCGAGCAGGTGATACAGCGAGAGGACTCAGTTACCGCGGAGTCCAGTGCCGATGATTTCCTGACGGTCCTGATCTCAGCACGCAAGCGCGGCGCGCCGCTTTCAAACGAAGAGATTGCGGCCAACATGATGACGGTTCTCATGGCCGGCAGTGCCTCTGTCGTGCACTTCTTCGGCAACCTGATGCGTGCACTTTGGCTGCACCCGGACCAGAAAAAAGCTGTGTGCTCCGACAAGGCACTCATCGACGCGGCAATCGAGGAGGCGGTGCGGTGGGATACCTCGACTCCCTGCTTTGCCCGCCAAGTGATGTCTGATGTCGAGGTAGCGGGTGTCCGAATCCCGCAGGGCTCGCGTGCCCTTGTCTTCCTCGCCTCCGCGAATCGGGACGAACGGGCGTTCGACAACCCGGACAACTTCGACATTTACCGCAAGCGCGCACGCCATCTCGGGTTCGGTGCGGGTCCCCATCAATGTCTGGGCTCCTACACCGCCTGGCAGGTATGCCGTGTGTTGCTGGAGGAGCTCCTGCCGGTGATCGGTGACTTCGAAATAGAGGCCGAGAAGGCAGTGCGCACGAAGTTCATCATGTTCCGCGGCTTCCAGAGCCTGCCGATTCATTTCTAGCGGCTTAAGGACAACGACTTCGAGGGGGAATTCGTGGGAGCAGTCATTTGGCGCCAGACGCTGGGTGATTTACTGAGGCGCACCGCTGCCCGGACGCCTCACAAGACGGCGATCCGTTGCGGGACCGTTGCGTGGACTTACGCGCAGTTTGACGGTCTTTGCAGCCAACTCGCCGCCGGCATCACAGCGCAAGGCATGCGCATGGGTGATCGGGTTGCCATTCTTGCCCGCAACTCGCACGCCTTCGCTGCGGTCAGGTTTGCGGTGGCGCGAATCGGTGCCGTGCTCGTGCCCATCAACTTCATGCTCAAGCCAGAGGAAGTCGCCCACATCCTGCGTCACAGTGGAGCACGCTTCCTGTGCGTGGATTCCGAATTGGCGCCTATCGGTCGAGAAGCAGCTCGTCACAACACGAGCGTTGAGCGACAGGCTTGGCTGCCTAGCGAGGGACCTACGGCTCCGGCAGACGGCCTACTGCGGTTTGAGGACCTGTTACTCGAGACTGCGTCGCCATCCATACACGATCTCGACGGATCCATGCCCGCACAGATCGTGTACACGAGCGGCACGGAGTCAACGCCCAAAGGAGCAGTGCTGACCCATGAGGCGCTCATCTGGGAGTATGTGAGCTGCCTGGTGGATGCTGAGATCGCAGCCGAGGATCTCGTCCTTCACGCTCTACCTTTTTACCACTGCGCTCAGTTGGATGTGTTTCTGGGGCCCTCCATCTACGTGGGCGCCACAAACATCATTACCAGTCGGCCTGTACCCGAGAACCTGTTGCCCCTGCTCGAGAGGCACCGGGTCACTTCATTCTTTGCGCCACCTACGGTGTGGATCTCGCTGCTGCGCTCACCGCTGCTCGAACGAAGCGATCTGAGGAACTTGCGCAAAGGTTACTACGGCGCCTCGATAATGCCTGCCGAGGTGCTCCGTGAATTGCAGCAACGACTGCCGCAATTGCGACTGTGGAACCTGTACGGTCAAACCGAAATTGCGCCCGTTGCAACGGTTCTCAAACCCGAGGACCAACTGCGTAAGCCTGGCTCGGCGGGCCGGCCTGCATTGAACGTCGAGACGCGGATCGTCAATGAATCAGGTGCCGACGTCGCAGTTGGCGAAGTGGGCGAGATTCTGCACCGCTCACCTCAGCTCATGCGGGGGTACTACCACGACGATGAGCGAACGAAGGCCGCTTTCGAAGGCGATTGGTTCCGCAGCGGAGACCTCGGGACACTGGATGATGAGGGATACATCACGATCGTCGACCGGCGCAAGGACATGATCAAGTCAGGCGGCGAAAACGTTTCCAGCCGCGAAGTGGAAGAGGCGATCTACAGCCTTGCGCAGGTGTCTGAGGTAGCCGTGATTGGACTGCCGCATCCACTGTGGGTCGAAGCGGTTACGGCTGTCGTGGTGTTGAGGAGCAATCAGACGCTGACCGCCGATCAGCTGTTGGCGCACTGTGCCGTGCACCTGGCCGCTTTCAAGGTGCCCAAGCGCGTCCTGTTCATCGACAGTCTGCCCAAGAATCCCAGTGGCAAGGTCCTGAAGCGTCAATTGCGCGAATCCTACAGCAAGCCTCTGCAAGACCATCAATCGAGGGGGTGACGATGAGTCCAAAGAAACGCTGCTTACTGAGCGCAACGCTCGGTGTAAGCACATTGATCTGCTCAGCCGCAGTCGCTGAGGAAACACTCGAGGAGATCACAGTTACGGCACAAAAGCGCACGGAGCGCCTGAGCGACGTGCCGCTGTCGATCACCGCCGCCACCGGCGAGCAGTTGGCCAAACAAGGCATCTCCAGTGCAACGGATCTGGAGCGCGTCGTTCCCGGCTTCGCCTATCAGAAGAGCACCTACGGTGCTCCTGTCTTTGCCATCCGCGGCATCGGCGTTTACGACACGTTCATTGGTATGTCGCCGACCGTTACGGTGTATGTCGATCAGGTTCCCCTGCCCTACCTGGTGATGACGCAGGCGGCCGGACTGGACCTCGAGCGGCTCGAAGTGCTGAAAGGACCACAGGGCACGCTGTTTGGCCAGAATTCAACCGGTGGCGCAATAAACTACATTGCCGCAAAGCCCACCAAGGAACTGCGGATGGGTGCCGATGCGAGCTATGGCCGCTTCGATGAGTTTGATGCGAACGCCTTCATCAGCGGGCCCGTTACAAACACGCTGGGTGCGCGTTTGTCCGTGCGCAGAGAATCCCGCGGTGACTGGCAACACAGCGAGTCCCGCCCGGGCGATGAGCTCGGTAAACGGGACTTCACCGCGACTCGCCTGCTGCTCGACTGGCAACCGGGTGATGCGATCAAATTCGAGGTCAACCTCAACGGCTGGTGGGACAAGTCCGACACCCAGGCCGCTCAATTCGAGCTGTTCTCAGCGGCCAGAAGCCCCGGGTACCCGGAAGCCACCCTGGCTTTGAGTCAGCGCTCGCCAGCGCCCCAGGATTCGCGGGTTGCAGATTGGGACGCGAACGACGCGTTCAAGGTCGACGACCAGTTCTATCAAGGCTCCCTGCGAGGCGACTTCGACCTTGCAGAAAAACTGACCCTCACCTCGATCAGTGCGTATTCACACTACCGTGCCCGCGAGCGCATCGATTCAGACGGCACCAATTTCAATGACTTCACCCGTGGGGTGGTCGCGGACATCGGCTCGCTTTCCCAGGAGCTTCGCATCGCCGGCAATCTGGGGGATCGAGCCACCTTCACCGTCGGTGGAAATTTCCAGCACGATATCGTCGATGACGACGATGTTGGTCACTTCAATGCGACCAACGCCGGAGTGGGGCCAGCCCGCTATCAGGACTTCATCAATCGGGCCGACCAGAACATCATCACCAAGGCTGGCTTCACCGCACTCGATTTCAAACTGACGGACACCCTCAGCGCCCAGGGCAGCGCCCGTTACACCAGCCAGACGCGCGACTTCCGTGGCTGTCTGCTGGATGCCGGCAATGGCGCGCTGGCGCGCGGCGTAGACTTCCTCAGGTTCCTGGGGACCGGCCACTTCAATCCGGCGGCGGCCGGAAGCTGTGTCAGCGTAGACGCGGCATTCAACACCCTCCCAATCGTGCGTGATAGCCTGGATCAGAATAATGTCTCATGGCGTGCCGGGCTCAACTGGAAGCCGGCTGACGAGACCCTGATCTACGCAAATGCCACCAAGGGCTACAAGGCCGGCTCGTTCACTCCGCTGCCTGCGGTCTTCGCCAGCCAGCTGACGCCAGTAACCCAGGAATCCGTCCTTGCCTATGAGCTGGGATTCAGGATGGCCCCCTTGCAGAAGTCACTGCAGATCTCCGGGGCGGGCTTCTACTACGACTATCGCAATAAGCAGATTCTCGGCTACAGAAGTTTTGCGGCCTTCGGCAATCTTCCGGCGCTGCAGAACATTCCCAAATCCAGCGTCAAGGGCGCGGAGCTCCAGGCGACGATCCTGCCGCTCACCGGGTTGCGAGTCACGACGGGCGTGTCCTACATCGATTCCCGTGTCGATGACAGCATCATTGCGCCGGACCCGTTCGGCCGGTCCATCGATTTAAAGGGCGAGCCTTTCCCGAATGCGCCGAAATGGCAGTTTCTCGGGGACGCCGAATACGAGTTCTCCGTCTCCGGGGAGCTGTCGATGTTCCTCGGCGGCGACGCCAAGTACAGGACATCAACCAACGCGGCATTCGGCGAGCGCGTGGAGACAAAGATTCCCGCCTACTCGCTCGTTGATTTGCGAGCGGGTATACAGCGCAAGGACGGTGTCTGGCGCGTTCAGCTCTGGGGCCGCAACGTGTTCGATCGTTACTATCTGCTCAACGTCTCCCACGTGACCGACACCGTAGCACGCACCACCGGGATGCCAGCGACCTACGGCATTACCATCTCCGCGCGTTTCAACTAACGGGAGGCCCAGCATGATTCTCGTGTACGGGGGCAATGGGTTCATCGGGCAGCATGTCGCTCGATATCTGGTTGACGCCGGCGAACCCGTCGTGGTAACGACAAACAGCCGACCTTCTACGCCAATCCTGCTGAGCGAGGCGGTCGCCGCACGTCGCGCCTACGTCGAATCGATGGACTTGACGGACTCGTTCGCGGTGATGTCCGTGGTATCGAAATATCGGCCACGGATCACGATTGATGCGAGTGGCCATAGGCCGAAGGCATTTGCGCCTGGGCGTGATGTCACGTTGCGTACCACGGCACTCGTCAATGTTCTCGAAGCGGCGCGGCTCTGCCAGGTTGAGCGGGTGATCTTGTTGAGTTCGATGGACGCTTACTGGGGGCTTGACCGTAGTCATCTTCCGTACCGTGAGGACATGAACGTGCCTCTGCTCGAGCAGGACGATCACTTCATCGTGCAGTCCTGGGTCAAAAAGTCCCTCGAAGTCATCGGCAATCTGTATCGCCGGCAATCGAATATGGACATCCGATTCGTACGCGCCAGCGGCGTCTATGGCCCGCTCTATCGAACTTTTCTCAACGTACCGAGCAGACTGGTACGCGCGGCTGTACGCGGGATCGATGGCTTCACGCAGGACAAGGGCGGAGTTCCGTTTGGCGGGGACGGTTACGACCAGGTCTATGTGAAGGATCTCGCGCGCGGCATAGGACTGGTTGCGCTCTCATCCAATTTACAACACCCCGTATACAACATTGGCAGTGGTCGGGCGCCCTCCTACGCAGAATTCGCGCGTGCTGTAGAGCGAGCCAAACCGGGCTACCGGATTGAGTTACGGACCCCAGATCGCGGTGCGGAACACAGTACCGGCATGAATGGCATATGGATGGACATTTCCCGGGCCAGAACTGAGCTCGGCTACGAACCTTCCTACTCGGTGGATCAGGCAATCGCGGACTACGTGGCGTGGATGTCTGAGCATCAAGAGTGAATACCTGCGAATATTGTGGGGCAATATGATTCTCATAACAGGCGGACATGGCTTCATCGGTCAAGCGACTGCGAAAACCCTCGTGGGCGCCGGACACAATGTGGTGCTCACGCGCTATCGGTCCAGCTCTCTATTGCCGGAACTGCAGCGGCACCTCGGTAAAGCCGTTCAGGTCGTCGACTTCGACGTACGCGAACCGATGGCGGTGCTCGATGCCATCCGCAGGCTCAAAGTCAAACGCATCATCCACCTTGCAAGCGGGCACTGGAGCGCCTCGCTCGCCACCGATTTCAATACCAACACCGCAGGCCTGATTCACTTGCTGGAGGCGGCCCGGCAGGCCGAGGTAGAGCGAATCGCGATCGGCAGCTCGATTACCGTGTATTTCGGCAACACCGGCCCTTACCGCGAAAGCCACCCGCTATCGGTCGAGATTCCGGACGATGGCCCCGGGCTGTTCAAACGTGTCGAAGAGCAATTCGCCCAGTATTTTATGTTGAAATCCGGAATTGACGTGCAGATCGCCCGGATCACGCAAGTGTATGGGCAGGGATATCGCAGCATGCGTAGCCTCATCAGCCGTGTGTGCGCGGCGGCAGCCACAGGCAATGAGCTGCGCGGTCCTCTCGTCGACCCTGTCCCGGACTATGGCTACATCGATGACATTGCCCAAGCACTTGCTGACTTGATCACGAGCGCCCCTTCCGGCGTGGGGATTTGTAACCTGGGATCGGGCGTGGGCGTATCCAGGGACCGGTTCCTGGCGGCAGCGAAGGAGATTGGCCTCGGCGGACAGTCCCTGGAAACCCTGCGCTGCGCTCCAGAATGGAGCTCGGCAAAATACATGGACGTCAACAGGGCCAGGGAACGCTTCAATTGGGCGCCGGCTGTCACCCTCGAGCAAGGCATGAAACTCTACACGGACTCGCTCCGCGTCGCGGCCTGAGGCGGGACAAGGTGTGTAGGCGTGCTACAGAGTAAAACGTTCGTTCTGGTTCATGGAGCCTGGCACGGCGCGTGGTGCTACACGCGGGTTGCGGAGCGACTGAGCGCTCGAGGTAGCCGCGTCTTTGCGCCAACATTGACCGGACTTGGCGATCGCTCGCACCTCTACAGTCCAGCGATCAATCTGACAACCCACGTGCTCGATGTCGCCAATCTGATTCGCTGGCACGAGCTTCGTGACATCGTCCTGGTCGGTCACTCCTATGGCGGCATGGTGGTCACGGCCGTTGCCGACCAACTGCGCGACCGGATTGCCGCCCTCGTCTACCTGGATGCGTTCCTACCTGAAGACAATCAGTGCCTCCACGATCTGGCACCGCCGGAGATGGTCCGTGGGCAGCTGGAAAGCGCAACGGAGGCTAACCACTACGCGGTGCCCCCCATTCCGGCGGCCGTCTTCAACGTTAACCCCGCGGACCGCGAGTGGGTTGACCGCCTATGCACGCCTCAGCCTTTGGCGACTTTTACGGAGCGGGTCAAGCTTACGGGGCGGTTCAACACCGTGCCGCACAAGACGTACGTACTCGCGGGAGACCTTCCGGGCAGTAGTTTTGGCCTGTTTCGCGATGCCCTCGCGACGCGTACGGATTGGCTTACACGCGAGTTGCCGTGTGGGCACGACGTCATGATCGACATGCCTGACGAGACTGCCAATATCATCGCGGGCGCGTGAGGCCCGGGAGCTGTACTTCGCAGATCCATCGCCGTTGCCCACTGGTACCCCTCGGCATCCCCGCCCGGCCCGCCGGCCGGTGGTTCATCCGATTTCTTCAGCCACAGCCTTCCATGGAGCACGTGCCTTAACGGGTGACATTCCCCCATCCGGGGGATGGGCCTGACCAGCACCCCGGCTGTTACTGTGAGGGCATGCTCGACCCAGGCGCGCCCAGTCTGCTTGCCTGTCCGCAATGCGACCTTCTACAGAAGCACGCGCATTACGCAGCGAAGGACAGGGCACGATGTCGGCGCTGCGGTGTTGTCGTTGCCCTTCCTCGTCACGCCTCGATCGACCGTCCACTGGCGCTTGCCCTGACATGCGCCCAGGTGTTTGTGTTCGCCAATGTGTTTCCACTCGTATCCATGAACGTCCACGGGGACACAATTTCCACGACTATGCCGCGTGCTGTCTGGGCTCTCCACCAGCACCATATGACCGGGCTCGCTGCGCTGGTCCTCGTGACTACCCTGCTCGCGCCCGGCATCCAGATCGCCTCCATTCTCACCCTGCTGGTCTGCCTTCGGCTGCGACGAGGTCAACACCACTTCGCGCGGCTATTCCGCCTCGTTCAGGCAGTGCGTGTCTGGGGAATGATCGATGTCCTGATGCTCGGCATCCTGGTCTCTCTCGTCAAACTGGCAGCACTGGCCACCGTCGTGCCCGGCGTTGCCCTGTGGTCCTTCGCGGCGCTGCTCGTTCTGCTGACCCTCTTGAGTTCCTCCTTCAGCACTCGAGATCTGTGGCACTGGTCCCAAGAGCGATACGCATGAGCGGGGTGCTCTCTGCGGCGGAGGCGGGGTTGATACTCTGTCCCACTTGCGACCAACTGGCTCGCCACCAGCCAGGACCCGCGCACAGATGTCCACGTTGCGGGCAGCAAATGCACTTGCGCAAGCCGGACAGCCTGGCACGTACTACCGCTTACCTGATTGCCGCGGCCATTCTTTATATCCCGGCCAATCTCCTTCCCATCATGCATACGGCCACGTTGGTCGGTGGTGAAGACGACACCATCATGAGCGGGGTCATCGTATTGCTGAAGACGGGTTCCTGGCCGCTGGCAGCCCTCGTTTTCTTCGCCAGCGTCATGGTCCCGATCCTAAAACTCATTGCACTGACTGTGCTGGTGCTGTCGATCCACCGAAGGTGGACGTCGCCGCCTCTCGGGCGCCTGCGTCTGTACCGGCTTGTTGAATTCGTTGGACGCTGGTCGCTGCTGGACATCTACGTGCTCACCTTGTTGGTGGCTCTGGTGCAGTTGCACGCACTGGCTACAGTCGAGCCCCGTCCAGGGGCCCTCGCCTTCGCAGCTGTGGTCGTGTTGACGGTGCTTTCCGCGCGGAGCTTCGATCCGCGTCTGCTGTGGGATGCCTGTCCCAAATGAGCGAGGCCCAATGAGTGAGGCTGACGAGCATCTGGCTCAGCTACCGGAGGCCCAACCGGCTGAGCCCCGTCGTCACCGGCCTGCCTTGGTCTGGTTGATTCCCCTGGTCGCCGCCCTGCTCGGCGGCTGGATCGCCCTCCAGAGCTGGCTGGAGAAAGGCCCCACCATCACCGTCGCTTTCCGAACTGCGGATGGCATCGAGCCTGGCAAAACCCTGATCCGGTATAAGAACGTCAACGTCGGCAGCGTCACACGAGTCAGCTTCACTAAGGATGGAGGTGTCCTGGTAAGCGCGACCCTCACTCATGATGCAGCCCAGTTCCTGCGCGAGGACTCGCAGTTCTGGGTCGTGCGCCCGCGAGTCTCCGCTGGGGGCGTCAGCGGCCTGAGCACTCTGTTCTCCGGAGCCTACATCAGCTTTACCGCCGGCCGATCCGATCAATCCCGTCGTGAGTTCCGCGGCCTCGAGATTCCCCCCGTCGATACCGAGGGCTTGCCCGGACACGAGTACGTCCTGCACGCCCACGACGCGGGTTCTCTTCAGGTTGGCTCACCCGTGTTGTTCCGTCGTGTCAAAGCTGGCGAAATTATCGCCTATCGAGTCGACCCGGATGGATCTGGCGTCACCTTGCGAATCTTCATCGATTCGCCCTACGAGCACTTCGTCACCACGGCGGCCCGCTTCTGGCATGCGAGCGGAATCGACCTCACCCTCGATGCCGCCGGCCTGAAAGTCCAGACCCAATCCGCCGTCGCCGTGTTGGAAGGCGGTCTCGCCTTCGAGACCCCACCCAACAGCACGCTCGCACCTCCCGCGCCCGCCGACACGCAATTCGAGCTGTTCAGCGATCGCGTCAGCGCCATGCGACATCCGTACACGGAGATTCAACACTATCGGATGTATTTCAAAGAATCTCTGCGCGGCCTGTCCGCAGGCGCACCCGTGGACCTGCACGGCATCCTTGTGGGCGAAGTCAGCGGCTTTGGCATTGAATACGACCAGGACGAGGGCATCTTCCGCTTCCCTGTCGACGTCGACTTCTATCCAGAAATGCTGCGCGAGCACTACATCGCCGGAGCAACGCGCGCGAACGATACGACCACGGCCAGTCAGAAGGAGATCCTCGACAGGCTCGTCGCTGCCGGGATGCGGGCTCGCTTGAAGAGCGGCAATCTGGTCACCGGCCAGTTGTACATCGATCTGGATTTCGTGCCGCACGCTCCGCGCACGGTTATCAACTGGAACATTCCACGTCCACAGATGCCGAGCATTGACGGCGGACTGAATGCGTTGGCCGACAAATTGGGCGACATCGCAACCAAGCTCGACCAGGTGCCCGTCGGTCAGATCAGTGCGCAGTTGCTGAAGACCCTGCAGGAGCTTCAGGGAACTCTACATGGGACCTCGGCACTGGTTGGCCATCTTAACGACGATGTCACGCCGCAAGTGACCGCCGCCCTGGGTAACGCCCGGCAGGCACTGAAAGCCGTCGAGTCCACTCTTTCGAATGCCTCGCCACTGCAGAGCGATCTGCGTGACACGCTGAAACAACTCTCCCGCTCAGCGCGTACGCTCGCCGACCTGTCGGACTATCTCGAACAGCACCCCGAATCTTTGATCCGCGGCAAGCCACCGGACACCAAATGAGCATGCCATCTTTCCGCCAACCCAGGCTCCTCCCCTGCGCCGCAGCAGTGTTCCTGGGCGCCTGCTCCTCGGCACCCACTCACTATCACAGCCTGACACCGATCCATCAGACGATTAGTCCGAGCTCCCCCGGCACCATCGTGTGCACGCCCGATGCAACGGGTCCGACTTCACCGGAGCCGAAGCCGACCGGTACAGTCCTTCTCGCGCATCTGGCCGTGCCCGTCGAAGCCGACCGCATGCAGCTTCTCCTTCACCAGACGCCCACACGCCTGTCCGTCTACGAGACCGAGCGTTGGGCAGCCCCACTGGCAGATCAGATGTCCCTCATTCTCATCGACAATCTGCGCAATGCGCTTCCCGACCTCAGCATCACCAGTGATCCGCTGCTCATCGGCACGGGAACACCTCTACAACTCAACATGAAAATCGAGGAGTTGGACGCGCTTGCCGGAACGGAAGCCACCGTCCGCGCGCAGTGGAGATTGTCGGTCAGGGATGATGCCGCCTCGCAGACAGGCACCTGTACCGCACGCCAACCTTTGCGCAGCACAGGCATCGATGAGCTCGTGCTCGCCTGGAGCCGTGCGCTGGCGGACATCAGCTCGGCCCTTGCGGCCTCGATTCAACACCGCACGGGCTCAAGTGTGTCGCAGAAATGAGGGAAGTCGGCGGGCCCGCGACGTTGTGAAGGTCAATTACGTACAGCCTGCTTACCGCTCGGCGGATCGGCATCCACGACTTGAACCATAGGTCCGGAGGTTTGCGAATACAGCGCCGCGCTCGTGACAACCAAGGTCGTCCCCGGTGTCAGTATTTTGTTGAGCCCGGCTACAAAGTCGGGGGAAATCTTGATACGGGCGACCGCCACCGGATCAACCTGGGTGCCGTTTTCCGCGCTGTGTCCGGGCACACCGAGTCGCAGCCAACGATACTTGGCGTCATCAGGAACATACGGGTCAGGCACGCTGCTGGGCCCTTCTGTCAGTACCAGCACGTGATTGACGAGCGGCGTATTGCCGGAGACGGCCAGGCGCACGCGGCCAATCTCGATGCCGTTGCGATAGACCACAATACGTTGACTGCCCTGACTGAGCACAATGCTGATGGGGCCGCTGGGAGACATTTCAGGGTGCCAGCGCACCTCCTCGTCGGACGCGAATGGGTGGGCTTCGATCGGTTGGCCACCGAGAAACTTCACCGGGGCGAGATACCCTGGATGCGCTACGCGCTCGGGCGCGGTGGCGTCGCTGCCGATCACCACCGTCATGCCGAAGGGCACGGAATCGGCGCGCGCCCCGGTGCTTAGTGTCGCTCCTAAAAAAGCCAGCAGCAGCCCAAGCCGGTGATAAGTCCTACGAATGACAGACAAGTGAACTTCCCGTGATAATCTGTGTCCATGCCAGCTTAGCTGCGCTGCAGGTGCGAGATCTTGTTATTTTCTCGTCGTTTTTTGCTCGGAATGTCCTTCGCCGGCCTGTCTTCGGGGACGCTTGCCCGGGCCGTTTTTGCGCCGGCGCCAGCCGCAGGGGCCGAAACTGCCAAGGTCGCTCCGAGTCTCATCGAGCGAGCGCTCCTGGCCTTGGAGCGACATCGCGATAGCATCACGCACCGGGACTTCATCGGCGTCGCAGATTTTTCGCTTCACTCGCGTACCCCGCGATTCCATCTGGTGAATCTCATCGACGGCAGCGTGAAATCGCACCTGGTCGCGCATGGACGGGGTTCCGATCCGGCCCATACAGGCTGGCTCGAACGCTTTTCCAACGAGCCCCGTTCCAATGCAACATCGGCGGGAGCTTATCGGACCGGGACCTTGTATGTGGGCGCCCATGGCCACTCGATGCGTCTCGACGGACTCGACCCGACCAACAGCAACGCTGCCTCCCGGGCAATTGTGGTTCACGGTGCCTGGTACGTGAGTGAGACGATGATTGGCCACTCTGGCGTGCTCGGGCGTAGCCAGGGTTGCCTTGCCGTCGCCAACTCCAGCCTAGGTGAGATTGTGTCCACCCTGGGGCCGGGACGGTTGATCTACGCGGACAGAGCCTGAGTCAGAGCAGAACCAATTCCACACCGTCTTCCTCCTCGGCCCCGCCAGGACAGTGTGTCTGAATAATTTCTAACAGCCATTCGTACACAGTTGATCCTTCGCCACGACGAGCTGCAGCCAGCTCCTCATTTACGCGGGCGACATTGGATGGATGGCAGCGCCCGACGCGTAATTGCAGCTGCCGAATGGTCTCCACGTACCCAAGCCTCTGCTTGGAGGCTGCATGGTTGGACCACTCCAGTAGGAATCCTCCTTCTGGTGTGCCGAACCCTCCGCGCAGTACGTCATTGAATGCGTCGAGGTTCCGGCCCCACTCTGAGTCGCTAAGTGCTCGCGCAGCGAAGTGGTCGAAGAAGCCTTCAAGTGTACTGAATTGCAGTCCATCGATACGAATAATGGGTTTCGCGGACACGGCGTATGGCTTGAATTGGAAGTGGGAGTCGTGACGGATGAACTAGCGCTTGCAAAATTACGTGACCAGGTAAATCCGAGGTTAGCATAGCTCGGTCGTGGAACGTCGCTAACCGGAACCCTCCGACCCACACCCCACTGACGGCTCCTGGCCGATCGGGTTCATTCGGGGCGAACGTCTCATACGAGCCGCTGCTCATGGCGGCGCCCGTCGGCGGATAGAACAGAACCTGAGCCTCACAGCGACGCAGTAGGGCCGCCGCGATATTGCTCACAGCCCGCGACAACCTTCGGCTTCGAGAACCCGCGGGCATGCTGAGGTCGCGGACGTTCAAACCCACGTCGGTGTTTCCGTCAGCACAATCCCTTGGGGCCGCGCGCCTTCTTCGCACACTCGGCAAATCAGCGCGTCAACCTCCGTGGCATGCCCGCGAGTGCTTTAGTGACCGGCGGCCGCGGGCTGCGCATCGAACATCGATTGCGGAACCCAGAGGGTGACCTTCTCATCGCGATGCAAGTCGAAGGCGTCAACTTCCTTGCCATTGACGAGAACGCGAAGGGATTGCGGCTTGCGAACCAGAACCGTTCCAAGTGTGTTTCCATACGGATCCATGAGGTCAACCGACAGCATGGGCTCCTCCCTGACATACACTTTGGCCTTCACCTTCATGTACGTCTCGCCCTTGTAGACGCGTGCTTCCAGGCAGGCCGCGGGAGCCTTCGGATATTTTTGCAGGAAGTCCTCCGAGTAACGCAGCGATGAACACTCGATTCTAGGCAATTTGTCTGGGTTGACGGCCTCTGCAGCGATCGTCGCACCCGAGCACAGTGATAGCGCCATGGCCGTGAGTAGCGCTTGGTTTGAAATTCGCATGGGGCGTTTTCCTTTCAGTACTTTCTAACTCGTCGTCGAAAGGTAACGCCGTGTGACTCACAGATCGCTCACCGCTCGCAGCAAGCGCAATCCGTAAGCCAACCGCGAGTGTTACTGCAGTACGCTCGGACAATGACCTAACCGACGGCCCGCCCCTGGTGAGCCCAGAAGCGCTCGCGCAAAGCCTTCTTGAGAATCTTGCCAGAGCCGCTCTTGGGCAGCTCACCTGGCGAAAACTCGATGCGGCGAGGAGTCTTGTAGCCCGCCAGAGACCGGCGGCAATGCGCGATCAACTCATCCACGCTGACAGTGGCGCCTGGCTTCAACACCACGCAAGCCATCACGAGCTCTCCCCACTGTGGGTCCGGTACCCCAAAGACCGCCGTCTCACGAACGGCCGGATGCTGGTAAATGACGGCCTCGACCTCTCCTGAGTACACGTTCTCGCCGCCGGTGACGATCATGTCCTTCAAGCGATCCAGAATGTAAACAAAGCCGTCAGCATCCTGATAGCCGATGTCGCCCGTACGAAACAGCCCCTCCCGGAATGCAAGCTGGGTCTGATCGGGGCTGTTCCAGTAACCGTGCATCACATTGGCGCCACGGACGACCAACTCGCCCGGCTGTCCGATGGGAACATCCTTGCCTGATTCATCTACGACACGCACATCGACTCCGGGACAGGATCGTCCGCAAGACAGCAGCCTACTCTCAGTGTGCTCGTGATCCTGAAGACCCGTGAGGAATCCCGTTTCGCTCAAGCCATAAACCTGCACCAGCTTCACATGAGGCAGGGCCCGCCTCGCGCGGTGGATGAGCTCGGGTGCGACAGGCGATCCGCCGTACCCCAACTCCACCAGGCTGCGCAGATCATAGTCGACAAGGTGCTCGAATTGAGTCAGGAGATTGATCATCGTCGGCACCAGGACGGTGCGCGTGATCCGCTCCTGTTGGACTGTCTCGCAGAAGGCCTGTGGGTTGAATTTCGGAATCGTTACCTGACAAGTGCCGAAGGCCGGCGCGGCAAACATGAATGGGAAGTCGGCGATGTGAAATAGCGGTGCCGCGTGCAGATACACACCACCTTCTGCGTAGGGCCACCAGTAATTGACGTGGTCCACATTCGCAAGCAATGCCGCGTGCGTGACCGCAACACCTTTCGGACGACCCGTCGTGCCGCTCGTATAGATCAGCGCCAGGATCGCTTCCGGATCATAAATGTCGGCGGGACATTCACCGCCGCGAACTTCCAGCGGTTCGACATCGAGAACCCGCTCCCAGGCAAGCCGCAGCGTCGGCGCCGGCAATGAAGAGTGCCGAATCAGGCCGTGCGGAGTTGCATCGGCGAGCACGTGATCGATTTCTGTTGCCGAGAGCCGCGTGTTCAGCGGAACAGCAGTTACGCCGAGCCAGGCGCACGCATAGATCAACTCCAGGTATTCGGTTTCATTCGGGAGGAGCAGAGCCAGGCGGTCCCCCACCCCAAAACCGTGCTGCGTCAGCGCCGCGGCAATGGCTCCCACCCTCGCGTGCAGCTCCTGGAATGTGGGACGTCCGCCACCTGACACCAGTGCCGTAGCGCTCGCATGGTATCGAGCACCGCGGCCAAGCGAGTGAGTGTGAATCACTCAGCCATGCTCGGCCCGCAGGCGAAGGAGCTCGACGATCACCTCATTCTCTGCCTCCGCCAGCTCTGCGACCGAACGCCCGGCCGCCTCCTCAAGCGTTCCAGCGGCCAATCTCTGTTTGAACTCGGGGGTCAGGCCCGGAGTCCCGAGCACCTTCCACAAAGGCTCCATCGCCGGCAACAGGTGGTCGATGAAATGTTGGATGCCACCGGCGCCACCTCCGAGGTGGAACTGCAGGCTCGGGCCCATGACGCCCCAGCGAAGTCCCGGCCCCCAGCTCACCGCATCATCCGCGTCGGCAACACTGAGCACGCCCTGCTCGATGAGATACAACACTTCCCGATACAAGGCCGACTGGAGCCGGTTCGCAACGTGCCCGGGGACCTCCTTGCGCAGGAGAATGGCCCGCTTGCCGATGGACTTATAGAACGCCATCGCTTTATCGATGGCCGCTGGCGATGTCTTTGCACCACCCACGACTTCAACGAGCGGGATGACGTGCGGCGGATTGAACGGATGCCCGATGACACACCGTTCTGGATGCTCACACTTTGACTGAACGACACTCATGGTCAGCGACGAGGAGCTCGATGCGATGAGTGAGTCCGGCGGTGTCACGGCGTCCATGTCGGCGTAGAGCTTGATCTTGAAATCCACCCGTTCCGGACCGTTTTCCTGCACGAAGTCGGCCTTTGACAGCGCCTTCTTCATATCGGCCGTAAACTCCAGACGGTCGCGCGAAGCACCGGGAGACAGTCCGATGCTGTTCAGCACGGTCCAGGCATCATCGACGTACTTACGCAAGCTGGCTTCTGCGTTCGGCGCCGGATCGGTCGCGACAACGTCGAAGCCACGAGCGAGGTATTGTGCGGCCCAGCTGGCACCGATGACTCCCGTGCCGACTATGGCGATGCGGCGAATAGGTTTGTCGAAGCTCATCATCGTTTCTCCGTGGAAGTAGTTTCCGCGTACGCCACGCCGGAGAGATTTCCCTGGGCGTAGGCCAGTACCCGTTTCTCCGACCCATTGAGTTTGGCCGAGTACACCGAGCCGGCCAGGTCGGTCACGAACATGCGATCGCCGGCCACATCCAACGCAATCCCGATTCCCTCCATCAGATTGCCGAGCACGATGTCCTGGGTGAGCTTGCCGTCAATCGACGTGCGGTTCACGGTGTTGCCGCGCGGAGGATCACCGCGATCGGTCCAATACAAATGACGATTCTTCAGATCGAGTTCCAGGTCGATCGGCTCCGGCAGCCGGTCGAACAAGACGGTAATGTCCTGGCGATTGGCAGCGTTCTGGCCCGCAGGAATATCGAGATTCGCGCGGAAAATGCGGCCCTGCTCGCCGTTGTCCGGGCCCTTTTGCGTCCAGTAGAGGTGCCCGCGATCGGCATCGACCGTAATACCCACACACCATTTGCGCGAATCGGCGCCCGGGCGCGTATCGCCCTGACTCGCATCCACGAGCGTTTCGACGTGCGAGCCGTCGAGATTCGAACGCATGACCCGCATGCCTTCGCGATCCGACCAGTAGAGCTTGCGATTCTTACTATCGAGATGAATCTGCTTCGGCGTGAATGTGACGCCTTCGGGGACGATGGTTCTGCGGTTGCCACCATCGAGATCCGCGCGTTCGATCTTGCCATCGTCGCGGTTAGGAACCCCCATGTCCGTCCAGTAGAAATGCCCTTTCTCGAGATCCAACGCGATGCCGTCAGGCATGCGGCATCCCGTGACCAGGGTCTTGGAATCGGAGCCGTCCGGATTCATCGAGAAGACCCGGCCACCGCTCAGATCGAGTACAAACAAACGACCCGACGATTTTGTGCGCGGCACAGTCCCTGTGCCGCGCCCTTCGGGCCGGCCTTCGCCGTCCAAAATTGTTCCCGACAATTTTGTCATCGCTGCTGCTCCTTTACTTTTCCAAGGGCACCGCTCGACAGCAATGCACCGATATCGTTCGCGCTGAAGCCGAGTTCCTTCAGGACGGACTCGTTGTGCTCGCCAAGGTCCGGGGCGCGCCTGGCCGGCACCTTCTTGACGCCATGCACCTGTATTGGACTGCTGATGGTGGAAGTCAGCTTGCCGGGGGCGCCTTCCAGTGGCACAACAATGTCATTGAGCGGAAGCTGCGGATCGTTGATGACTTCTTGTGGACCACGCACGGCGCCGAACGTCACGTTGGCGCGTTGGAAGACCTGCTGCCAATACGGCATCGGTTGAGCTGCGAAGATTCCGTCCAGAATCGCCGTCAGCTGCGGCATATTCGTCACCAACTTCGCCGGATCGGAGAACCGCGGATCTGTCAAAAGGTCTTTGCGGCCCAGAGCCTCCGCCACCGCCGCCAACTTGTCCGGCGTAACGAGAAGAACGAACCACGTGTCATCCGCTGAGCGATATACGTTCAACGCTGCATTGGCGGGATTCTTGCGATCGTGCAGCCCGAAGAACTTCGCCCCACACAATGCGGCTTGGATCGAAACGCTCGCGGCCCAGACACCCTCTGCCAACAGCGATGTCGTCACGTACGCACCTTCACCCGTGCGCTCCCGACGATAGAGTGCTGTCACGATTGCGGAATAGAGGCCCACCGCGGTCGCATTGTCACCGCTGCCGGCGACGGGCCAGGTTGGTGGCGCGCCAGCATCGCGCGTCATGGACAGTAGCCCGCTGCGTGCCCAGTAGGACGTGATGTCGAAGCCCGGCAGTTCGGCGTCTGGCCCTTTTTCGCCGAAACCCGTCAGATCCGCATAGATCAGGCGAGGGTTGTGTTGCACCACGTCGTCATATTCGAGCTTCAATCGCTTGCGTGCGGGATGCGGCGTGTTGACGATGAGCACATCTGCCCATTTGACAAGCTGCTGCAGGACGGGCTGGGCGCTCGGAGCCTTCAGATCGAGTGTGATGCCGCGCTTATTACGGTTGGCGAGGTGCCAGGGATAGGGATCCTTCGCTTGTGGCTGCGGTGGGATCTGGTGTCCATGTCGCCAGAGATCTCCCGCCGGAGGCTCCACCTTGATGACATCGGCGCCGAAATCAGAAAGGATGACCGCGGCTCCGGGACCTGCGATGAAGCTCGCCAGGTCCACCACCTTCAGGCCGGAGAAAATATTGTCGGCTGCCATAGCTGTTACCTTTGACTGTTCGTGTGCGGTGTCGCGCGTTACGCATGCCCTGCCGGTCGCGCGTTACGCGCGCCAGGCCGATACTGCTCAGCGTCCCTGGAAGCGGGCGGCGCGCTTTTCCAGGAAGGCGGCAGTACCCTCGCGCTTGTCTTCGGTGCCCGCGCAGATCGCGAACACGGAAGCCTCCAGCAACAACCCCGCCGACAGACTCGTCTCCATTCCCTTGTTGACCGCTTCCAACGCAAAGCGGACGGCGATCGGCGCGTTAGCGAGTATTTGCTTCAGGATCGCTTCACAGCGTGCAAGCAGCTCTGCGGCCGGTACCACTTCGTTGACCAGCCCGATTCGGTAAGCCTCCTGAGCATTGATCATCTCTCCGGAAAGAATGATCTGTAGCGCTCGTCCCTTGCCGACGAGCCTCGGCAGTCGCTGCGTTCCACCGGCGCCAGGCGGAATACCCAGCTTGACCTCCGGTTGGCCGAACCTGGCGTGTTCAGCGGCGATCCGGATCGTGCAAGCCATCGCTGTTTCACAGCCGCCGCCGAGCGCAAAACCGTTGACGGCCGCGATGACCGGCTTGCCGAGGTTCTCAATCAGGTCGAGCACCGCCTGCCCGCTGCGGCTGGACTTCTCGGCATCGACTGCCGTCGCATGTGCCAGCTCGCTGATGTCCTCCCCCGCTATGAAAGCCTTGTCGCCAGCCCCTGTTAGGATCACGCCGAGCACCGCGGCATCGTCGCGCGCCTGCTCGAAAGCCGCTCTCAAATCCTCCCAGGCGCCGTGGCTCAGCGCGTTGAGAACCTTGGGGCGATTCAAAGTTACGTAGGCGATGGCACCTTTCTGCTCGTACAAGACGTTGGTGAGCGTCGTCATTCGAACTTCCCCTCGGGTCAGACAAAGGCGCTGAGGCCGGTGACCGCCTTGCCGACGATCAGGTTCTGCATCTGATAAGTGCCTTCGTACGAATAGAACGCCTCGGCATCCGCGAAGAAGCGCGCAACCTGATAGTCGAGGGAGATGCCATTCCCGCCGAGCAGCTCGCGCCCCCATGCGACGGTTTCACGCATCCTGGCGGTCGTAAATGCCTTGGATAGCGCCGCATGTGCGTCGCTCAGTTTACCTTCGGCATGCAACTGCGCTGTTCGAGCAACCATGCACTGACAAGCCGTGACATTGGCGAGCATTTTGGCAAGCAGGTCCTGTACGAGTTGGAACGAGGCAATCGGCTTTCCGAACTGCAGACGCTGCTGGGTGTATCTGAGCGTGTTCTCGTAGGCGCCCATCTGACACCCGGTGGCTTCCCACCCCACGAGAAACCGCGTCATGCGCAACACTTTCGCCGTATCGCGGAAGGAGCTGTCCTGCTGGAGTCGATTCTCTTCCGGGATGCGGCAGTTGTTCAGCGTGATCAAACCGTTCTGCACCACCTTCAGTGCGATCTTGTTCTGAATCTTCTCCACGGAGAAGCCGGGAGTGCTCTTGTTCTCGACAATGAAACCTTTGACCGAGTTATCAGCGACATCCCGCGCCCAGATGATCGAAACGTCGCACCAGGGGGCATTGCCGATCCATTTCTTCTGGCCGTTGATGGTCCAGGTATCGCCGTCACGCTGCGCGGTCGTCGTGAGTCCACCGCCGGTGCCAGAGCCGACCAGTGGCTCGGTCAGTCCGAAACAGCCGATCTTCTCCATGCGCGCCATCGGCGGGAGCCATTTCTTCTTCTGTTCTTCCGATCCACCCATGTGGATGGACCCCATCGCGAGCCCGCTGTGCACGCCAACGAAAGTCGCGATCGAGGCGTCAAAGCGCGCCATCTCCATTGCGATCAAGCCGAAGAGCAACCCACTGCCGCCGCGGCATCCGTAACCCTCGAGCCCCGCCCCCATGATGTTGAGTTTCTTGAACTCGGGCAGCAATTCGAACGGAAACGCATCCTCGGCCCAGTATTTGGTGATGACGGGCGCGACCTTGCTCTGCATGAACTCGCGCACCTGTTTCAGAACCGCGAGCTCATCCGCCGGCAACGTTTCGGCGAGCTCGTAGAAGTCCACATTCGGCTCCGGGAGCGGCTTCGGTTGCTTGATACCTTCTTTCACGCTTGACACTCCAGTTTCATCTTTCGCTTCAGGTCGAACGGCTCCAGCGCACACATGCTGCGGACATAACCGGTTGGGCTATATCCCCCGAATGGGGGGCCACTGAGCGCCTGTCCGTATCCCCCGGACGAGTCCCGGTGTTTGGCGGCGCGCCTGAAATCGGAAGTGGAGTTTTGGTTTCCGCAGCCACCCGGTCCGGACTACCGGGGCGTGGACTGGGACTTATGAACAGCTGCGCGCAGAGTGGCAGTTCAACCGAAACTGGGCTGCCGCAGATAATTGCAGGGGTATTACCAGCTCACCACCGTGCCATCGGGCAACACTGCATGTTGCGGATGAATCACTTCCTGCTCAAATGGATGCGCATCGCAAACAGACTCGTCGACCTCGATGCCGAGCCCGGGCGCTTCGGGAACCTGCCAATAGCCATCAATCATCCGGATCGGTCCGCGTACCACCTCGTGATACCAGGGAACGGCACCCACCATCTCTTCTTGTATGACGTGGTTCGGTGTTGAGACCGCAAAGTGTAGCGCCGCGACCCCGGCGATGGGTCCGAGCGGATTGTGTGGGGCGACACCCGTGGACGCGGCCTCCGCCATGGCGGCAATCTTCTTGGTCTCCAGCAGGCCCCCGCAATGGCAAATGTCGGGTTGCAGAATGTCGACCGCGCGAAGCCGCAGCAACTCATCGAACTCATGGCGATCCACGAGGCGCTCGCCCGCTGCGAGCGGGACCCGGCTTTTTGAGGCGACTTGCGCAAGCGCCAATGAATCACCTGGGGGCAGAACCTCCTCGACAAACATCGGAGTTCCGGGAGCGATTGCATCGATGTAGGCCAGCGCTGCGCCAGGCGACGCCGGCCGCCCATGGAAGTCGACCATGATTTCGATATCCGGACCGACCGCGGTGCGCAGGGATTCCATCATCCGCGCCGTATGGTCGATGTCCTTCGTTGTGGCCGTATAGTGCGTATACGGAATGAACACAGCCTTGAGCGCGCGATAGCCTGACTCAACCACCGCCCTTGCTCTTTCGACCATCACGTCGATCTCCATCGACTCGTAGACGGAGCGCATGTCACCCATGCCAAGGTGCGTGTACACCTTGACGCGATCGCGCACCTTGCCACCGAGCAGGCGCCATACGGGCAAGCCGGCCGACTTGCCGAAAATGTCCCAAAGCGCCAGCTCGATGCCGGAAACCGCGGACATCCCGATGACGCCGAGCCGCCAGAAGCTGTGCTTCGTCATGATACGAACCAGCTGCTCGATGTCCCGCGGATCGCGGCCGACGACGAGCGGCTCGAGATCCTGGATCGCGCCGGCAACGGCCCGAGTCTTCCACTCGAGTGTCGCTTCACCCCATCCGTACAGTCCATCAATGTCCGTATCCACGCGAACAAAGATCCAGTTTCGCATCTCCGCGTTCACGATCCGTGTAGTCACACGCGTTATTCGCATCGGTCACTCTTCCTCTCAAACCCTCAGGTCAGAAGTTTCCTCGAACGATGAACGAGAATCGCCGGTCGGTGATGAAATACGACCGCGGCGCGGTCAGCCCGCTGGAGGTAAACTGCTGCTCCGTTTTGGTCACCGTGTCAGTCAAGTTCACGCCCTGGACACCCAGCTTGATGTGCTCGTTGATACTGTAGAACATCGAGGCGTCCAACTGGCCCGTCGCCGTCTGATAAACCGGAAAATAAGGATAGATTTCATCCACTGCGGTCTCGAGAAATCGCGAACGCCAGTTGTAGGCCACTCGCACCGAGAATGGGCCCTTCTCGTAGAAGGCGGCCACATTGGCATTGTGTTTCGATAGCCCCTCGAACGGCAGGTTCCCCCGCCCGGTTGCCGGCGTTGCCGCAGGCGCATCCGACACATTGGACAACAACGAATTTGGCAGTCCCTTGCTGTCCACGTAGGTATAGGTCGTTGCGGCGCCGAGACCGTTCAGAAAACCCGGCAGGAAGTCGAATGTCTGCTGATAGCCGAGCTCCATGCCCCGGATCTTTCCGGTACCGGAGTAATTCGCCGGTTGAGTGATGTAGGCCGTTTCCGTGACCCCATTGTTGGTGAAGTCCCTGGGCAGGACGCTCTGGTAGAAAAAGTCGCGCACATTCTTCTGGAAGTAATCGACGGTCAGCGCGCCGATCCGCGCGAAATACCATTCCGCGCCAATATCAAACTGCGTTGAGACGGCCGGCTTCAGATACGGATTGCCCGCCGCCGCCGTCACTGGCAGATCCGTGGTGCTGTCGGTCAATGTGACATAGTTGCGCAGGAAACCGAAGTCCGGCCTCTGGATCTGTTTGGAAGCGGACAGACGCAACTGCACGTTGTCCGTTGGATTGACCATCAGGTTGAAGCTCGGCAGCCAGTTACGGTACGTGTGGCGCGCGTCCGAGGAAACCGAACCGGCGTTGCTGAAGGTCACGAGATTGTTGTAGTAATCCTCACCCCGCGCACAGACCGGGGGAGGCGCCGCCCCGCCCTGGCAGATCTGCGCGAACGTTCCGCCCAGGGTGTTGGCCGGAAACTGCACGGATCCCACCGCCCGGTCCTCGGTCTGCACGTACCGGACACCTATGTTCCCATGGATCCGCACATCGCCGACGATGGGATCCTTGGATCCGAAGTTGAGCATCAGATAGGCGGCCCGGGTCTTCTCGCCCGAATCGTCGATCTCCCCCGGCAGGTAAGGCGTACCGGCGATCACTCCCTGGCGCTCGGCAAGCGGTGTCCAGCCGCCGGGGAAGCCGCCATTCTGCGTGATCCAGACCTGTTGGAGGCTCTTGAAATACGCAGCTGCCTGCGCATAGTTGTTCAGTTGCTGATTGGAATAGAACCAGCCCTGCGGGGCGCCGGTCTTGCCTCTGAAGAAGTCGTTGAAGCTGACGAGCTGGTTCTGGTTCTGGCCCGCCTGATCGAGATAGACGGCGTTGCCCGTCCCATCCCACACTTCGCTGACATAACCCCAGTTGTAAGGTGAGTATTTGACCGTCTGTTCGCGGTCGGAGTAGCGCGCTCCTGCTTTCACCATCTGCACGAATGGGATGTCATTGTCGACATCGAAACTGACGTCGCCCTTGAACGCCCATTCGTGGCCGTCGCTCTGGTCTATGTGATCCATCGCGGCGCGAGTGAAGTAATTGGCAGGGTCGGCAAAATACTGGCTGTCGCTCTCGCCGGCAATGCGCGCGTTCGGTGAGGCGTTGTTGAGTGGCTTATGGGGAATGGCGACGGGCAGGTCACCCGTCAGATCGAGCTGCATGTCCGCGAATGTATCGGTGTAGGAAGTGAAATCGAAATCATGACTGCTCGTCTTGACATACTGACCATCGACAGCGGTCGTGAGCCGGGGAGTCGGCGTCCACTTGTAGTTCAGCGAGAAGTCATTTGTAACGGCACTCTCGTAGCGGTCGCGGCGCGAGAGATTCATCTGCATGCCGCCCGTCGGCGTGGGCGAGTTGGGCTGGCCCGAGGTGGCGGTGCGCCAGCCGGTCCCGGGCAAGGTGATATAGCCCTTCTCGAAAACATTGTTCGCGCCGTACTGATAGTCAGCGAAACCGGGAGGGCATACTGCGGCCGAAGTCGCGTTTGGCTGGCAGCCGGCCGGATACGTGTTGTACTCCGACGAGCCGCTCTCGGTTTCAAACGTGTGCTCGGTCCAGGACCGCGTGGCCTGGGTCCGCAGGAATTGGCCGGTCAGCATCATCGTCCGGTCCGGACTTTCCCATTGGGCGCCCAACGCGCTGCCGACACGCTTTCGATCCGTGTCCTGGGAACGGAAACTCGCCCCTATGGGTGCATAGGCGACAGTTTGTCCGGGCAACTGGTTGCGCAGCACGCCGTTGACGACCTGCCCGTCCCGGGTCTGAAAATTGGTCGCCTGTATACCGTCCGAACGGACCTTCAGCCGTGAGTAGGAGATGTCGGCCAGCAATCCGATATTGCCGGCATCCGTGTCCCATGTGTTACTCAGCAGAACCGAGCCCACGGGTGTCGTCTTTTTTGCAAAATCACTGTAGTTCGCCTCGGCGTCGAAGGCGGCGTGGAAACCCCGGTGGTCGAGTGGTTTCACCGTGTTGAGATTGACGGTTCCTCCGAGGCCCCCCTCGAGCATATCGGCGGTGGGCTCTTTGAAGACTTCGATGGAGCTCAGCAGCTCGGAGGGAAAATCAGCTAGGTTGATAGTCCGGCCGGAGCCTGCCGTAAAGGTATCCCGTCCATTGACTTGTGTCTGGATCTGGCTGAGGCCCCGAATCTGAATGGTAGTGCCTTCTGCGGAAAAATGATCGGGATCGTTACCGCCCTCAAACTTGCTGATTGACACGCCGGGAATGCGCTGCAGTGACTCCACTACGGAGCGGTCAGGCAGAGCACCAATGTCCTCCGAGGTGACTGCATCGACCACTGTCGGGGCCAGCTGCTTGATCGTTTGAGCGTTCGCAAGCGAAGCACGAATGCCCGTAACAACGACCTCTTGTAGTGCGGCTGGCTCGCTCGCCGTGGAACGCTGAGCCTTCGGGGCATCGCCGGGCGGAGTCGGCTCAGCAGTCTGAACCGCGTTGCTGCCGGGAGACGCGCCTGGCTGCGGCGTCTGTGCGGCTGCGGCCGTGCCGAGAATGAGCGCCACGGCGGCGGAGACGGAAATTGTCGTCAAATGAACGGGACTCGCCTGCGAGCCAGCAGCCATAGACATGTTCTGAACCCCCCCAATTCGATTCTGTACCCCATCCTGCCCCGCTGAACGGGCATATCCGGTGTGCTCCGGACGTGCTGGCGTCCCGCTACTCCGTAACGTGGAATACAGCATAGACCGAACCTATATGATAGCGCTACCACTATTTCGCTATATTGGCGCCAACGAGCTGTGGGCGAGCTGCGCGGGGGCCTAGGCGGGGGCTACGGCCGTTGTCAGCGGCGCAGTCGCGCCGCGGTATCGGCCTTTGCTGGCCGCAGCGGATCAGCGGTTGCCCTGAGGGGCGGTGCGGCGTTAGCCGCGGGCGATGCGACCGCCCGTCTCTCGTGCAATCACTACGCCACAGGAAGAGGTGTTTGCCTTCCTGCCAGGAAGTCAACATGCCGGGGCATGAGCAGCGTCGCGCGATGATTGACGGCGCGCACGTCGGCCAGTCTTCGCAAAGTCTCTTCGTTCCCGATCAGGTCGACTACGGGATGATAGCCAGCGGCTTCGATGCCCTGCCCCGCCATCACGGCAAGCCAACTCGTCTCGGTGAACAGCTCGTCCTTGTCGCGAACGATACGACCGTTGGTTCGGAAGAGGTCCAGTTTCCGGGCCAACCCAGGCGGCGGAGGCAATGTCCGGCAATATTCCCAGAAGGCCGTATCACTCCTCTCGGTCGCTTTGTAATGCAACACGAGGAAATCGCGCACACTGACATATTCCTGGATGGTCTGGCGGTTGTATTCGTCAATCTCCGCCTGCTCAAATCGCGCCGAGGGAAACAGAGTCAGCAACCTCGCGATCGCCGACTGCACCATATGGATGCTGGTCGATTCCAACGGCTCGAGGAATCCGCTGGCCAATCCCATTGAGACGACGTTGCCGATCCAGGGGCGGCGCCGGTGGCCACCGGTGAAGCGTAATAGTCGCGGCTCAGTGAGCGGCTCGCCATCGAGATTCGCAAGCAACGTCGCGGCCGCCTCGTCATCGGAAACGTAGCGGCTCGAGTAGACGTACCCGTTGCCCGTGCGATGTTGGAGCGGAATGCGCCACTGCCAGCCGGCAGGACGCGCCGTTGAGCGTGTGTACGGAATCGGGTCCTCGACGCGCGCGCAGGGCACAGCGACGGCGCGGTCGCAGGGCAGCCAGGCAGTCCAGTCCTCGTAGCCCGATTTGAGAGTCTGTTCTATCAGGAGCCCGCGAAACCCCGAACAGTCGATGAACAGATCGCCTTCGATCCTGCGGCCGTCATTGAGAGATACCGCTTCGACGAGGCCACGCTCGCCGTGCAGATGAACATCTGAGATCCGACCTTCGGTTCGCGTTACGCCACGAGCCTCGGCCAAGCGACGTAGAAACCGCGCATACAAGGACGCATCGAACTGGAAGGCGTAGGAAATCTTCGACAGCGGCGAGCGCGTTTGATCAGGCAGGGGCCTCAAGAATCGCGCCTGCCGCGCCGCAACCGCGGCGATGGAATACTCATCCAGCGGCGCCATCTCGCCGAGGTGGCGCCCCTTGAGCCAGAAATGCTGGAAGTCGACTCCCAACATCGCAATTCCATAGGAGCCGAAAGGATGAATATACCGATGGCCGATCCGCCTCCAGTCGACGAACTCGATACCGAGCTTGTAAGTCCCCTGGGTAGCCCGGACGAGCTCATTCTCGTCCAGCTCCAACAGTGCGTTGAAATGCAATAGCTGGGGAATCGTCGCTTCCCCAACGCCCACCGTCCCGATCTCGTCGGATTCCACGAGCTCGATGCTGACGCCGCCGAGGCCAAGCACTTTGGAGAAGGCGGCCGCCGCCATCCAGCCTGCAGTGCCGCCGCCTACGATGACGACCTTGTTCACGCGTCCGTTTGGATTGACACTCGGATTGTTGCTCACGCCAGCAGCGTCGCTATGTGACCACCGCCGCCCGGTGGGTCCGACAGCAACCCGGAAGGACCTCTCGCCTCGAGACGATACTCAACAGCCGCGGCCCCATCACCGAAGGGACCCAGCGTCACGCTGAAAATGCTCCTCCCCTCGTGTCGCGCCGGCGCCGACGACCACTCACGTTTGCCCAGGTACCGCGTCAACAGGGCGAGTTGCGGGTTGCTGCCCAGTCCGCACGTCACGGCGAAAAGGCGCAACGACTCGTCTGGACGCAGGATGGACGGTCGGGTTGGAAGAACGATGCGCGGCGCGGCAGTCTCGTCCGGCAAGATGGAAGTTTCGTAGACCCGCTGCGCTTGCGCAGGCAGGTCACCGACAAACTCCTGAAGCGAGAGGCGAAGCCGCTCGATAGCAATGCGAACGAGCTTATTCTGGATAGATGCAAGTTGGCCAAGATCATTACGCGTGGCGATCACTGCTTGAAACGTGAGTACCGCTTCACGCACTTGCGGGGCGAGAGCAATCCAGATTGGTAGACCTTCGCGCAAGACAAGCTCTTTGGCACCGGTCGTGTCGCCCGCTTTGCGCAGCTCTGCGGCCCTGGTCAGTACGACACCGAGCGCATGCGCATTGCGGTAGGCGTCACAGTAGGGAACCATAAAGCCGACCAAGCCGGCCAGATAAGACAGCCGCTCACGTTCGGCGGCAGACCCAGCGGCCCGCGCGAGCACAGCAAACCGGGCCGCCGTACGCCGCTGTACGGGCAGCAGTGCGGCATCCGGCTCATTCTCGCGATACTTGAATCCTTCCTGGTAGTCCGCGCTCAATTCAACATGACCGGAGAATCCACCCGCTTCCTGGGTACCCGTATAGGTCGAAGCGATCGCATGTCCGAAATCACAATCGACAAACAATGCGGCAAGCGATTCGGCACGCGACCTGCTCGCCTGTGATCGGGCGTATCGCACATAGTGCGCCTTCGCAGTAAGAGAGCTGTCCCAGGCGGCGCGCGCGAAGTAAGTGGCGGTCGGGTCGACAATGCGATGGCGCCAATGGATCCCGAGCATGCCTTGGCACCCCAAGCTGCGCGCGCGCCGCATGTCGTCCTCGATGCGCGCCGCGCGAAATTGCGGGAACCACATGGACGGGTCGTCTTCGAGCCAGGGAATCGGCCAGCGCTCGCGATCCCCCAACCCGGCGAATGCCTCCGCCACCGGATCCCATCCAAGTGTATTGCCAAGTGCAGAAAAGATGACGTCGCCCGGCAGGACCTGATGAAGCTGAGCAAAGTGCCGCGTGAAGCCTCCCCAGCCCGCCACCACCAGGCGCTTGTCGGGCGCATTTCGCCGGAGGAAGTCGTACGCCTGTACAAACGCTGTGGTTGAGATCGGAACGTCCTTGGCACGGCTTTGCCAGTTGGACATCTCGTCCTCCCACAGCCAGACGTAGTCAACGCTCGGATAGCGCTCGATGAGGTCGGCCAGGCGCCGCTCCAGCAGTTTCCTGGCAGTCGGTGACTCTGCGAAACCGCGTGGATTGGCGAGAGCCTCGGGCGGCAATGCATCCGCAATCGCAACCGGTAACTTGTAGGGTTCGAATCCAACGCCGGTTCGGATACCCAGGTCGCGCGCAAAACCCAGCCCATCTCGAAGCAACGCGGTCGTTCGGTCCGCAATCTCCCAATTGTCCGCGGCGAGCCTCGTCGCGTCCGATCCGAACGTCTCCCTGTCAAACAACTGGGCGGAGCCCATCTTGTAGGTAGACGTGCGCTGGGGAAGATATCCCCAGCCACGTGTGGCAGTCGTCTCGAGGGTAGCCTGGTGCCCGGCGCCGGCGAAATCGAAGGACAAATAGGATTCGGTCGGCTGTTCGTTGTCCGTGTACACGTGCAGGCTGAATGTGTTGAGCCTCATGCGCAGCATCGCCGCGAAATAAGCTCGGAAGTCCTCCTGGTTGAACACGCTGATACAGTTGAGAAAATCCGGCCAGGGCAACAAGCCGCGCGTCGGCAGGGCGGATTGAGCAAGCCACGTCTCGCCGCCTGCCGGAAGTACCCAACCGCGAGGGGGGTCTATCGGAGCCACGCTGCCATCAATCCCGAACGTCATGCCCTGGCGCTCGAGGAGATCGAAAACCGCGTAAAGGAGTCCCTGCTCATGCGCCGCGCGAAGCACGACCGAGTCGCCAGTGGACCCGATCTCATAGCCTTCGCCCGTCAGCGCCCGTGAGTCCAAACGTAACAAAATCAGCTTGGCGCGGCGCGGCGGCTCCTGCGTCTCCAACACTTCGCGCGCCAGGCCCAGCGCCAGCACGCCGGCGCGCAGCTCGCTCACCGCCAGCCGCGATTTTGCAGTGTCCGGACATTCCCGTCTGACAAAGACAGTGCCAGTGGCTGTCGGCCGCGACTCAACGGGCCGCGCGAGCGTCAGCATTCCGGCAATCGCGGCACCGCCCTTCAGGACACTGCGTCGGTCAATAATCCCCTACTCCCCTCAGGTGACGCCGGCCGCGACGAGCGCCCGGACCGTCTCATCGAAATGGGCCGACATCGCAGCCCGTGCGCCCGACACATCCTGTTTCATGATGGCCTCCGCGATTGCCTCGTGGCACGCGATCATGGACGCCTGCTCCTCCGGCTCGGCACGGCTTTTCCAACCAACGGGCCAGGTCTGACGTGTCACGGGTGCAAACGCCTTGATCATGACGGCGAGCAACGGATTCTGAGTTGCATCCGCAATGACCGCGTGAAGCGCGATGTCATGCTCGCTCATCAAGTCTGGCTTCTTCAAAGCCGCCCGCATCGCTGCGGCATGCCGCAGGATCTGTTGCGCCTCTTCCGCAGTGCGGCGCATTGCCGCGAGTGCGGCCGCTCTAACCTCGAGCGGGCGTCGGACGGCGAGCACCTGCTGCACGGTTACGTGGCGCGTGTAGACCACATGATCGAACAGCATGCCCACGACATTCTCATCCGGAACGGACACTCGCGGAGCCCGACCGTTAGCGATCTCCACGATCCCGAGCGCTGCCAGATATCGATTCGCTTCGCGCACGACAATGCGCGACACACCGAGCTTGGCCGCCAAGGCATTTTCCGCCGGCAGCATATCGCCCCGGCGCAAGCCGTTCGCGCGGATGTCCTCGACGATCGCGCTGACCGCGCGCCCAACGAGTCCTTCGGGACCCGCCTTGGCAACAGGAGTACCCGGGTCACCCGTCACCACCAGAACCTGGTTTTTCATATCACTTCTCCTGATCCTTGTGACGAGCGACAGCGCCGCGCCGGGCATCTGACAATTGCAACATGAGTCCTACCATCCGCCGCTCACTTCGAGCACGTGCCCGCTGATCATCCGCGCGCCGTCACCGGCAAGAAACAAGACGGCCGAGGCAATATCCTCGGGCTGTATGCGACGAGGAAGACATTGCCGCTTCAACACCCAGTCTTCATAGTCGGCAGCACGGTCGCCGAACACGCGCGTCTCGGCTTCTGAAACGACCGCGCCTGGAGAGATTGCATTCACTCGCACGCCATAACCGCCCAGCTCCCGCGCCAGTGAACGCGTCAACCCCAGCATCGCCCCCTTTGATGCCACGTAGGGAACATATCCTTGCCATTCGCCCGAAAGAGTCACCGAACAGAAGTTGATAATCGACCCGGACTTGCGCGCCTTCATGCCGGGCGCTACGGCCTGGGCCAGCGCGAAAGCGGCGCCGGCGTTGACCCGCATTTGCTCCTCATACTCGGCAATCGAGAAGGACTCGAAGGGCCGGTTGATGATCATTGCAGCATTGTTGACCAGCACTTCGACCCCACCGATCTGCCCGGCCAACGCCGCGACGATCTGCCGAGTACCCTCGAGATCGCGCAAATCCTGACCGACATAGCGGATGTCGCCGGGCCCTTGAGCTCTGATCGGCGCCAGTATCTCTTCGATACGGTCGTGATCCGGCCGGTCCAGCAGCAACAGATGCGCGCCAGCCGCCACGAACGCCTGTGCCTGAGCCCGGCCGAGGGAGCCCAAGCCGCCCGTGAGGAGTACCGTCCGCCCGGCAAACTCTTGGGTCAACGACGCGCTCCCCTGCCGCTTATCCGGCGGTGCGTTGCGTGACGCCCATCGAAACCCGTATCCACGTCGTTCTCAGCCAATTTGACTCCGCCGGCAATCCTGTATTATAGGTCTGCCGTCAAGCCGCGACTAGGGGGGGCCCGTGACTCGGATCAATCGCCTCATTGCATGTGGGGACGTCGTCGGGGAAAGCGCGCTGTGGTGTCCCCGCAGCGGTCGCCTTTTCTGGGTCGACATCGTCGGCCGACGTATCCACGCGCTCACGCTTGCGACCGGACAGCATCAAACCTGGGCAACCCCCGAGATCGCCACCTCGATCGGCCTTCGCGAGGACGGCGGCGCCGTTGTGGGCCTCCGTCGGCACGTAGCGTATTGGGATTACGACGATCACTTCGACTTGCTCGCAGTCATCGAACCAGACCTGCCCGGCAACCGGCTCAATGAGGGCAAAGTGGGTCCAGATGGTGCGTTCTGGGTCGGTACGATGCAGAACAACATTGGTGGCGACGGTCAACCGATTGCGATGAACCAGTCCAGCGGAGCTTATTACCGCATCTGGCAATCCGGCCGCGTCGAAGCACTGACCTCACGCGAATACGGCATTTGCAACACCATGGCCTGGACCGACGACGACCGCTTCATATGCGCGGATACGTTGGCGAACAGACTCTATGCATTCGATTTTGAAGATCCAGGCATCACCTCCCGGCGTACTTTCGGGGTTCCATTTGACCGCGGCTTGCCGGATGGATCAGCACTCGACGTCGAGGGTTATCTCTGGAATTGCCGCGTCGGTGGAGGATGCGTGGTCCGCTTTTCACCCGAGGGAACCGTAGACCGCGTGGTCGAACTCCCCTGCTCCGCACCTACGAGTTGCGCATTCGGTGGGGAAGATTTGCGCACGCTGCATGTTACTTCGGCCCGCTTCGGACTTCCGGAAACCCGCCGCGATCACCCGGATGAAGGGGCCTTGTTCACGATCGACACCGGTGTGCCGGGCCGGCCTGAATGCCTGTTTGGCTGACGCGCGTGCACAAGCCCCGGGCCGTGTTGCTGAGGTCGTTCTGTGTGATGGTATTGACGGCCCTCCCCGTCTCAGCCAGCACGGTCGAAGGGGGAATCCTGGCACGCTATGGCATCGTTCCGGAGGGCAAATCGCTGGTCAATCAGGTTTCGGGCGAGCGCACCACCATCACAGGGTTCTCGTCACCTACGACGAGCCCGGTGGGCCCGGCGTTACACCTGGACGGAAGCTCGACGTGGGTGACACCGCAGCCCGTATTGCGCCTCACCGAAGATGACAGGCCGTGGAGCATTTCATGTTGGCTGAAGCTCGATGCATTGCCCTGGAATGAGGCCCCGATTCTCGACCAGAAGACAACCGCCGGTTCCTTGTTCTTCGGCGTAGACGCCCGAGGCCATCTCGTATCCGAGCGCCGAATTGGCGAGCACGCGGCTGCGCGCATCGTTTCGACGGGTCGGTTGTCGCCGCGCACGTGGGTGTTGGTCACCCTCTCACAGCAGGGTGGTGCGATGAGCTTCTCTGTGAACGGCAGGAGCTTCGCAGCCGCGCCGGCTGAGGCCCCGGCGGCGGCAGCCAATGAGTCGAGCACACCGCTGCTGATCGGACATGTCCGAGCACCGCAGCTTCCGTACCCGTCGAACGCGATCCACCCTCGGCTGCCGATTGACTACACCCTGGAAGGTGGTATTGCGGATCTCACCGTGCGCGATCACGGCATCGAGCGCAGCGAACTGCGACGGCTGATGGCGGGCGTGGATCGTGCGAGCCTCCAACAGGCTCCAGCACCGCCATTGCCGCGTTGGACCGGCGGACCAGGTCCGTTCGGAGCATTCTACACATCCCTTCATTACGATCCGGCCTGGGATGCGCCACGCCGTGTAGGGCCCGACACCGATGTGGTCGTCCGCTTCCCGCAGGCGCCGATCCAACTCGTTTTCTGGCAGGGCGCCAACTACATCCCCGCGTGGGTGACCGAGAATGGTCGTTGGTACAGCGATGAATTCATGGAGATCTACGGCAAGCCGCGCTGCCCCGACGGCGAGGATTGCGAACCCATGTCCGACAAGCAAGTTCGCTACTCGCACGTCGACATCATCGAGAGCACACCGGCCCGCGCGGTGATTCACTGGCGGTATGCGCTGTCGGAAGTTGAAAATCAGAAGCTCGCCGATGCACCCACACCCGCCGACTGGGGCGCGTGGGCAGACGAGTACTGGACAGTGTACCCGGACGCCGTGGCGGTTCGCCGCCAGGTATTGTGGACCGTTCATCCTGACCGCGAAGCGAGTGAGTTTCAGGAATCGATCGTCATCATTCCAGCAGGCGAGATTCCTGAAGATAACATCAACCTGGATGCCCTGACGCTGGCAAACCTCCGTGGGGAGGCAAAGAGTTACAGCTGGCAGGCGCGCGCAGCCGCGGATTTCGCGCAGCCGCGTGGGCCGGACCACTTCACAGGACTCGACGATCCCATGATCCAGTGGATCAATTTGCGCTCCCAGTGGAAACCGTTCCAGGTGGCCGGTGCGGGTCCGGCGCGCTTCGAGGGAATCAATTGGGAGCCCTCGATGTCCTCCTTCGAATGGTGGAATCACTGGCCCGTGGCACAGATCCGCTCCAGCGGACGACCTGCCCTCACCGGCGACAGGCCCAGCCACACCTCGCTGTCCCATATCTATTGGCCGATCGCTCAGAAGGATGAGCAACAGATCAGTCGGCTCTTGCTGACTGGCCTCACCACCGATCAGGCAGGCACGCTTGCGCCACGAGCGCGGTCTTGGCTGAGCCCGCCCGCGGCTGCGATTTCAGGCGAGGGAACTGCCCGCTACGACACCTCACAAAGAGCCTATGTCATCGAGGGGGTGAGCGGTCGCGACCCCATCCGCATTGACATCGCGGCCGATCCCGAACACCCGCTGGTCAATCCCGTGTTTGTAGTTCCGCACTGGGACAACACGGCCAGCGCTACGATTGAAGGTGTTCCGCAGGCTGTGGCAGAGGGAATTCAACTGGGCCATGTCGACCGGCTCGAAGGGCGCACACTGATCGCCTACCTGCCTTGGATCGCGACGAGCCGCGTGCGCGTAACGCTGGTACCCGCCCGATGACCAGGATGAACCGCTGCACACGCCGGCTGCCCGGTTGGGCGCTCTTCCACAGGGCCAGCGCCGAATGACCGCCCTGGACCAACACCGCCATGCGCCGCGACTGCGGGTGGTGGTGGTCGGCGGCGGGACCGCCGGCTGGATGACGGCCGCGGCGCTCGCGCGCTTGCTGCCAACTCGCTGTTCCGTTCACCTAGTTGAATCCGATGCAATCGGCATCGTCGGCGTCGGTGAGGCAACGATTCCGCATATCCGTGCCTTTAACGAGCGGCTGGGGATCGATGAGGCTGATTTCATGGCGGCCACCCGCGCCACTTTCAAGCTCGGCATCGAGTTCATGGACTGGGCGCGGATCGGCGACCGGTATATGCATCCGTTCTGCCGGTTCGGACAGGACATTGGCGGTGTTGGATTCCAGCATTTCTGGAACCGGGCGCGACAGCAGGGGCTCGGAGCCGGCGATTTCGGGGATTACGCCATTGGCGTCGCCATGAGCCGGCGGTCCCGCTTCGCATCACCCGTCAAACAACATCCCGGGATCACATCCGCGTACAGCTACGCCTATCAGTTTGACGCGAGCCTCTTTGCCCGTTATCTGCGGCACTACTCGCAGGACCTCGGCGTGTGCCGAACCGAGGCACGCATCGTCGGTGTGTCTCAGGATGCTGTCAACGGAGACGTCACCGGCCTGAAGCTCGAGGATGGTTCAACCATCGAGGGCGACTTGTTCATCGATTGCTCGGGCTTCCGCTCTTTGTTGGTGGGCGAGACGCTGGGCGAGCCCTTTGAGGATTGGTCGTGTTGGTTACCATGTGATCGCGCCATTGCGATGCCCTGTCGCACCGAGGGGTCGATTACGCCTTACACCTCGGCAACCGCAATGGGTGCCGGCTGGCGCTGGCGGATTCCCCTTCAACATCGCACGGGCAATGGCTATGTGCATGCGAGCGCCTTCATCGATGAGCAGACGGCGATAGACGCGCTGGTAGGCGCCGTAGAAGGAGAATCCATTGCGAGCCCGCGCGTGCTGCGGTTTCAAGCCGGTATGCGCCGGCGCTCATGGGTACGCAATTGTGTGGCCGTCGGTCTCGCCAGCGGCTTCCTGGAACCTCTGGAATCGACCAGCATCTACCTGATTCAGGTTGCCATCACGACGCTGCTGGAGCTCTTCCCGGAAACGCCGGTGACCGATATCGATCGCGACGAATTCAATCGCACGATGACTGTTGAATACGAACGGATCCGTGATTTTCTGATCCTGCACTATCACGCGACCGAGCGGGATGACACACCCTTCTGGAACTATGTGCGCACGATGTCGGTCCCGGACAGCCTGGCGGAAAAGATAGCCCTGTTTCGTGCTCGAGGAAGAGTGGAAACCTACGCTCGCGGGCTGTTCCTCGAACCGAGTTGGCTTGCGATCTACCACGGGCAGCGCGTATTGGCCGAGGATTACGACCCGCGCGCGGATATAGTCCCTGCAGATCGCCTCGTTCCGGCGCTCAAGCGGATGCGGACCGAGATCGCCGCGGCGGCGCACGCCATGCCCGATCACGAAGCGTATATCGCGACGCACTTCGCGATGACCGGAGTCGATCTTTGAGCGCACGTGTGCACTCCGTGCTGGTCGTGGGCAGTGGCGTTGCGGCCCGGATGGCGGCCGTGGCGATCGCGCGCCGCTTGCCGCGCGTCGCAGTCACCCACATCAATACACGCGAAGGCGATCTGCTCGAAGATTCTCTCGGTGCCGCCCGACCCTCCATCCGAACTTTTCATGACATCGTCGGTATCGACGAAGCTGAAATCATCAGGCACACCCGAGGGGCATACCGCCTCGGGACGAGCGTGCAGGGCTGGAGCAACTGTGCGTATTTTCGCGGCCACGGAATGTATGGCGAGCCACTCGGAGGCGTTTCCTTCCACCAACTGTGGCTTCGGGCAGGCGAGGCTGTAAAAGTTGGTCCATACGACGCCTTCTGTGTCGCTGCGGCTTTGGCCTCCCGTGCTCGCTTCGCCCTTCCCTCGCCGGACCCGGCATCGCCCTTTGCGGCTCTCGATTATGGATTGCAGTTGAATCTGCCGGCCTACACCCATGCATTGCAGATGTTGGGACGCGCGGCAGGCGTGCAGGAGATGGCCGGACACATCGAGACGGCAGAGCGAAGTGCTGATGGAACTTCAATAACATCGCTGCGGTTGGCCGATGGGCATCGGCTGACGGCCGACTTGATTGTCGACGCCAGTGGCTGCTCTGCAGTCGCCCGACGACAGTTACCGTCGACTTGGGTTGACTGGAGTACCCACCTTCCCATCAATCGCTTGATTGTCGCAAGGGAATCGCCGGATCGTGTCCCACCTCCGAGTGACCGACTGGTCGCGCTGCCTGTCGGCTGGCGATATGAAGCGCGCACCCTGGGCGGCACGGTGCATCTATTCGGCTATGCGTCCCATCATCTCAGCGAGACCGAAGCACACCGAGCTGTGCACGCCGATACCGGCTGTGAGGCGGACAATCCGCCGTTTGTTTTGCGCCAGGGGCGATTAACCGAACCCTGGATAGGCAATTGTGTGGCGATCGGGGCAGCTGCCGTATCCATCGAGCCAACAGCCGCAACGGGCGTGCATCTTGTGTGCCGCCACATCGAACGCTTGATTGCTCATTGGCCTGGCCGCGACTGTACAGCGACGCCGGTCGAGGTTGCGTTCTTCAACCGACGTGTGGGGCTGGAAGCCGAGCGAATACGGGACTTCACTCAGTTGCCCTATCTTCTGACTCAACGCCCGGAAGCGTTCTGGCGCAACGCCGCCAACGGTCCGGTCTCGCAGGAGCTGGCGCGAGATCTTGCGTTGTTTCGAGAGCGCGGCCGCCTGGTCACCCATGACGAGGATGCGTTCGAACGCGACGAGTGGCTGGCCAGCCTGATCGGTCTTGGAGTGCGGCCGCGGCGAACCGACCCGCTCGCAGACGCCATCCCTCCAAATCTGGCCGAGCAGCGCCTGGTCGAGGCGGCGGCACGGCTCGGCCGTGCTGTTGATGAAACACCCACTCACGCACAGTGGCTGCAGCGGCTGGTAGCCGGCACACAATGAACGCAAATCGCATCGACCGCATTGTCATCGTCGGCGGCGGCACGGCGGGATGGATGGCGGCCGCCGCGCTCGGCCGGTTTCTCGCCCATGGCAACACACGCATCTGTCTCGTTGAATCCGACGAGATCGGCACGATCGGCGTCGGGGAGGCGACCATCCCGCCCATCCGGACGTTCAACGGACTTCTGGGCATCGACGAATCCGAATTCCTGAAGGCCACTCAGGGCACGTACAAGCTCGGTATCGAATTCGTCGATTGGGGTGGGCACGGACAGCGCTATTTTCATCCATTCGGCCGCTACGGGCGTGATATTGCCGGCATCGACTTTCACCAGCTCTATTTACGCGAGCGTACGAGACGCGCGCTACCCGATATCGAGACCTTCTGCATCAGCGCGATGGCGGCGCGGGCCGGTCGCTTCGGGCGGCCCGAATCGGATCCAGCTCGTCCCGAGCACGATTTCAACTATGCGTTCCACTTCGATGCATCGCTCTACGCGCGCCTTTTGCGTCGCTATGCAGAACGCCTCGGCGTTGAGAGAGTGGAAGGAAAGGTGATCGACACCCTGTTGGATCGGGAGCACGGCTTGGTCGAGGCGATCAGCCTCGCGGACGGACGGCGTATCGAGGGGGAGCTTTTCATCGACTGTTCGGGCTTTCGCGGCCTTCTCATAGAACAGGCGCTGGCCACGGGCTACGAGGATTGGTCGCAATGGTTGCCCTGTGACCGCGCAATCGCTGTCCCGAGTGCAAACGTCGGTCCACCCGAACCCTATACACGCTCAACAGCGCGTGTTGCGGGTTGGCAGTGGCGGATCCCGCTTCAGCACCGGACGGGGAATGGTCTTGTCTATGCCAGTCGCTTCCTCGACGCGCCCGAGGCAGAAAGGATCTTGCTGGACAACCTGCCCGGGGAAGCGCTGGCGACACCGCGGCACCTGAGTTTCGTGACCGGGCGCCGCAAGCTCGCCTGGAACCGCAATGTCGTCGCGTTGGGCCTGTCCGCGGGTTTCATCGAGCCTCTGGAGTCAACCAGCATTCACCTGATCCAACTCGGAATTGCGAAGCTGCTGGCTCTGTTTCCCGACCGTCGGCTCTCACCGATCGAGCGTGATGAATACAACCGATCGATGCAGACCACTTTCGAAAGCGTGCGCGATTTCATCACTCTGCATTACAAACTGACCGCGCGCGCGGACACGCCATTCTGGTCCTACTGCCGCGAGATGGCCGTGCCCGAGAGCCTGCAGCGCAGGCTTGCCCTCTTCCGGGGACGGGGTCGCAATCTTCGAGTCGATGGCGAGTTGTTCGGTCTGACGAGTTGGGTCGCGGTCATGCTCGGCCAAAACGCATGGCCGGAAGACTATGACCCGGCCGTTGACGCGCTCGATGAGACTAAAGTGACGGAGCTGATCGATCGCGTGCATCAGTCGGTCGGCCAGGCGGTTCGCACCTTCCCTTCACACCTGGAATTCATACAACGATCAGGTGCAGCAGCCGCGATGTCGAAATGACTAGGAGCGCACGGCCGCGAAGCAGTCTCGCGCGATCTGTGTCAGTACCAGAGACTGTTGCCAACGGTCAGACTCCTCTTTCCCTTCCAAGGTGAGCCAGTTCATGTACGCCTGCAGGCGTGGCCCGCTATGCACGCGTTCACCGGCCGGCGAGTTGTCGAGCGCTCAGGTCTGTGCCGTTATCCAACCATGCCGCATTCTCGCTGTCGTTAGAGAACCGGCGAGCGCCTGCTTCACGGATGGCGCTATCCGGAACCTTCGCCAGCGGCGTGTATCGAGGATGGTGGCTCTCCATGTATGGATCGTTCGAGCGCGCGTTATAACAGCAGATCATGGACCAACGTGGATGACTCGACCGGTTGTGATCAGAGCGGTGGAGCAGGTTGGCATGGAAGAACAGCACATCGCCAGGCTCCATTTCGACATACACGAGCCGATAACGCTTCAGAATCTCCTCGACGCGAGCCGGATCGGCGCCAGCCTGGTCGCCCGTGAGCTGATGCTCGATCCGTCCGAGCTTGTGAGAGCCGCGGATCACCTGCAGGCAACCGTTCTCGCGCGTTGCGCGATCAACGGCGATGTAGGCGCTGGTGAGATTCGGAGCCAGCACGCCGTTCTGATACCAGTATCCGTAGTCCTGATGCCAGGTCCACGCACCGCCGATCCGGGCATCCTTCATGATCATCTTGGAGTGATAGTGATAGGCCTCATCCCCGAGCAGCTTCTCAGCCGACTCGACGATGGATTTCGACCGGGCGATCATGCCGTAGATGGTGTCCGTTGGGTGATTCCACAGCGAAAGGCGAATGACACCGCCCTCGCCGTCTCCCTTTTGGAAGGACCTCTCGTCGAGCACACGATCCTCGCGCGCGGCGCGAGCAAGCAGGCCCACCTCGACATCGTCGAGCATTCCGCGGAGGAGTGCATACCCGTCCTCGGCATAACCGGCGACCAGGTCATCAGATATCACACCCATAACCATGTTACGTTCTCCTTTTGCGCAGGCGTTGCCTGCTCAGGGCGGCAGCAATTCGCTTCCTGTGATGTTGAACCGTCCCACGACTCCCGGTGCGCCAGTATCAGGTTGTCCACCACCCACCCACAGTCGGTAGTCCCCAGGTCCAACTCGCATCCGGCCGTCATCGCCTGCCAGGGCCAGATCGCGAGGGGACAGGCTGAAGCGCACTGTCTTGGCTTCTCCGGGCGCCAGTTCAACGCGCTCGAACCCTTTGAGCGAGCGGCGCGGGGCGCCGGGAATAGTCGGCGTCGAAAGATACAGCTGCGCGACCTCAGAACCTGCAACAGAGCCGACATTGCGGACCAACACGGAAACCTCTTGTGAGGACCCGGCGCGCACAGACGCGCTCTCGACCCGAAGGCCGGAATACGCGAATCGGGTGTAGCTCAGGCCGTGTCCAAACGGATACTCCGGCTTACCCGTGAAATACCGATAGGTACGTCCCTGCATCGCGTAGTTGGCGAACGGCGGCAGCTGATCTGTCGAGGCGTAGACAGTCACCGGCAGTCGACCCGAAGGGTTGACGGCACCACTCAACACTTCCGCGATTGCTTGTCCACCTCGCTCACCGCCATACCACGCTTGCAGTACCGCTCGGGCCCGGTCCCCGCTCTTACCGAGCGCAATGGCGGACCCGCTCTCCAACACAATCACCAGCGGCTTTCCCGTGCCGCGCAAAGCCGCCAGCAGCCGGGACTGGCTATCCGGAAGCGCAAGTGTCGTCCGATCTCCGCCATCAAAGCCCGGAATGTGCACGGGCATCTCCTCCCCTTCCAGCCAGGGCACGAGACCGACGAACGCGACGAGAATGTCCGCGGTGCGCGCGGTGCGCAGCGCCTCCTCGAGTTGTATCTGCTGGGGCGCCTTCCATGACAAAACTACCCCGGCCGAGAATCGAGGGGAGCGGTGGCTATATTCGAAGACGAAGGGACGCGGCCGGCTGTCCGCGAAATGAACCTTGATTGATTGCCTGGGTTGGCCGAAATCCTGGCACGTCGAGGTGGCCCGGAAATCCTCGACCCCCTCGATACGAAGCCTGTAGGTCTCATGGTCATCGCTGGGATCGCAGCGTCGATCAGCCACCTCGAAGCTGTAGTCGCCCGGTCCGGGTACAGCGATGGTGCCGGTCCAACGTGCAGAGAATGCGTTCGGATCGACGCCTGGGGCGGGCGCCACGGCGTTCCAATCGAAGTCGATCTGGCGGTCGGTTCGCCCTGCCACAACAGGCCCTTCGAAGCCAGATCCCGTAAAGAATTCCGCCTTCAAGCCCGCGCCGAAAACGGTGCGGGGCACCGGAAGCGCGATCTCATCGACGAACGGTGCCCCCTGTGCATAAGCGATACGTCCAGCGCCAAAGGTTGCTTCCATGCCGTCCAGCGGCACAACTGGTGCGGTCGGCGTTCCCTTGTAGTTACCTTCGAGCGCAATCAGCGACGTGGCGCTGGGACCTATGACAGCGATACGGCCGACATTCCCCGCCAGCGGCAACACGCCATCGTTCGCGAGCAATACGATCGACTCGCGCGCCGCGCGGAGCGCGACCTCGCGATGGGCCTGCGAATGATTTTCGCTGATCGGAATGGCCGAGAAGGGAACCTGGGCCGGCGGATCGAACAGACCCAGTCGCAAACGGGCGGTGAACAGACGCTTCAATGATTCATCGAGCTGGCTTTCGGAAATGAGGTGCTGTTGCACCGCCTTGGCCAGGTCGAGGTATTCGTCCTGAAAGGTGCAAGCCGTATCGGTTCCCGCCTTCACTGCCGCCGCTGCACCCTCCGCATTGGCCTTCGTGAAATGATGTCCACGTGTTATGTCGTCAATCGCTCCGCAGTCCGACGTGACGAATCCGTCGAACGCCCAATCCCGCCGCAAGGTATCGGTCAGCAGCTCAGGATTGGCGCATGCGGGCTTGCCGTCGATGGCGTTGTATGCGCACATGATCGAGTGGGCATGGCCCTCGACGACGGCGCGGCGGAAAGCCGGCAGGTAGGTTTCGTTGAGGTCCCGCGGCGAAGGCTCGACATTAAAACCATGACGAAGCGGCTCTGGACCGCTGTGGACAGCGAAATGCTTCGGTGTGGCGATCGCCTGCAAATAGCGGGGGTTGTCGCCCTGGATGCCCCGTACAAACTCCGTAGCCAGTGTACCTGTGAGGAAAGGATCCTCGCCGAGTGTCTCCTGCCCGCGCCCCCAACGGGGATCCCGGAATATGTTGATGTTCGGCGCCCAGAAAGTCAGACCGAAGTAGCGATCATGGTTGCCTTCGCGCTGTGCCTGATTGAAACGCGCACGACCCTCGACGCCGATCGTCTGGCCTTCAGAATGGAGCAGCGCCTCGTCCCATGTGGCAGCCATCGCGATCGCCTGGGGGAACACAGTTGCCTCACCACCGCGGGCAACACCATGCAACGCCTCGTTCCAATACTCGTAGGACGGGACGCCCAGCCGCGCAATTGCGGGGGCAGCGTTCTGCATCTGGTGCACTTTCTCATCGAGAGTCATACGCCCTACCAGGTCGACCGCCCGCTGATCGGTCGATGCGGAAGGATCCCGGTACAGCTGCGCAACGACGGTTGTTGTGCCCGCGGTCAGCAGCGCGAGCGCAATCATTGTGCGAAGCAGGAAAGTGTACTGGAGCATCTATCGCCTCTCGAAAGAAAACCAGGTCAGAGCGAGGAGCGGCCCTGGTGCCGTGCCGGCCTGATCACGCGCTACCAGGAACAGGTTGTGCACGCCACGCACCGCCCTTTCCAATCTGGCGGTTAGAACACTGTATGTAGAACCCCCGCGGGCACCGGTCAGTACCAAAGAGCCGATGCGGGGTCCGGACAACCGGTCCAGTCGGATTTCCAGCACAACACCGGCCGGGTCCCTGGTGAGCAGGCTCACCTCGGCGCGCAAGGCGCGCGCGCCAGCGCCAAAATCCATGTTGTTAAATTGCAGATAGCCGGCACTCTTCATTTTCATTGCGTATTCGCCCGAGAGGCCCGGCTCACCCTCGACTCCATATCGCACATGAAACTCAACAGCCTCGCGGCGTGGTGCGAATGCATCAAGCGTCAGGCGAGTCAGCCCTGGAGTACCGACGCCTGGGTCATTCGCCGGATCGATCTGTTCCAGCGAGCCATCGCTCTTGATCACCAACCGCGTCACCGCGACCTGACGATGATGATCGTTGTACGGCGCCACATCGTCGTAGGGCACGTGATAGGCCAAATACCACTCGTCGCGGTATCGGCAGATACCCTGTTGCGTCGATTCCTGTCCGTCGAGCGCGCGATTGAGCAGGCGCCGCGGCGCACTATCGAAGGGTCCCCACATGCTATCCGCAACTACATACTGAACGTACGAGCCCTTCGGGTCGCATTGCGGGCCTCTGTCTTCCTTGTATGCAATATAGGTGAGATACCATTTTGCACCCGCCTTGAATAACAGCGGGCTTTCGTAGTATTCCAGGTTGCCGCATTCGTCTTTCTCCGGGACAACCAGCCTCCGTGGCGGCTGCGCGAGCTCCACCCGGTTCGACTTCAGCGGCGCCAACCAGGCTTCGTGTTTCTCGGTATCGCCCGCGCCCCAGATCAAATACGTCGAGCCATCGTCACCGTTGATAACGGAGGGACTGAGACCCGACAGCGGGGATCCGTCGACATTCTTCATCGAGCCGCCAAAAACGTCGTGGTAGGGACCGTCGATTCGAGGAGCGGAAAATACGCCGATGTCGTATCGGCCATAGTTCTCCTCGCCCGTGGGGTTGATGCGAAACGGTGCGTAGGCGTAGAAACGGCCGTTCGCCGGAATGCCCGCATCCCCGTCCCACAGGGCCGAGCCGGCATTCCAGGACACGTCCCTACCGGTCAGAATCGATCCATGGTCCACCCAATGATCGAAGTCCTGCGTACTGAAGGCGTGATACGCGTACATCCCCCGGTAGAACGTGTTGGGTCTTTGGAATTGGACCGTGAATGGATCCTGCGTCGTAAATAGATAGAAGGTGTCGCCGATCTGGCGACACGTCGGGTCGGAGTTGAACAGGTACCCCGGCGTGATCAGCTTCTGCGCGAGCGCCGGATGGGCGCAGAACGCAATCAGACACAACAGACTGCTCAACACAGTGAACGGCCTCACCCGGCAGCAGCGCTCTTGCATCAGGCTCGTGACTCCGCCGAGAGCCGCTGGCGGACCGGAACGACTCTGGCGTAGTTCGCCGGCCGACCCGTCACACCGGGCTGACAACTGAAAAGCGCGCCCGACAGAGGAGCCTCCTTGAGTTGCTCATAGGTCAGCCCGAATCGCGCGGAAGTGATGTAGAGAGTGTCGAGCCTGGGTCCGCCAAAACACATCGACGTGACACGAGGCACCGGCAGCCATACGACGCGCTCGACCCTGCCGTCAGGGTCATATCGCGTGATCCGCCAGCCGTCCCAATGAGCGCTCCAGACGAAACCTTCCTCATCGACGGTGAGACCGTCCGGACAACCATGATCCCTCGGTACGTTCGCAAAGACCGCGCGAGTGCCCAGCGTCCCGGATTGCATATCGAACGGAAAGCGCCAGATGAGGCGGCGCTTGGAATCGGTGTAGTAGAAAGTCTTGCCGTCAGGACTCCAATCGAGGCCGTTTGAAACACCGATGTCATCCAGAATGCGGGTCGCCGATGCGCCCTGATCGACGCGATACAGCGCACCGGTGAATGCACGCTCGGCGGCATCCATGGTGCCTATCCACAAGCGACCCAACGCATCGCATTTGCCGTCATTGGTCCTGTTGTGAGGTCGGCCACGCTCGATCGGTCCCAGAAGTCTATTGCGGCCCCGCTGATCGACGCTCATCAGTCCACGGGTCGTTGCGTACAGGAGTCTTCTCGTGGCCGTGAGAAACACTGCGGAGAGCCCTCCCGCAATCGATCGGATTCGCGTGACGGCGTTTTCACGGTAAGACAGAAGATCCGCGCCCTTGATGTCCACGAAGCGCAGGCATCCGGTCCGGCCATCCCAGACAGGACCTTCCCCCAAGATCGTTTGAACATCCCAGACGCACCGAACGGTCGTCTGATAATGCCTACCCGGCGTGCCACCCACGGTCAATTCGGCCCCATTATAGTGAAAGGTTATGGTACCCTATCATATAGGTTACGCAATCACCGAGGTATCGCCCTGTTATCCATCGTATGTACAGAGCCCGGCAGCCTGGCGATTGAGGACCGGCCCAGACCACCGCGCGCTGAAGACGAAGTTCTGATTCGTATTCGGCGCGTCGGTATCTGCGGAACGGACTTCCACATCTTTCGTGGTAAGCAACCTTTCCTGTCCTATCCACGGCTCATCGGCCACGAGTTCTCCGGGGAGGTCGCAGAGGCTCCGGGCAATAGCGCACTTGTGGCCGGTGATCGCGTCGCGGTGATGCCTTATCTTTCCTGCGGGACCTGCATCGCGTGCCGAAGAGGAAAGACCAATTGCTGTACGCGACTCGAAGTGCTCGGCGTCCATCGCGACGGTGCACTGACCGAGTATGTGAGTGTCCCTGCGGCGTTCGTCGTCAAGACGAACGGCCTCAGCTTTGACGATGCCGCGATGATCGAATTTCTGTCCATCGGCGCCCACGCCACTCGCAGAGCGCAGGTCTCAACCGCGGAGCGAGTGTTGGTGGTCGGTGCCGGACCTATTGGCCTCGCCGCCACCGCGTTCTGCAAATTACGCGGTGCGGAAGTTACAGTCGTGGACTCGAGACAGGATCGGCTCGAGTTCTCGCGTTCGGCGCTGTCCGCCGATCACATCGTTCCATTGAACAAGGAGACCCGAGACGAGCTGGGTTCGCTCACCGCAGGGGAATTCTTTGACGTGGTATTCGATGCGACCGGCAATCCACAGGCCATGGAAACCGGCTTCGGCTATGTTGCCCACGGCGGTCGATATGCGCTGATCTCAGTCGTCAGTGCCGACATTCGCTTTTCGGATCCCGAGTTCCATAAGCGCGAGATGACACTGCTCGCCTGTCGCAACGCGACGCTCGAGGATTTCGCTGCCGTCAGCGATGCGATCCTGGCTCGCAAAATTCCCACGGCGGCTTTCAACACGCATCGCTCGACACTGTCCGCGGTTCCTGAAGTCTTACCTCGCTGGGCTGATCCGGCCAGCGGCGTTATCAAAGCGCTCGTCGACATTTAGGGTGGGCCCTTCGTTCAATGAAGCAAGGCATATAACAGCCCAACCACGAGTATGAGATAGAGCGAGACCATCCGGGGATCGCCAAGTCCTGTGATAGGGCCCTGCAGAAATCCAAGCGGACGATCCCATGCCACTTCGGCGATCCGGGCAGGATCCATGGGTGGGGTGAGCAGGCTCACGACGACATAGACACCCACACAGACTACGGTCATCAGCGGTCCCATCAGCATGAACGGGATTCCCGCACCTGCGACTGGATCGGTGATCAGACCCGCGAACGGCACATCGGCCGCCAGATGCAGCAGTGCGCGTCCCACTGAAGGCAAGTCGAGCACGAAATAAAGCCCGCCCAGGAGCGTGCCGACATAAAACGTCGCCATCGCGCCTTGCCGATTGCCCCTTTTCCAAAGCACCCCGAGCAGGAACATCGTCGTGATCGCAGGCGCAAACGTCATCGGAATCTTGTTGATGGCCTCGAAAATCGTACCGAACTGATCGCCCTGCGTAGACCAAAGCATCGCGAGAATCATGATGACGCCGGTCGCGATGCGCCCGATCAATACCAGTCTTCGTTGCGAAGTCTGCGGCCGGATCCTCCTGACGATGTCCAGTGATACGAGTGTCGCGCAACTGTTCAGTGCCGCCGCCATGCAACTCATCAGCGCCGCCGCCATGCTGGCCGCCAGCAGTCCTTTGAGCCCTGCCGGGACCAGAAACCCGATCAATGCCGGCAACATGCGGTTGTAGTCGGGTGCGCTGCCATCCGGCAGGTCCGCAATTTTGAAAGCGCCATGTTGCCAAAGAACGTAGCCGACGATCCCCGGCAGGACCATCAGGAATACAGGCGTAATCTTCAGGAAACCGGCGAACAGCGCGCCGTTCTGCCCCGCGCGCAAATCCTTGGCGCCCAACACGCGCTGCACGTGCGTTTGATCCGCGCACCAGTACCAGATTCCGAGTATCGGATAGCCGAGCAACACGCTCAACCACGAATAGCCGTTCAGATAGCCGTGCGCGTCGTGGATCGGCTGCAGCATGCTGAGTTGTCCCGGCCCCACGGCCGCCCGGAAGCTCGCCAGACTACCGATGCCTACGGAGGGCAAAGCCACAATGGCGAGCGTCGTCACGAGGATTGCACCGCCGAGCAGCAGCAGGACCTGGACGCTCTCGGTCAACATGACGGCCCTGAGACCACCCAAGGCCGTGTAGATCACTGTAAACACAGACAACGTGGCGATCGTCGGCAACATGGGGATCCCGAGAAAACTCTCGAAGAGCCTGGCGGCCGCAAACAAGCTGATGCCGATATGAATGAGCAGCGCGCCCAGCAGACCGACGATCGCCAGGCACGTGCGCGCCTGTGGCCCGTAGCGGCGCTCCATGAACTCGGGCAGAGTCTGGATGTTCGATCGGATATAGAATGGCGTAAACAACAGCGCCAGCAAAATGAGGGTGAAACACGCCATCCACTCAAAATTGCCGATGACCAGACCGTCCCGGGCCCCTCCGGCCGCAAGACCCACGAGGTGCAGCGTCGAGATGTTCGAGGTGAATACCGCCGCACCAACCGTGAACCATCCGAGCGATTTGCCGGCCAGAAAGTATTGTTGAGTGCCCGCGTTCGGACGATAACCTACATAGATGCCGAATGCAGTGATGCCGACCAGATAGACGGCCATAACGAGGATGTCGATGTGCGACAATGCCATGCGATTCGCCCTCGAGGCGAGACTCTAGCGGGGCCAGAGCTGCTGAATTTCTTCGAGGCTCTTCTGTTTGGTCTCGGGCAGGTAGGTCAGAACGAACAGGAATCCGGCCGCGCAGATCGCGGCGTAAAACCAGAACGTGCCGGCTGTTCCGATGGCCGAATTCAACAACGGGAATGTGTAGGTGAGAACAAAGCAGGCAGCCCACAGCGCTGCCGTGCATATGGCCATGCACGTGCCGCGCACCTCATTGGGAAAGATCTCCGACAGGATCACCCACGTGATCGGCGCGAGGGTCATCGCGTAAGAGGCGATCGCGGCCACGAGGAACGCCAGCAGGGGGAGACCGCCTTGATGAGTGTGGTACAGACATCCGACCAGTACATAGATCAACGCCAAAGACGCGCAACCAAACAGCATCAGGGCTCTTCGCCCCAGTCGTTCGACGGTGGCGATAGCGACGAAGGTAAAGACGCACATCGTTATGCCGGTGATGACAATGTTGAACAGAATCCCCGAGAGCGCATAACCCGCCGCCGAAAAGACCTCCTGAGCATAGTTGAAGATGACGTTGATGCCGCACCATTGCTGTAGCACGGCAAGCGTTATCCCAACGACCAGGATGGGTGTAACGCGCGCATCCCGAAGCGCGCCTGCGCCACTGTCGCTGGCCGCAATGCTGAAAGTGAGTCGCATTTGAGAAGTCACCTCTTTGGCGTAGGCGGAACCTCCCAGGCGGGCGAGGACTCCCTCGGCGCGATCCCACTGTCCATTACGTGCAAGCCAGCGTGGGCTTTCCGGTATGAACAACACGCCGATCAGGAAGACGGTCGCAGGCACGATTGCGACTTCGAACATCCGGCGCCAGCCCGTATGTCCGTTCCAGGAGGTTTGCAGATCGAGCAGCGTGGCCGCGGTCGCGATGGGCTGTGCGATCAGCCAGTTGACCGTCTGCGCTGCCAGAATACCCAACACGATGGTCAGCTCGTTCAGGCAGACCAGCTTGCCGCGAATCTGCGCGGGGGCGATTTCCGCGATATAGACGGGCGACAGCACGGACGCCATTCCAATCGCAACGCCACCGGCGATGCGCCATGAAACAAACGCTGCGAGACTGTCTGCCATCCCTGTGCCCAGAGCGGAGACAGCGAAGGTCGCAGCAGCAATCAGCAGCGTCCGGCGCCGGCCAATCCACTCGCTCACCGGACCGGAACCGACCGCTCCGGCGAGGCAGCCGACGAGCGCACAGCTCATCGCCCACGCCTGGCTGGACGGCTGAAGGATGCTGAAATGAGCCTCGTAGAACGGCTTGGCGCCGCCGATCACTACCCAGTCATAGCCGAACAGGAAGCCGCCCAACGCGGAGGTCAGCGCAGCGAACCACAGAGCGCGCGAACCTGATGTCGGTTTCGTACTATCGACGTAATCCCCTGCCTTCCCACGCTCCTCTGTCGGCACGGCCGGGCAGGCAAGATATGCCTGAGGCTCAGCTCTTCCATCCCCCATCGAACCCTCCGAGATCGCTCGCTCTTTGCGGTCACTGACGGTCCGAGGCACCGCGCGGCATTACAGGTCCTCCATATCCTGTATTATAGGTGCGCGCTTGGCAAGTCTGATAAAGCGTAAAGAGAAACCCCTCGCGGTACTTTTATTTGGACGGCGGGCCCCCGACCACACCCTACTCACTCTCGGACGATTGACGCCAAGGACCCGTCCTACACACGAAGTTCGCCGCCTGATCAGGAGCGCCGTGGCCAATGTAAAGCGCGTACTGCGGATAAGGGCAAAGGGGACGCGAGAATTGCGCGCCACTGATGTCCGGCGGGCTCGAACCGCTGCCCCGCTTCCACGCGACGGCCGGATTACCGGCAGATCCTGGCGCGACACTCCTTTCGACCCACGTACTCATCACGGTCAACAGATCAAGCGAGTCGGCTCCCGGCCAGCGACCTCGCAATAGCTCCCTGTGCGTGATGTTACGTAGGTGGCGCTGGTAATCGTCGTATTCCGGATCATGCCGACCCGACTCGGATCGGCCTGCAGCGCACTACAGTCTGACGTGCCCACCGCGCGCACTTGCATGCTGGCGCAAAGCGACGTCGCAACGGCAATCGCTGCGCCAAAGCGATGAATTGCCCGCACCCGTAGCGAATAGTCGGTCAGACCGACAGTTTGTAAGCGCATAAGCACCTCTCCTCTTCACGGTTCACCGACCCATCGCGCAACACTTTTACAAAATTCTGCCGACCGACGATAACGCTGTTTGGATGCCCCTGAGCACCGCGCAGCGCCGATCCATATTCACCTTCTCTCGGCTTCACGCTTGTCGACGACACGCTGTGCTTTTCCGGAAAAGCGAGGAAGTTGGTTCGGTTCGCAGATCCGTACGTCGACGCTTATACCCACGTGCGCTTTGACATTGCGTGCCAGCGCGTGCGCGGCCGCGCTGCGCACGGTCGCATCAATCGCATGCGCGGGGGCGAGCTCGACCTTCACGATGAGCGCATCCAATGGCCCATCGCGAACAATTTCCAACAGATACTGCGCAGACAATTCCGGCTGCTTCAAAATCAGTTCCTCGATTTGCGTCGGGAACACATTGACACCGCGAATGATCAGCATGTCATCCGTGCGACCGGTGATTCTTCCGATGCGACGCATTGAACGGGCAGTCGGCGGCAGAAGCACGGTACGATCTCGCGTGCGAAAGCGGATCACCGGCAAGGCCTCTTTACTGAGCGACGTGAGAACCAGCTCGCCCTCGCGGCCGTCCGGCAATACTTCGCCGGTCTGGGGATCGATGATCTCAGGGTAGAAATGGTCTTCCCAGATGACAGGACCGTCCTTTGTCTCGATGCATTCCTGCGCGACGCCGGGTCCCATCACCTCGGATAACCCGTAAATGTCCACGGCATCGATCCCCATGCGGGCTTCTATCTGCGACCGCATCGCGTCGGTCCAAGGTTCCGCGCCGAAGATGCCGATTTTCAACGAACAGCTGCGCGAGTCGATGTGCTGCCGCTCGAACTCCTCCGCGATGTTCAGCATGTAGGACGGCGTAACCATGATGATGTCGGGCTTGAGATCGAGGATGAGCTGAACCTGCTTTTCCGTCTGTCCACCCGACATCGGGATCACCGTGCAGCCGAGCTTTTCGGCACCGTAGTGCGCGCCCAATCCGCCGGTAAACAGCCCGTATCCGTACGCGATATGAACGATGTCGCCTGCTCGGCCGCCAGCCGCGCGGATGGATCGCGCAACCAGCGTCGCCCACGTGTCGATATCGCGCGCCGTGTAACCGACGATCGTGGGTTTGCCGGTTTTTCCGCTCGACGCATGCACGCGCACCATGCGCTCCCGCGGAACGGCACACAGACCAAACGGATAATGATGTCTCAGATCCTCCTTGGTCATGAATGGGAACTTCGCCAGGTCCTCCAGAGCAGCAACATCAGCAGGGCTGACTTGCTGAAGCTCGCACTTAACACGGAAGTGCGGCACATTGTCATACGCGTGCTGCAACGACCACTTGAGGCGCGCGAGCTGCAACGCACGCAGCTCGTCCTGACTGGCGAACTCGACTTGTTCGAGACCTTCCCGCGATGTCTTTCTGACAACCACAGTGCTACTACCTCAATCAACCGCCCCGATCCACGGCGGCTCTACGGGGAAAGGTGCCAGTTGAAGCGCACGCCGTATGTTCGGGGATCGCCGTATACTCCGAAGACCTCATTGGCGGTGGTGTACACGTGCGCGATCCACGCCCTGTTGGCAAGATTCCTTCCCCAAAGAGATACTTCATACGAGCTTCCCGGGCTGACCCATGTCACGCTCCCGTCAAATAGGCCAACAGCCGGCTGCAGCGCGTAGGTTTCCAACGCGCCGCGCTGCTCAGAGGTGTAGGCGTAGCTGGCACTCGTCTCCAACACGCCGAGAGAGCCGAGACCAGCCTCATATCGAATCTCGACGCTGCCCTTGTTTTGAGGCGCGCGCAGCATGGCCTGGCCGCTTTGATTCCTCAGATCTACGGTCTGGCCGGTCACCAACTTGTACACCGACGCATTGGGCAGATACAGGTTGCTGAACTTCGCATCGAGGTAGCCGTAGGTCGCGGAAATCGTGAGGCGCTCGATGGGCAGCCACGTAAATTCGAGCTCCGCGCCTCTAGCTCGCGCATCGCCCGCATTGAACGTCTCGAATTGACCGAAGCAAGGACTGCCGGGGGTAGGAACACACCCCGCAGGCGGCCCGAACGCTTGGATCTGCAGATCCTTGTATCGAGTATCGAATAGCGCCAGGTTCACCCGCAGGCGCTGTGACAGCTCCGTCTTGGCGCCGATTTCGATGTTGGTGGCCTCTTCGGGCCTGAGCGGATTCGTGTCGGCGAGGTTCGTCGGCGACGCCGCAAACCCGCCGCTCTTGAAGCCCCGCGAGGCGGTTGCGTACAGGTTCAGAGCCTTGGTCGGCTCGTACCGCAGCGAGATTTTCGGTGTGAATTTCCCCCAGCCCGCGGCGCGCTGGTTCGCAAACGTGTTGGGAATGATATGCAGGATGCCGCTGACGCCATGCACCGCGTCGTTGTCGATGTGCTTGTAGTCGTGCGAGTATCTTCCTCCCACGGTAAGGGTCCAAAGATCCGCGAATTGCCAATCAGCCTGACCGAAGGCAGCCAGGCTCGTGGTGCGGTCGATTCCTCGATAACGATCGCTGTGGTCAGGGACTGGATCTACCGAAGGCAGGTAGAACATCCGCAATCGATTGGTATCTTCGCGCATGAACCAGAGTCCGCCGACATACTTCAATCGCTCGACGGGCGAAGACACCCAGCGCAGTTCCTCACTGTATTGGCTCGTGTTGTCCCACACATCGTTCTCGAGCGGCAGCACGGCGCCCAGGGAGTCCATGGACCACTGATTGTATGAGCGCCGGTATGCGCTGATGGAGATCAGGTCCGACGATGGACTGAAGTGCTCCGTAAACTTCGCGCTCGCACCATAGGCAAATTGATGTGCGTAACCATTACCCGGGTTGGTTGCGCAAGACGGGTGGTTGACGCCGCACAGACTCTGGTACACCGCGAGAGCATTGAACGGCAGGTTATTCGTCATGTGCGTCAGGGGGATTCGCGCCATGTCTTCGTCCCGAAGACGCTGGTAGTCCGCGCTTAGAAGCAGCTCCGAGCTGTCGCCAACGCGCAGCAACTGGCCGCGCAGCGCCTGGCTGTTGTCGTCCTTCTCCTTGGTGTGCAGCACGACGTTATTGACCCATCCATCGGCTTTGCGCGTGGAGGCAACGAGCTTGCCGGCCCACTGACTCGAGATCGGGCCCGTGATCAAGCCGTAGAAATTGTGGCGACTGAAGTTGCCGAAATCCGCACTGGCCTTGATATCCAGATTGGAAGTATTCGGGCGCGAGGAAATGATATTGATCGCGCCGCCGATAGTGTTCTTTCCATACAGTGTTCCCTGCGGCCCCCTCAGAACCTCCACCCTGTCGACGTCATACATTTCGGGGTTGATGTTGGACACGCGACCCAGATACACGTCGTCGACGAATACGGCCACAGAATTGTCGGTACCTGCGCCGTCATCATTCGAGGAGACTCCGCGCAGAGAGACAATGTTCTGGCCCGCAGCGAACGGCGAGAAGGTCAGTCCGGGAACCTGTGCGGCGAGCGTGCCCAGTTGGTGGATTCCGTTTCTTTCCATGTCGGCCGCGTTCAGGGCCGTGATGGCGATCGGTACCGACTGCAGACTCTCGGAACGACGTTGTGCGGTTACGGTGATCTCCTCGAGCGAGGGGGCCACTGATGGGTTCATCTCCGCCGCAAGCACCGGCGTCGTAGCGCAGATCACACAGGCTGACGTCCAGAAGCACGCGACACCAGTCGCGCCGGCCGCAGCCCGATGCGTAAAGCCTCTTCTTCTCATTGCCCCCCCTCTGAAGTTCATTGTCCGTCTAAGGTCTCGCCCCTGCCCGCTTCGCGCCATCCACAGTTCTGTGGATGCGTGAGGGGTCAGGCGCGAATGCGCGGCAAGGCAGAGCGGAGTTCTGACCTTCAGATCAGGCGCAGATCAAGTGCACCAGAGCAGCCCGATTACGCACACCGAGCTTCTCGTAGAGGTGATTTATGTGCGTACGAATGGTGGAGAAGGCAACCCCCATGGTGGCGGCAATCTCGTGGTCCGTTTTTCCGTACGCGATCTCCAGCGCAATTTGGGCTTCGCGAATCGTGAGACCGTGCGCCAACCTGATCCGCTCGATGCTGAGGCGGTCTGATTCGATCAACTCAGTGTCACTCGACACTCTACGCCCATTATTCTCGCGGAGGCGCAAAGCATTCTTCATTGCATTGCGAAAGTGCGGCTTGATCATGTCGAGCATCTGCAGATCGCTGTCCTCGAAGTTCTCCCGGCGCCGGCTGCGCCAGATGCGCATGTCGGCGATGTTCACGTCGCCGTCGTGGACGTAGAGATTCAACCCGTAGTGCAGGCCGTCTCGAGCGAGGAAATCGTTGTAGAACTCGGTCCGCACCAGCTCTCGCTGCGGCAGAACCTCGTTCACGCGGACAGCCCGACGAAACTTCTGGGCCTTTGCGCTCAAGGGGTTGTGGAACTGATAGTACGAGCTGTAGCGCTCGAGATTCTGAGGATCCATGTTGATGAATACATGGCCGGCAAAACGCCGTTCATCCGGAGTCCAGATAAAGGATGCGAAGTAATCCGCCCGCAGCAGCTTGAGCAACTCGACTCCGGCGAGCTCGCGAATCTCGCGAACGTCCAGACCGCTGCTCAGGCGTTCGATGACCTGTAATACGCCCTGATACTGACGCTCAGAAACGCTCAAAGGTGCCCTCAGTCGGCGACCGTGCTGGCAATACAGTAAGGTTGTTCCCCCGCGACGTCCACACCCGTGTCGAGCACCCGGTCGGGATGCGCTAGGAAATGCCTACGCGGGGCTCGACAGACGATCCACCAAATATGATATTATGTCAATATGACGGTGCGTCATTTTGATGAAAGGATTCACTTTATAGCCACGCTTCGGTAATTGGGGCACGCTTGCAATGGGTTATCCTGCCAGCAGGAGAGGCATGCCAGCTTCCGCAACGGTCAACTTCAGGACTCGAACGGGTCACGCCCGGCGCGCACGCACGCGCACGAAGATTCTGACGGCAGCATTCGCGTTGTTCGATGAGCGCGGTGTCAACCGAGTCACGGTGGAAGATGTGCGCGAGGCCGCGGGTCTCGCGCGCGGAACCTTCTACAATTACTTTTTGACGTACGAAGAGATGCTGAAGGAATTGGCCGCCAGGATCGCCCGGCAGGTCAACATAGAGCAGTCGGAGAGGTTCGACGGTGTGACCGACATGTCGGAGCGCCTGTGGAGCAATGTGCGATACGGAATTTTGCGCACCGCCTCGGATCGCTCCTGTAGCCAGATTATCGTGCGTATGATGCCCCTGATGGGCCCCCTCAATGAGACGATGCGTCGGCACGCGGAGCGGAATCTGCGCCTCGCAATGAGGCGCAAGGTGATCAACCTACCCTCTGCGAGCGTAGCGCTTGATTTCGGCTATGGCCTGGCGAGCGTCATGATTCGGCGCGCCCTCACCGGTCGCATCAGCTCAGGGGAACTCGAAAGCGCGGGCCTGATGCTTTTGCGGGCATATGGCATACCCGAACGAGAGGCGCGAAGAATATCGCGCCTGCGTTTCGCCCCGCTTCCGCCACGTCCGTTGCGTGAGGCCGTGATCAGTGATCTGGAGTGAGCTACTGCGGGTAACACGGCACCGCACCCCAGCAACGTGACGTACGGTGCCGCGCGGCGCTAACGCCCTCCGTCAGGAGGACGGCAAATCACGGACCGTGTAGATTTCGCTTGCGATCTTCCACTGTCCCTTCACCTTCACGAGCTGCAGCGTCTTCCATCCAAATCCTCCGCCGCCGCTCTTCACCACCTTCGTGACGAAGTCCAACGACACCTGTGCCAGGTCTCCATCCTGTTGGATATGGATATTGTAAAAGTTCTGGGTGTATTGAACACCGCTCTCGAATACGGCTTTCCGAAATCGCGGATACCGACGAGTATCGACATTCAGCCCGTTCGCGCCCAATTTGACCAACTCGTCCGTCGAGGTGAATGGCACCTCTTCGTTGAGCAACAGTGCTTCGAAAGTAGCCTTGTCGCCGTTGGTGACCGAAGTCGTATACGCTTTTAGCACACGCTGAATGGCCGCAACATCATCCGCAGTCGTCCGATGCTCATTTGTATAAGCGGGCGCGGTATCCTGGCCGTCCGCGCAGAGGGAGGCTGACACGGCAAGGGCCGCCAGGGCGAAGGAGAGAAGTCTTCTGGTCACATGAGCTCCGTTGAGTCGAGGAATCTGCAGGTGTCGAATGTGAGGACTAATTGATCAATCCACCTTATGTCAGCCGGACAGCCTGCGCCCGGGGGGCTGGATGCTCTGCTGCCGGCGTAACAATTGTCGCTCCGCGCAGACGGAAATTGAAGGAGGCGCCGCGGCCCTCTCGGGTAAAGTCTCGCGGCGTTATGCTTGGTGGCGAGATGAGTATGTTGCGCCTTTCTGCAGGCTCGATGCTTACTACCGTAGTGCTTGCGTTCTCCTCGGTAGCTGTAGGCGCCGTACCCACGTTCACCAAAGACATTGCGCCGATACTGTTCAAGCATTGCGCAAACTGCCACGGTTCGCTGCTGTCCTACGACGCAGCCCGGTCTTCCGCCAACGCTATCGAAGAACAGGTTCGGACGCGAGCAATGCCGCCGTGGCCGGCGGATCCCGCGCACAGTCTGAAGTTCCGGAACGACGCCCGGCTCAGCGAGCCGGACATCGCTGCCGTCGTTGCCTGGGTCGACGCGGGTGCTGCCAAAGGGGATGACGCGGAACTGCGGCGGCTGCCCGATTTGGCGCAGGCATGGCTGAATCCTGAAGGTCGAGCGCCGGATGCGGTCCTGTCCCTGCCGGTAGTTCACGTTGGGCCC